>CENO01055014.1_pt1 | contig 43382 bp, 43 predicted proteins | sample 530271 | NCBI WGS metagenome assembly CENO01 (sample SAMEA2619857, study PRJEB7988) | marine metagenome | biome: marine biome (ENVO:00000447); feature: surface water layer (ENVO:00002042); material: "saline water (ENVO:00002010), including plankton (ENVO:xxxxxxxx)" | depth 5 m | reverse complement strand
ATGATGGAAATCACAGAGAATTATCTCACGCAAAACCAAATTAACGCACGCACATACATAGAACCACTCGGTTTCATGAGGGGCAGGACGTTTACTGACTCGTTCATTATAGCGGATGAGATGCAAAATAGTACCCCCAATCAAATGAAGATGCTACTCACACGCGTTGGGGAAAATACAAAGCTCGTAGTCACTGGTGATATATCACAGAGTGATCTTAGCGAAGAAAACGGTCTCGTAGATATCACCAACAAAATACACGGTCTCGATTATGATTATGTAAGTCATGTAGAGATGGAAGATGAAGATGTAATGCGACACCCAGCCGTCTCAGAAATACTCTCAGTGTATAATAAATGATACTCACACCTCAGGTATCTCCATTGGATCAGTTACTGATAAGTGGTATCGCGGATAGAATACGAAACTTGAGAGGAAATTCTCCAGAGATCAACATCTTATCCACTAGCATAAATCGAAATATCAAGGGTTTATCAGATAATTTATACGGTATACTAACAAAAAACTTACCCGCAGAAGTTAAACGTGAAGTACAAAATTACAGACTTTACCTACGAAAAATCGAAGATATCAACGCTCAAAGTTACAGTGAACGACAAAGATTTCACACGAATTATTCGACATCACGAAATGTAGGAGAAGGATATCTTCAGTTCATATACTTCATAGAAACTCCGAAAAGGAATGGACGTAACGCTCCCGAAAGTAACCGTGGAATTTTGCTTCTTAAGGGGGGGAATAATACCGTGCCAAGAAGAATAGTACCCAAAAAAGGAAAACTTGTATTCTTTACACCCAACGATACACCTCACGAAGTCGCATATCAAAATAACAGGAACATGGGAAGTGTATCTCGTGATATGATCATTGGCTTCTTATATAAGATACCCACAAGGAACAACACCGTGAATAGACAGATACGTGTCAATTCACCGAGAGCGAGAGTTTTGAGAGCGTTGGCAAACCAAACACCCTTGAATTCTAGGTCCGGTCCATATCAGCCAACGAATACTTTATTAGCAAGGTTAAGAAAACTAAACGTGAAAAACGTGAAAAAACCGGGTCCAAAACCAGGTAGAACTCCTATAAAAAAACAAAGAACAAAAACACCTACATCCACACGTTCAAAGAAAAGAAATGATAAACTCAAATCAGCTCGATCCAAGTGATCACTTCTTCCCCTTCTTCTCATCTATACGGATCGCCCACTTATCCTCACGGCGAAACTTCTCGTAATCAATTTCCTCAATCTTAAAAAACTTCATAATAGCTTTTTTAAGTGGGTGCTTTTCCTTCTCCTTCTTCTTTTCCACCTCCCTATCGTCTTTGGTGGCATCGCATCTTACACGCTTTTTGGCGCGCTCGTGCATACGTGGGTGAACAAGGTGCGATTGCATAAGTGACATCATTTTTTTTTACATTATGTTCCCGCCATTTCTTTAATAATGAATAATACCACCCGCAGCTAAAGCGGTCTTCGCCACCCCCAATATGACAAGACCCGTAGCAATTTCGGGGTACTCCATCTTGAGTAGACGACCCGCGATAGTCATGGGTAGGACCCATGATGCGAGTTGAAAAACTGCATAATTCGCGAGATCCGGTTCTGGTAAAGCGGCTTGGACGGGTTTCGAACGAATTGGGCGTCTAATAACCGTCTTTCTCTTCGGGAGCGTAACACTTGGAAACTGTTTGGTTATGGGCTGGGCGATTGCCAACATTCTACTTTTTTCGCGCGGTTTTTCTTTAAGACCATAAAATCAAAAGTAAACCTAAGTCGATCACCGAGATTGTATTTTTTTATAAAACCATGCCTTCCTCTTCCACCATGAAGTCTTCTTCCATCGCCGATTACATTCTCAAGCTCGAGAAGCTCAACGACGAGTCCCGACTCAAGATTGAACAACTCAAATCTCTATTCGCCGATGCGCATCGCGAGAGGGTCGCCGCCCTCGAGGAACTCGGTGCTATCAAGAAAAAGTCTCTCTACGACTCGACCGCACGTGTCACGGATAAGATCGTCGAGGTTGTCAACGCGAACAACGTTGACCTCGCAAACTATCTCGATCTTCTTGGCATGAACGAGTCCAATCAATACAAGAGCGCCGCCTACCGCCGCGCCGCGGATACCGTCGCTGAGCTTCCCTACGAGGTTCTCAGTGGTGATGATCTCCTCGCCATGAAGGGTATAGGCAAGGGTATCGCTTCCAGGGTTGATGAGTTCATCGAGAACCAGGATCCGGACTACGACCTTTCCGACGACGAGTACGACTCTGACGAGGAATCACTCGTTTCCGACGAGGAGTTCGAAACTCCAAACAAGGACATCTACGACATGCTCATGGAGTACGCGGATAACGAACCCAACCGTCATAAGGCTCTCGTCTACGAGCGTGCCGCTGATGGTGTCCGTGATCTTGCGTATCGCGTAACCAGTGGTGCCGCTCTCGCCGATGGACCTCAAAAGGTTTACGGGGTCGGTAAAAAGTGCGCTCAGCTGATTGATGCGTATCTCAAGAATAGTCACAAGAACAACGACAAGCTCGCCAAGTACTTTCTCAAGCTAAGCAACTCCGAGAACAACGAGTTCAAGGCCGCCGCATACGAGAATGCTGCGGAGAAGCTTCTCAAGCTAAACCGTGTCGTCACATGCGGAAAGGATGTCAAGAACCTTAAGGGTTTCGGCAAGTCTATCTGCTCCAAGATCGACTCGTACATGGCCACCGAGAAGTGCTAATCACACCCAAGAAGATGGAGGACGCGGAGGTTTACGAGGTTTAAATCGAAGTAGTTGTATATAAACTAAGACTGCAAATATAAATTTAGAATTCATATTTTTAATTATTACATTATCTATAAGCTAAGCATGTACGTTAATCTCTCCATGTTGTTCATCCACATCGTCGTCGTTATCGCTCTTCACCGGTAACTTTGTATAAATTCTACTAGCATCCTCCAACATCATCTCTTTGACCGTATCGTATAATACCGAGATGAGTGCAAACTTATACGCAAGAAAGCCTACAAACGTGCTTCCGTAATCAAAATCAAACGCGAATGGAGCGTTATTCCACATCGTTTCAAAAATGGCCGTAGATATGGGTACGAATATCTGTTTCTGAACCGACGATTTTTCGATACTGTCGACGTGTTGCGACAGTAGGTCCATATACACGTACGACGCCATTGCACCTACGGTTGAAGAGACTCCTTTTTCAGCGCCTTGCGTGATGAAATACGAAAGTGAAATCGCGGAACCGTACCCGAAGGTTGATTTCTTAAGTCGCGTTTTCAACTTATTGTAATCATTATTGTTGGGAACTGAAAAAGCGTGTACACGAAGAGGCGCGAGAACGCTCATTTTATATTGTTAGTTTTTATTCTTTAATCTGGATTATTTAGTTATACTCCAATCCGTATCGCTTGGCATTCTGTACCAATGTACGCCATCGTACGAACCACTGGCATTACCCCCGATGTGATTTCTTCTATCCCGGGAAGTCGTCCCTTCAGCACAATGACCAGAATCGTACGTACCTACACTACCACCACACCACCCCCACCTCGAACAACACTGTTTCCCGGGACACCTTTTATTATCACCATTATCACCACACTTTCCATCAGTAGAAACGTTAGGATCCGGGACAGCATAATCGCCCCAATTTACATCACTATCAGCTAATTTACCACTTGAATAACACGTTCTCGCCTTGTTTCCCTGATCACCATACCAACGACCATTCCAAAATGCCGTCCCATCTCGTTTCGCCGCCTGCCAAGCATTATACCTGTTATTATTATTATACGTAAGTAAGTTATTCCATTGATTCCTTTCATCCCATAAAAATTTGACTCTCATCTTTAGTTCGTCTCGCCCACACACATTACGATTTTTTATATCGCGTCCCGAATCAATTGTACCCGTTCCCTGGGAGGCGCGTGGAGTACGAGTCGACTGAGATAATGACCATTTACAATAGCTACCTTCGAGCGGTACTATATCTCCAATATAACAACAATTTTCATCGTACTCTGTTTGATAAGAATAAGCATCCTCTTTCCGAGTTCCAGCCGCCGCCTCAGCTCTACACAGTTCGGGATTAGCCACATTTCTCTTTACTCTTACTTTACCATCAGCGTTACACGGCTTAATATTTTCTTCTTTGTACTTATTCCAGTCATCTACCGTGATTTTAGCATTACTATCCCTTTCTATCTCGCTTTTCCACCAATTTAAGTAAGACATGTTATCTACGCCATATATTTGCTCCTCGTCAGTGGGAATCACAGTCGAATCCGATATATAACAACAATCAACTTCTCGTGACATGGGTTGAGTTAAAATAAACGAGTCACACAAGTTCCTATTATATAATGTACGAATTTCAGTTCGTTTACCATTGGGTTTACAGTAATTCTGGTTTTCGTCAGCCCCAAACGCAGTTTTGTCAATTTCCCAATCCGTAACTCCACAACAATCGACTATCTTTTCAGTATTTGTACCGTCCACATCACCATCATTCTCGTCACATAAGTCTTCATTAAGAATTGTTCTTGTTAATTTTTGTTTTCCCTCGATACATTCCCCTTCTGGGGACCATTCTCCCTTTATACAACACTTATCTATCTTAGATAACCGATTTTCTTCCGATGTGGGATCGGGATTTCTACACTTATTCATTAGTGTAATTGTACGCACCATTGCTATTTCTCCGTCAGCGTTACACCCACGCCCATAATTCCAATTGGGATCCGGAACCCATGGCCCCCTCTTGCACCCAGGAATTTCTTGTGTTTTTTTCGTACCCGTGGGGCACATTTCCTCGTTTCTCAGTTCCCGACCCTGTTTCTGTATACCCGTTTCTTCGTCACCCGGACCATCATCCACCCAAGGTCCTATATAACAGCAGTCAACGGTTTGTGACGTCGCAGCATCACCCTCTGCCCGGCATATATCGGCATTCTTTATAGTTCTTTTCTGACTGATTTTACCTTCTGAGAAATCACATGTTCCATCATTTTGCCAATCGTCCCTGTAACAACACGGAACTTCTTGATAATCTTTTTCAGCTTCACCTACACACAGATCACGGTTTATATGTGCTCGTATTTGGTCTTGCATTCCAGTGGGTTTACATACACCATCATTGGCCCATTCTAAAGGTAAACAGCACGGTTCAGTCTTTTTCAAGCTTGTATCCTCACATAATTCACTATTGATTATCGTTCTCTTATAGTTCTGATTTCCATCGACACATTCGCCATCTAATTCCCATTCACCGTACGAACAGCAATCAATTTCGCGAGTAGTCGTGGTATCGACGCATAATTCTGGATTGAATATCTGTCTTTTTTGTTTTTGTACCCCATCAATGCAATCACCGTCGCTCTCCCATTCACCATACGAACAACAGTCTAACATTTGTTCTTTCTCTGGCTCTACTTCACATAGATCCTCGTTAAGAACGCCGCGAACCTGCTTTTGCTGTCCGTCAACACACTCACCTTCGTTTTCCCACGGTTGTTCATAGCAACAATCTATGTTTTCGTATTCGGGAACAAATTCTCCAGTCTCTTCATCAACCGTAAAGCCTGTATAGACAGATCTTAAACCCCCGGGTTTACACATCTCCTCGAGTTCTTTCCACTTAGAGAGTTGTTCCTGGGTAGGTTCGGGGACCTCTTCCTGTGCTTCGACGTCGGGATCTTCTGGGCTTGGCGCTACGAGGTTCGAAGCAACCGGTGGAACATTTGGATCTTCAAATACACCGGGTTCTTTATCTTCAACTTCATCTCCTGATAATTTCCTTTTTGCTTCTTCAACAAAGATGTCGAGTGTACCGTATTTCTGTTTGATATATACACTTGCTAGGTATAACAAACCACCGACGATGAGGAAAAATACCAGCATCGGTGTCTTGTAATGTGGTTAGAAAAAAAATGTTACTCATTACTATATGAGAGATCCCATTACGATTGCCACCGAGTGTTTCGTGATAGGGTTCATGAACGTAGCCTTATTCTATGTACTCAGAGATAGAATTACACAACTATCGAATCTTGCCATAATATTCATATGCGGCGTCCTTATACATCTATTATTTGAAGTATTTGGAGGTAACGAATGGTGGTGTCGATCGACTTATAAATTATAAGTGTCTATGAGTTCGTTTATTCGAACATTAATATGTAATAACTCTAACGTATGCCTATGCTTTTCATCTACGAGTTGCTGCATTTTTTTCATTTTTTCTAAATTAGAAAACGCTTTATACGCCTGATAAAATAATCGCTCTTCCTTTACCCCCTGTACGAGATGTGAATATCCATTTTCACGTAATTCAGTCTCGTATTTGGTCACTAACTCGTCATATGTAATATCAGGGGTTTCGATAAATGATAACTTGGAACACAGCTCTCGTATAGCATCTCTCTTTACCTTTTTCGTTATGTTATTAATGCGAGTAAATTCGGTACTATCTAATCGTAAGTCTATTCGGTATATTTTGTACAATACATCTTGATGATCTTGTTCTAATTCGTATAATTCTACTAGATGTGAATGACGCTCCGCTTCCGTGATTAAAGGTGTAGTTTCACCGCGATGTAAATTTTTCAATAAATTACACATCTCTAAATAGCTTCCTTCGGATATGTTTTTTGAATTTTCATCGACGAGTTCCATTAGGCGTTTTACGTCCTCCATCTTTTTTAGTTTTGGATTTTTCTTTTAAATTGGATTTTAATAATCCCGATTGAATTTTTTTAAAAAAAATATTTGAATTTTTAGAATTATATCGCGTTAAATTTTTGTACGTACGAATATTCCCCACCGAAACTGCGTTACGAACACGTGTCGCAGAAGCCGCGTTCGTAGGTCTTTGAATTGAGTTTTTCCTAAACGGTAAAAAACTAAAACTGTTTTTGCGATTCTCACCCACAACCATGAGCGAATTATTATTAAAGTCTTCCGTGATCTTAGCGATACTTTTGTTTGGTGCGGATTTTAATATCTTAACGTTTGGAAACCACCCTTTGAGAATTTTTATTTTATTATTCTGATCAAGGGGATTTTTCTTCGGAGGTTTCGTAGAATGAGATACAACTATGACGGGCGTTTTCTTATTTCGCCGCGCTTTTGTGACGATTTCCTCTATCATCTTTTTATGACCCCTGTGTGGCGGGTTAAAACGACCATATGTAAAAATCACAGATTCTTTCTCGGTCATCTATTATTATTTTATAAATATTATTTATGACAGAGCCAGAGTGTACGTGGTGCGACAAACAGGAGAAGTTGCTAATACGTTGGGCTGAAAAAGCGGCTGGGTATCGTTGGTTGCATAATCACGCTCGAATTTTTTATAAACGTCAGAATGACTGGCTGGCTTATCCGTCTATCGTCATAGCCTCAATAACAGGGGTGGGCGGTTTTGCCGTGCTAAACCCTAGTGGTAACGACGGGGTAAGTAGTGAGACTAAAACGCGTATAATGATTGTCCAATATTTCTTTGCCTTCCTAAATGTCGTGGCCGGTATCCTTTCTTCAATAAGTAAGTTCAGTCAAAGTTTAAGTTTGTCGGAAGGTCACAGTGCCATGTGTGTGCAATGGAGCAAGTTTTATAGAAGTATTGACATGGAACTCTCGTTAGACACTAAACATAGGGCAAATGTGGTAGATTTTATTATGAAATGCCGTGAAGATTATGATCGGTTATTGGACGAAGCTCCAGATATACCCTCAATTTCCATACAGGCATTTATGATTGAATTCCCAGACAAAGAGAATAAGCCAGATGTATGCAATGGATTATCAATTTTAGTGAGTGATGAAACGAATTCCGTGATAGCATCTAAAAGAGCTGTATCACGCTGGTTAAATGCTTTTTCGACTGTGAAAGACAAACGAAAAAGTATGAGTAGTGAAAAAGGAAAAATAGAACTCGATCGATTAGAGTCTGTTTAATATCCCCTAATTAATACGTCGGTTTTTACATTTGGATATTGGCGTGAAAAATAATTCTTTTTACCCCAATCGCTATGACCTATGGTACTACCTTTACCGCGATCTATTCGCATGTATTTACGCATATCCTTATAATATACACGCGCACCTTCAGCTATTATATCTTCGTGTTTCATATCCACGTGGTTGTCAATAGGGAAGAAATATTTATAATATTGTTTCATATTTTCGACATGAATCAAGTAACATTTAGTACTCGAGATCCACTTTACACGTTCCAATCCATTCTCACGCCTATCGGGGTATCTTGATAAACAATGGAAGAAACACATTTCAAAATCGTCACCCATAACATCTATGACACTTTGAATTTGGTCATATAGCTGGTGATCTTTCACTATCACGTTATCTTCAAATATGACCGCATACTTTAAATTTTGTTCAAAACATCTTCGGTAGAATTCCATATGCCCCATGTAACACCCTATTGCCCCTAAATTAAAATACGTGATATCGGGTCTACCCCCACGACGATCATACTTTAACCGAATAGCTTCCTTGTAATATTCGGGTTTGACAATATGTTTAAATTTTTCCGCATTCGAAATACGCTTCGTATCTATACCGTAAATAGTCTCGATTTCAACCGTTGGATCGTGGTATTTAAAAAACACTCTTTGCCTATCTTCAGATTTAGGTAAAGTAAGAAGAAAACATTTATATGACAATTCCTTCTTCTTTTTTAGTCTAAACAGTAATACAAAAAATATACTTATTAAAATTAATATAAGTATTACTGCCATCTATAATAGTCTGAGAATTTTTTTAGATTAGTGGTGCTGGTATAGCCTTGGCAATATTACCCGCGGCAGCCGTCATGGTCCCTTCCATATCAAAAAGAGAAAGAATTTCTGCCATGATAATAAATTGATGAAGCATCACTGCCATCTTAGCCCTAACAGTTCTTGGGCTGTAATCGCCATAACCGACCGTTGACATGGTTGTCCACGAGAAATACATGGGATCTATCCACGATTTAAACCCAAAATCGTCTGGGTTATTAGTGTTAAGTATTAAATAAAGAATACTGAAAGCGACAGATGTGAAAAGTAAAAGAAGAGATTTTTTTACGAAACTCATATCTATAGTAAATAAAGAAATAAAATAAATATATCTAAATTATAATGTGCCTTCCACTGAAACTTTTCAGAAGCTGGGTACCAAATGTATTCAAGCGCAATTATGATCAAATATTTGAGTGTTCGTGTGATATATGCGGCACCGTTTTTCCAACTATGAACGAGTTGATAACACACATGGGATACCATACGACTGAACAGATTAACGAAAGATTGGAACAGGGATATGGAACTGTGAGATGTAATAAATGTTTTAGATCTTTCACGTCTGTCGCCGTCATGACAGAACACTCATGCGTTAAAATGCAAAAACCTACTTCTTCTGTAATTTGCGGACTTTCTCCGATAAATAGCTCCAATAGTCTTGAATCGGTTTTGATACATGATGATCCCGAAGATATTTGCAATCCAGTACACAATTACAATAATTGTACGGAGACAACATCTCCTTCTTAGACACGTAACAATAAAATGGTAAAAACATGTCTTTCTGGATGTACCGCGTTATCCTGTCGACGTGAATGTTCATATAATATATTATCTCCGGATATTATATGAACGACAGGGAAATTGATAATTTATATAACACCAACACGTTCAACGAGCTGACGGTTGCTTCGGCAAAATTATTGATAAAGCACAAAAATAACAGATCCATGACCGCGAAAATTATGAACAGATACAGGGATCATAAAAATCTTTTAAGTAGAGGTATGCACAGAGTTAAAGTATATTCTATGGTACCGGGTAAGAATAAACTCGGTGAAATGGGTTTCATCGTGATCAGAAATTCGAAAAGTGTAGCGAATCACATTCGAACGGAACGAAGAACGAGCTCAAAATCCCTAAACTTACGTATATCCGGTGCGACGATCGTTTCACCAAAAAGAACGTTTACGTTCTTAGGTCGTAAAGTTAAGGATTTCATAGTCATCCCACCCCAACTGGATTTAGATTTGACAAAAGGATACGCTAAATTTATAATAAAACAATTAGATGATATTAAAATTAAATTTACCGCCCTAACAGCGGACTACGGTGGAGTAATTTTTATTTAATTATGTTTCTCGGTGATAATATAATGAGGGTATTCGTCGCGTAACTTCTTCTTATGTTCAAGAAATACGAGACGTTTCTCCATATGGGACATTGAATCCGTCACGATGTTAATGATCTTCTCATCGTGACTGACGTCAATTTGCATAGAATATCCCCAACGTACGACGGGTAAAACCTCGGCGCACTTAGTGGTGGGTTTGGGAAAAAGAACATTTTCATTAAGAGCTACCGCGGACATGTGTCGACGAAAAATATTTAATCGGTTAGCGATCCTTGATGCGCTCATATAATTTTTTTATTAAAACTATCGACTTAGGTTTTATTTCTCTTCTACAGTCCAATCTCCATTGAGCAACGCCTCTCTTTGTTCCCATTCGGTTACGGGTACGGTACGTGTAGGTGGTGTTACGAGCGCGTTTTCGTCTACGACTCGACATTTATAGTTTCCCACATTACACATGTAATCCAATTCGAACCTGGACGCAAACTGTATATACGGAGTATGCGTCAGTTCCGCTTCCAATAACGTTTTGAATCGAAACGCGTCGTCGAATGTCATGAAAGCTACGATGTGATTTACCGGAAGATCATCATCGGTTCGCTGTGTTACTGAATAGATACCTTCATTCGATCCCTTTTTATGAAAAGCCAGTATATGAAAAAGGTCTTTACCCTTTACTTTCTCGAGCGATTTACTGTTTTCAAAATTGATAGTATATTGATTTCTACATACTTTTTGTATTTTTTGTGGTGCAAAGCGAACAGTGGACGTGGAATTCGGAAGACCTTTGATAGAGAACATGTTTACTTAATTTACAAAATAACAAATCGCGACTTAGGTGTAAAGAAATTTTCTGAAATATAGTAGTGCGATGTTTCGTTCTCTCCTTGGCTCAAATGTTCACGATCCAGGTCCACAAGGTGACTCTGGTGAAGGCGTTGCTGGTATGACTATGATATGTATCACATATCTGACTACTGCAGGGATTTTGGTTTATGAAAAGTTCTTTAAACCCAAAAAAATCCATGAACTTAACGAAGGTGACTTCATTGATGAAGAGAAAAATGAAGATATTACCGAAGAAGTTATGGATAAAAATACACAAGATCAATGGCTCGTACCAAACAACGATTACTCCACCCTGGTAAAAGGATGCCTTTGTCTAGGTGTTTTGTATTCTGTGTGGGCCTTTTTACTCATCTTGTCTGTCATGGGTACAGGTTTTAAACTTCTAGGTGGAAAAGACTCTGCGAAGATGTTTGATGTTGCGGATAACCCTATTTCAGGTCTAATGATAGGTATTCTCGCGACTGTGCTAGTACAGTCTTCCTCTACCACAACTTCTATCATAGTGTCTCTTGTTGGCGCAAACGAACTTTCGGTTCGTAACGCGGTTTTTATGATTATGGGTGCTAACATAGGAACATCCGTAACAAACACTATCATCTCGATGGGACACATGTATAACAAAAATGAACTCAGACGTGGCTTTTCAGCTGCAACCATACACGACATTTTCAACCTTCTCTCCGTACTCGTTTTTCTCCCGATTAACTGGGCTTACCCCGTATTTGAGAAACTTACATACGAAATGGTCAAAGACAAAAACGCCTGTGAAGGTGATTGTGAAAAGCAAGAGTTTTTAAAACCATATGTTTCTCCATATTCCAAGGGTATAGCCTCATACGATAAGAAAGTGGCTAAATACGTCTCACAAGGAAATTGTGATGACGGAAGATGTGACAAAGCCCTTCTCAAGGATGGTCTGTTATATGACTGGGGTATGTCCGATGAAAACGCGGGTATTCTACTCACCGTTTCTTCCCTACTCGCTTTATGTTGCTGTATTTTTAACATAGTCTACGCTCTTCAGATTATAGTCAAGGGTCCGGCGGCACGAATCTTGAAACGTGTCGTTGGCTTCAATGGATATGTCAATATCCTCATAGGTATGATTATTACTATTTTAGTACAATCTTCCTCTATCACGACATCTACACTCACACCCTTGGCAGCAGTTGGTCTTATCTCATTAGAAGATATGATGCCACTTACACTCGGTGCAAACATAGGAACTACTTTAACCGGTGTGATGGCAGCCACTGTTGTTACTTCTAACCCTGTACAGGCATGGCAAGTCGCCCTTTGTCACCTCCTATTTAACGTATGTGGGATATTGGTTTGGTACCCAATACCCAAAATGAGACAGATTCCACTCGGTATTTCAAAAAAAATGGGTCAAATTACAAATAACTCTAAATATGGTAAAATTTTCCCACTCATTTATACGAGTACAGTATTTTTAATAATTCCAGGTATTTCTTACGGTATATCGGTTACCGCGAATTCTTAATTATCGTCCATAGCATCAAGAAGTTCAATGAGCTGCTTCGTATCAGAAAGTGCAGACTCTAACGATCTCTGATTCCAACGAGCGAGTGTCGCAATTTTCATGTGTACAACCCTATATTTTGAAATTTCATCCTGAAGCTTTTTAATTTGCAACTCATTATTTGGTCGATTGATAACATACGAGTGTCGTCTTTGCGTTTCTCTATTCGCACGCCTCGCGGCGGCGTGAAGTTGTTCCTTACGATTCGAATTAAAAACTCGGACGGGTGCTCGGCAAACGGTCAACATTTACTTTACGTTTGACTCGTATCTTTAATATTGATTACGCATGACAAATTCTTGAATTTTACCAACTCCCCACACGAGGCTCATTATGGAAACGCCATTTTTAAAAGTATCGTGTAGAGAGTTCATTTTTATAAAAATCTAAAATACGCACCCAACTTAGGCTTCTTCTACGTCTGTATATTTATATCGTGGAAAAACGTTATAAACATCTGTCCAACTCGTAACACTATCGGACACTTTGTTACACCAGGGATACACTTCGCCATCATATCCCGCAAAATGTATAGCATCAATTCCCCAATTTTTACATACCGCGCAGTTGAGATCACTGTCGTCTATAAGCATACCTATATTTAGACTATTACAAATATCGACTTTCTGTACCTCAAATTTTGTGTAGCTATTCGTTAATATAACGTCATCAAAAATTCCTGGAAAATGAAAATTTATCCATTCTTCCGTTTTTTCTCGAACACAATTTTGTCTACCGGTCAAGACGTACATCTTATCAACCCTGGGTCGTAACATTCGTAGTATGGGTTGTGATCCGTAAATAGGTTCCAACATAGTGAACTCTTCGGAATCGTAGAAATCTCTCACCATTCTAACAGATTCCTTTTCCGATACGTTAAACATATGACGATACACGTAGCTATATTTATTGGTCTTCGGCATCTCAACATTATTGAATTTTGCCAACGGTTTCACAAAATGGACGAGAACTTCATCAATATCAACGGCTACACGATTCATAATATTATATTACTCGTAATCTCTAATTACAATTCCAACGGGAAATCTTGGGATTCCCAAATTCGTTAAATTCTGAAATTTTACCGTTAATAATTTTCCCAAAAAATTATTTTTATTTTCGAAATATTTTCTTCTCGTTTCCAATGTACCCTCGGGTTTCACTGAAAATAAATTTTCACCAGACTTACAAACCCAAATCGCAGTACCCTTCTCGCGACCCGTGCCCTCCTTGACGTCGACAATCTCATATTCCTCGGTCTGAAAATCCTTGTATTTGAGGAGATAGTTGCTTCGTTTACCCACTTCATAGACACTGAAGCGGTCGCGAATCATGGTACCCTCAAATCCTTGCTGCATGAACATCTTGTGATAGCCTTCCATATCCTTATGTTTTTTGACACTGAAGGTCTCAATATATTCGTAATGAGGATTATAGATAGAATCTTTGACATACTCCCAACGTTGCTCAAATGTCATCTGATCTCTCGCAAGTGCTTCAGCTCTGAGATCAAAGAAGTCAAAGACATAAAATTTGAGTTTCAAAGGATCTGTTTTGAAGGTGCTCGTGAGCTCCTCGAATGAGAGATTGGGATCATAGGCTTCGCCGTCAACATACTGACCCGACTTAAGACCCTTCCCGAGAACCTCGGTTCCTGGAATAATCTTGCCAGTTCGCGAGATACCACCGTCTTTCGAGACCAGTAGACGAACACCATCAAGTTTGGGTTGAACATAGAAAGGTTCGGAGATGTACTTCTTCCGATCCTCCCACTTGTTCGCAAGCATGGGCAACACCTGGTTACACTTGGTGTGCTCATTATTCCACAAGGTTTGAGCCCTCTTAATTGCCTTATCATAACCGGTCTTAACGTTGGTTCGTGATTCAGTAAACTTGTCACTTCCCACGATACCGCTCGTTTTTACGATATCAGCCGTTCCATTACCCAAATCTTCAACTCGAATGTCGGTGAAACGCTCGCTGCCGTTTTTATCCTTTTTAATCAATCGCTCCATGTACATATTTAATTTCTCAACTTTAAATAGATGTCTTCTTTAAAAGTTGTAAATTATGAAAAAATGGAACGACTTAGGCCTCCTCCGATTACGACCATTCCGTTCAATTTGAATACACTGAGCATTATTGTGATAATCTTCAGTGTACTACTCCTGTTCAAACGCAGCATTGATGTTAAGCAATCGCGTGAACGATCCCGTACGTAAGACACTCACGAGAATCCAGGTACACATCTCGTGACATCAACTCTTTAAACTTACTCTTAGGGATTTTAGTCTCAGCTTTATACAAAGTCTTGAGAGATTTCATGAGCTTCTTACACGTACCCATCTCATCCTTGAGATCTCTATACTTTCCAAAGAATCCACCGGAAGATATTTGGTGAATAAGCACGTGTGCGTGACGGCCCATCATACGATGCGAGCCACCGAGTAACATAAACGTTGCCGCGCTACAACAAGTACCTTCGGCAATAGTTTCGATCTTTACCCTAGACTGTTTGAGAGTATCCATAGCGCTCATACCCGCAAACACGTCTCCTCCATCACTACATATATGAATACGAATAATTGGAGAATAACCCGGAAGTTCGATAGATTTTTTGAGGAGATCAATCTCCAATTTTTTAAACGCTTCGGTGAACTCGAGGATATTTTCACGATCTATATCTCCATAGTAATAAATTTCAGAACCTACCACACGAATACAATCGTACTCTTCTTGCTCGGTGTCGCTGTCAGAGCTCATTTGTTATAGCTCGCATCTTCTTTTTAAGTTTGATGACATCATTCGACTTGAACTTGTTATGAAGTGAAAGATGGTTGATTACGTCAAAATCAGATGGTTCTATGTTATATGATAAAGCCTGCGAGAAATCACCCTTGGTAGCGTATAATTTAATCAATTGTAACTCTTCTATGTTCAATCTATTGCTACTTCGTTCGCGGATATTTTTAAGTTTTTGATATCTCATCTTATAGTTACCATACTTTGTCCAAGTACTACCAGGTTTTATATCGTTTGGTTTTAACAACTTTCCCATATAAAACTTTGGAACGGCTATACCCGCACATATATAGTACGGCATCGTATGCCATTCACCTTTATACATTTCACCATCCAACACGTCGGCTAAAGACAAAGATTCCGATATTTTTACCATATCACACCCCTCAGAGCTTAGATAATTGCCGTTAATAACATCCCTAACATGACCATGTTCATGTATAGTTTGTGAAATATCAAACTTCGTAGGCTTACATAATATGTCTATGATCACATCTTTTGACGATTTAAATTCATCTTTTAAATCGGAAAAATCTAAATAATGATAAAAATCTCGTATATTACCGTTACATTTTTCTGCAGCTACGTATGCTCTTTCATTTGTACTTTCCAGTGATGCAATTTCGTCCGCACTTCTTCTTGGTATGATCAAGAGTTCAAAATTCGGCATGATGTGTATAGAGTTAGATATCACGACGACAGAACCCTTGGTTATTTTAAAATTTTCCGTCGAAACTTTGTCGATCAAGTGTTTATGACCGTATGTATTTTGATCATAGCCGTCTATTATTATGGATATATTCGTATCACCCAAAAAATCGATATACGAATGCTTCTTTTGAAAAAAATCGCTATGAAGTTCTAGACTATTTGTCTTATCCAATACTTGATTCACGATGAAAGTTTTTCCACATCCTATCGACCCACACACGAATACATTTTTACCATCTTTTATGTATTTTTCTAATATGTTAATCTCTTTCTGATGGAGCGTCGGAGGTCTCTCTTTTTTTTGTGGGAGTATTTTAACAAAAGCATCCATGTCAGATGATCTCACTGAACAAGCTTTAGATATTTTTTTGGAAAATGATACACTCAGAAAAAAGGTGGTCGATCCTATAAAGAAACGGGTGTATCCTTATTTCATGTGCTTCATAATCTTTAATATAATTTTATTCGTTATGGTTGCTTACTTAACTCGTCGTCTGAGTCAAATTCTCTAGCGCTTTCTTCTTCAACTTCGGCTTCATCCTCGGCGTATACATCTTCCTGGAACGACCGGAAATCCTTGTTTAATTCTTGTATGAATTGCTCCTCGGATATAAACGTATTTATGGGATGAACTTCCATAATCTCTGGTCTGTTGAAGGGGTATTTCTTACCAGGTGGGAAGGCCTTATCGAACGACATCAGAATTTCGTACGGTATAGATGGTGATTGTTCAATCAAACGATCATATTCCGCGCGCGCAGCCTCTATGACAGCTTTACCATCCTGGTTACGTTCCTCTAAGGGAAGTGAAAGTTCTAAACGTATAGTTCTCGATAACTTACCATATTGTATGGAACTCACCCTGTGACCCTCCATTAATTCATTAATTTTTAAAAATTGCATTATAGTCGCTATTAAACCAGCAATTAAATTTAAAAAACCTATTAAAGCCGGTGCGGATGATCGCATCGACGGCGGAAAAGAACTTTGCGCAAAATTTGCCGTACCTGTGATTGTGGACAAAACTATAACCGGTATAGTAAAACGCATACTCGATTTTTTATAAGTTAAAAAGGCTTGATTGTGCATGTACCTGTAACAAGCAGCAGCTTCACCCCATTTCTGTAAAATTCTCTCTTGTTGACGAGACCAAATCTTGGGTCCTCCTTTTTTCTTTTTGTCCATGACTTATAGTATGCGAAGATAAATTTCCTCATTTATATAAATGAAACAACGAACCAAAAATTCGATAGCATTTTTAGTCATCGTACTACTGATAGTCGTAATCGGATTTCTCATGTCTCGTCCAGCTGAAGTTGTAGAAGTTCCTGTATCCGTTCCAGTAAAGGTTCCATACGAAATTCACAGGGAACCCGAATTCAGAAAACCACCCATAAAACAATACAAACCCGGCTACGTCCAACAGATGGGTGTTCTCGTAGGTGATAATAACGAAACTTTACCCTTATATGGAAAAGAAGTGCGAGGTAGGCGCGATCGTTATCACTATTACACATCTACTCCGGGTGATCAAATATACGCTCTTCCAGTTTCCATGGGTGATAGAGACTGTATGGATGACATAGGTTGTGGCGAGATATATGGCAACGAGAGCGTTAATGTACTCGGTAAAGACTCATCGTTCCAGGCAAAACTGTACAGAACCGATCACTTTTTTTAAATGTGGGTATATATAAATGGTGTCCATCATCAGGGATAAAGCACGTAAAAAGGGTTTACGTTTAACGAAAAATGTAAAGGGTAAACGCGTACCTAAAACAGACAAAGTTCTCAAAAAAGAGATGGAAAAACTCGACGATGGAGTGTTAAAAAATAAAATTCGCGAAACCAAAAAGACTATCAGAATGTGTAAAGGTGTTTTAAACACCCTTACTAAATACAAGGCGCCCATCATGATCAGGCCTGTTAATAAAGGAACTGTATTCACAAAACCCCAAACTATATTTGAAATGCCTAAAAAACCACCCCCTCCACCACCCAAAAAGCCAACCGCAGCTTTAATGAATCAGATAAAAGCCAACATCAAGCGAAGAGGTCTGAGAGAAAAAGCAAATAAAACCTCGATAACCACGGTAGCTTAATATATTACATTATATCAGAATGAACGAGATAGAAGCTGATTCAATGCGCACTCTCGCGAATGCAGTTAAATATGCTAATATGTCTGTCAAGTCAAAGAATAATGCTCAGGTATACGCTAAGGTATCCGAACAAAACGCATTAAAGGTAGCTTACTCTAATGATAAAATAAATGAACTAAATCTAAAAATATTAGATGCGATTGAATACATAAAAAATCCTGAAATAGACTTTGACACGAGTGAAAGATACTTGAAATTGATAGATGATGCTATAGAGCTCATGAAAAAATATCAGGCAGACGCCGAAGAAGCTGCCGAATTAGTAAATTTTTACAAAAACAAAACAACCGTCGAGTATAACGAAAGTGTGTCATCGCACAAAAGAACGTTAGATTACGTAGAATCTATGAAAAATACACTAAACGAATATCAACCCGAAACGTTTTGACATTAATTTTTTAGCTTCTTCTAATGACGGTTTGGACCAGAGTAACCATCTTGACCAAAATCCAGCCGTTTTTACACCATCTTTTGTCCATGTTTCACCCATTCGTCCATGCCTAGAAAGGTATCGGCGCATACGCGAAACATCTTTGTGTTTAGTAAAATCCGAGTACCCCTTACCCCCAAAATTAACCTTTGAACCATCTTCAAACGTAACTCTGAACTTTTTCTCAGGATTTGGACTCCTTCTGAGACGAACTCTCATTATTTTATAAGTAATATAATAATACCACACCATGGCTTCGGCGCTCGCTAGAGGTGGTAGTAATTTAGGCTCGGCATCAAAACTCGGTAAAATAGATATCCCAGCCGGTTCTACGAGATATGGTGGTGGAGCTTATAGACATCCAGATGGTCTCATACGTTTGGGTGATGGATCGGTGTTACCTAAAGGATCTAAACGATTACCTAATAATACATTTGAATTACCAGACGGAACGGTAAGATTTCCTGATGGTTCATCCAAAAGCCTAGATGGAACGTTTAAAATGAGTGACGGTTCATTTAAGTTATCTGACGGCGCACAACTCCCACCGGGTACGAAAAAAGTGAACGGTCGATTCAAGTTCGCCGATGGAACTGATATCCCCGTTACGGCTATAAAAAAAGCCAACGGCAGTTTTAAACTTCCAGATGGAAGTTTTAAAATTACAAAAACAACTGAAGCTAAACTTACAAAAAATATAGACAGTGCAACCAAGGTATCTAAACAGGCAGACAGTGCAAGTGTTGTTGCGAAACAGGCGGATGATTTAGCTTCTAAATCGTTGAAGAACTCAGATGAAATCGGTGGCAAAATCTCTAAAAAAGTCGACGATGCGAGTTCATTGAAAAAGCAAGCTGACGAAGCATCTCTTAAAAAGGGTGGAAAAGACGCGAAAGCTAAACGTAAACAGAAGGATGTCGATGCTGATGCGAAAAAGAAAAAAGATGCCGACGCCGACGCGAAAAAGAAAAACAGTATTAAAAATGACGCGATCATGGCTTTGGTAGCTTTAGCCGGTCTTCTTGGGGGGTTATTCATGGAAGATAGTGACTTCGACGATAAGAGAGAGGAAACAAAAGGATGTGTTAGTTTATGTCTCCCGTCGAATTACGAAGATTATTATTACGGTAAAATACCCAAAGAAGAATTAAAATATAGAACGCTCGACAGTGCGAGAGATGAGTTTCCGAATTTAGAAATCTACGAAGAACAACCTTTTTGTACGGCAGATACAAAAGATTGCTACGAATATTGTAAAGTAAGCTGTTTTAATTTTTTCGCCGAGGAAGATGAACAGTTTAAAAGGGAGCAAGAGCAGGGGCCGGGCAGTGATAAAGATACTGGCGAAGATCCAGATTATACCATATACATGTATTACATAGCGGGTATTTTGATGGCTATCACTTTATTAATAGTGGTAATGAACATGGTTCGATAAAAGTATTTAAAAGAGTATTCTTTCTTTATATACATAATGATTCTTAGTATAGATGTTGGAATCAGAAATTTAGCTATATGTCAATTTAACGAAACATCTAATCTCGTTACTCAATGGGATGTTTCCGGAGTACCTCCCGAACATAGAGATGGTATATATGTTTCGTTAAGAAAACACTTAGATGATAGACCTTGGGTTCTCGAATCGGATATTATTTTAATAGAAAAACAACCCGATCGCAATAAAAAAATGAAAATGGTCGAGCACTTTTTACACGCATATTTTGTGATAAAAGCCCCGAAAGCCGAGACTATAATTTATGACGCGAGATTTAAAATACCGGACGTAGCCGGACCCGGAAAAGCACAATATATGAAACGTAAGAAGGTATCCATAGAAAGGTGCGAAGCATTTTTGCGTAGGGATGACACTAATAAACATTGGATAGAAACCTTCATGAAATCTAAGAAAAAGGATGATTTAGCAGATACTATCATGCAAGCCATAAGTTTCACGAAACGAGTCGAACCAACCGTTACAAAAAAGAAAGCGTCGACGAAGGTTGTACCCAGAAAACCAAACGAAAACCAAAAGAATACACGATATTCTAAGAGTAATCTCGCGTGGATTTATAAAAATAGTCCCGAGTGTGAATGTTTAGAGAATAATAAAAGATTTATGAAAGATCTCAAAAGATATTATAGATCCATAGATGATCTGATTAAAGAAATGGACCGTTGATAATTCAAATGCAAATAAACGTACTCGATCATGGATTTGTACGACTTGTTGACACTATGCCTAGGGAAAACCTTGACAACTCAATTGTTCAGGCCGCTCGGGTCTCTTACGGAGAGGGAACGAAGACTTCTCGCGGAGACGCTGGACTTATTCGATATTTAATGCGTCACTGGCACACGACCCCTTTTGAGATGGTGGAATTTAAATTTCATATTAAAATGCCTATTTATATCGCACGTCAACATCTTCGTCATCGTACCGCGAGTGTGAATGAAATGTCCGCTCGATACTCGATCGTTCCTAAGGAGTATTATAAACCCGACACACTAAGGGGTCAATCTAAGGTAAATCACCAAGGTTCCGAAGGTGAAGTTGACGTAGATGCTCAACTAGCAGAAGCTGGTTCTCATCATCTCGAAAACTCGTTTGATATCTACGAAAAGTTACTCGAAGAGGGTGTTTGTAGAGAGCAGGCCAGGGGAAATCTTCCTCAATCGACATATACCGAATTTTATTGGAAAATAAACCTTCATAATCTCATGCATTATCTTCATTTGCGAATGGATTCTCATGCTCAAAAGGAAATTCAAGAGTATGCCAGGGCGATGTACACTCTCGTAGAACCGCTCGTACCTATTTCTATGAAAGCGTTCATAGATTTCCGAGTAGATGCAATTCAATTAACCGGCCCAGAAATACGAGCTCTCAAACACGGGGAGATCATCAAATCACCCGGAGAGCGCCGAGAATTTGAAGAAAAGTTGGAGCGCTTAGGGCTTAAAGATAAAAATATCAATATAGAGTAAATGTTTGCCATACTCGCCACTCCCCCAGTCGTCATGTCCGCGCAGCAGAAGTTTAAGAAGTTCGGTAAGGACGTAACTGATCAGCGAAAATCTGAACTTTCGAAGATCGGTGACGCGTTTAAGAGCATCGCGGATGAAGAGAAAACAAGGGCAAAGAAGCTCTTTGATGATCACAAAAAGTTTTTTACAGACAAGGATACAGACATGTCAACTACAACAACAAAGAAATCTATCGATTTTTACGAAAAGTAAAGAACACTACAGCAAAAATAAAAAATACACATTCATTGATATAACCATGCTCAATCATGCTTGTAGCCATTATAGTAGCTAACATTGTGTTTTGAACGTTTTGAACTTCCCGCCTTGTTTTCTCCATAGATCGCTTCATGGTTGTTCTCGACTTTTCCAAGTTGAGAACAGCTGAATTAATCTCTCTTATTCTCGTTGGCATCTCCAACGTCGTGGACAGTAACTTACGTACGTCTATAGCATCCTCCACGGTATCTTGAATCATAGGCTCGAGATACTCATAATACGTAAACATGGGGTCTAACGACACACACGTGCCCTCGACCGTTGAAAAGGCTTTAGCTAAATACACGAATGATGTCGGTATAATAAACGGCTTCTTCTGAGCTAAGGATATGAGTATATCGTCGTTTAGTATATCATCTTTCACACTTTTACCGTCCAAAGTTTCCAAATAGTTGAGCGTCGTTTTGAAAAAAAGTTCGATATCGCTCAAATCGGTCGTGGTGGGTGTGATAACTCCCAATCGTATCAATATTTCGACTATACCCTTTGTATCTCGATCTATGATACATACGAACAGGTCTTTAAAACCTTCTCTTAGTTCTTCCGATAAGGGTATCACCAATCCAAAATCGTAGAAAACCAATTTTCCATCAGATGAAAATCCGAGATTACCCGGATGAGGGTCGGCGTGGAAAAACCCCTTGTCCATAGTCTGTATCAAATACGAATTTATAAGTGCTTCGCATATCTTCTTCTTGTTAACATCGGGGTCCGTTATCTCGGTAAGTTTCGTAGACTCGACGTATTCCATCACTATCATATCATTATCAGATAAGCGCCTATACACACCGGGCACCCTTAACCATTCTACCTCCTCCATAGCACGCCTAAACATGGTAGCATCTTCCGCTTCTCGCACATAATCTGTCTCATTCAATAAATATTCCACAGATTCTTTAAGAACATAGTTTGTACTCGTCCCCGTGTCTACGCCTATTTTTTCTAGAAATTCCACTATAGCGAGTATAGTATCCGTATCTTCCTTCATGATTTCATAAATCTCCGGCCTTTTTACTTTTACAACAACATCTGTTCCATCTTTAAGCTTTGCTTTATGAACTTGGCCTATACTAGCAGATTTAAATGGTACATCATCAAATGATTCAAAGTGTTCTAAGTTTACACAAGACATTACATTTTCTATTGGTGGTACATCATCTTGTAAAGATTCTAATTGTTTTATGAAATCTATAGGATACAAATCTGACCGCGCTGAAGCTATTTGACCGAGCTTGATGAACGTTGGGCCGAGGTCTATTAGTCTATCCCGCGTCCAACGACCCAATGATGCTTGGTCTTCAGTCAGAGACTTTCGTATAAGAAACTCACCAGCAAACTTCCATGTTTGATACTTGCGTTTAGATCTTTTGATGGAGTTTGGTGTGACACCTTGTGAAAAACATAGTGCCATTTCTTACTTAATAGAAATAAATTTTATTCTTTAAATTTTTTGAAAAAATATCTCAAAATAATTTTAGATTTTTTTCTTTATAAATTGTAAATGGACATTGACAAAAAAGATGAAACCTGTTATGACGCAAAACCATCCGTGAACTGGAAGTGTATATGGTTCACGTTGGGTTTAGCTGGTGGATATTGGTTCTTACCTAAGAAAAACAAATGGATACTCTTATCCCTGTTGTATTTTCCTTATATACTTTTAGCGTACTATGATCATTGGTACGACTGTAGACGAAACATGGGTCCAACATATTTAGCCATGTTTTATCATTGGGCCAAACCCCAAGATTCAAAACAAATTAACGATTTTAAAAATTGGTGTCCGGAAATACGAAACAAAGTTCTCATGATCGATTTTGTGATATTAATCGGAGGACTTTTACTTCTACCCATGTTCATGAAGTGGAAACCTAAATAATTTTATTTATAGGTTTGATTACCGATAATACATATGAAAACGCGTTGTAAAATTCATCAATCCATGTATGATCATAACGATAAAAAATATATTCGAGTCATCATAGATGACGACTTCTATAAGATAGTCAGACGTAAACAGTCTTTTTCTGAGTATTTTGTTAAAGGTAAAAATTTGGATAACCCCCTGTACGGAAACATTCTCACGATTAAAGTTCCATTCAGATATAACCGCGTGAGTTGTAAGTTCGAGGGTGCACCTGTGCAATCCTTGAAACAGGGCGACTTCGTAGATATCGACGTTGAATACATGGGTGTGTGGAATACGGGTGATTACAGTGGCTACACGTGGAAGTTGAAGTATATAAAGCTTATAGACGAAGTGTTAGATAGATGAGTCTGACCCGATCCGGATACATAATCGGGGAAACTCAAGAAATAAAAAACGCATTAACGGTGCGTCCAATAGTTAATGCAGATTTTGGTGTAGCACCTCCACCATTCAAGGTGTTTAGAAAAGCAAAATCTGGATTATGCGTACCGAGATTTTACGGTGAAGAAAAATTTGGAAAAGCAGCTAAAGATACGAGACCAGAACCTCATAAGATACATGTCAAATTTAAAGGAAAATTACGAGACGAAACTTTCCAAAATGAAGCACTTTCTAAAGCTATTAAAGCAGGTCACGGAATCTTGTCATTACCATGCGGTTTTGGTAAGACGACTGTATCCTTGGCCATAGCTTGCAAACTTGGGTATCGAACCATGATAGTTGTACACAAAGAGTTTTTAGGGAACCAATGGCGTGAACGTATACAACAATTTTGTCCGGGTGCTACCATAGGTGTGGTTCAACAAAATAAAAAGGAACTCGACTGTGATTTCGTCATCGCCATGTTACAATCCCTATCGACAAAAGAATATTCATTCAATGACTTTGAAAGTGTGGGTACACTCATCGTGGATGAAGCGCATCACATATGTGCGAGGGTATTTTCACAATCCCTGTTTAAATTGTGCCCTAAACACGTATACGGATTATCCGCGACTCCACAGAGAAAGGATGGTCTTACCAAAGTTTTACATTGGTTTATGGGACCTACATTTTTTGCGGTTGAACGCGAAAAACAGGATCAAGTAGATGTGTTCCCCATAGAGTTTACAACCGATAGATTTAGTGAACCACCACCGTGTACCCGTTACGGTAAATTATCTTTAGCGACGATGATCACGGAACTCACTGAAATGTCGGATAGAAATCGAATGTTAATGTCGACGATACGAAATGCGGCGAATGGATCTAGACACGTTTTAGTTTTAAGTGATCGTCGGTTTCACTGTGAATATCTACACGAACGATTCAAAGAACGATCGGGGTTATACATGGGTGGTATGAAAGAAGCTGAATTGGCTGAATCGAGTAAAAAAGAGATCATATTCGCGACATTTAGTCAGGCGCATGAAGGGCTCGATATACCAAGTCTCGATACGGTTATTCTCGCAACTCCTAAATCGGATATCGTTCAAAGTATAGGTCGTATCATGCGCGAAACGAAGGGTAAAAAGAACAATCCGCGCATATACGATATAGTCGATCAATGGTCCGTATTTTTTGCGATGTACAATAAACGGCTCAAGGTTTATAAACAGGGTGGATTCAAAATTCCAAATCAAAAAGAAGAAAAACCGAATAACTTTCCCTCGGGAAAATGTCTCATACAAATATAAGAATGGGACGTTGTTCAACTGGACGTGCCACACAAAAATACACCGGAGGGGGAGGTGGGGCTGATTTAAGTTCTATCCTGACGGCGCACGGAGATATGATATATGCAGACTCGAGTGCAGAGGCTGCAAACGTATCTATAGGACAAACAACGGGGCATGTTCTGACTATTATATCACCCGGCGAAGTCGGGTGGCAGGGTGTGTCAGGGGCTTCTGGGCAAGTTGGTACTCTACAACAGGTCACCGTTAACGCCAACACAACCACCGTAACGACACAATTTTTGAATACCGTAACATCTTTAACAGCGAGTGGAAATGTGCTGGTAACTGGTAATGTGACCGCCGACACATTTTATGGTTCTGGTGCGAATCTTACGGACGTTGCACTCTCCACAGATTTAACATCTGTAATAAACGATCTAAGTGATAATTCATCTAGGATTTCGGATATAGAAACGTCTACCGTAGGTGATATGCTATACGCGAGTGCCACGAATACCTTAAGCAAATTAAACATAGGTCAAAGTGGGTATATTTTACAAAGTAACGGTGTTGGGCCAGAATGGATAGCTATGCCAAATACATCCGGATTACCTACACCATATACACAAGGAGATATTTTGTACGCAAATACGACAAATTGTGGATGTACACTAGAAAAACTCCCCATAGGTTCCTCGGGTCAAGTTTTAAAAAGTGATGGATCTAAACCCGTTTGGGGAACTGACATAACGGGAAGTGGAAGTGCGACTAGTGTATGGACAGAAACGGGTGTCAATAATATAATACACTATAGCGCGGGACGCGTAGGTATCAACACATCTACACCAACGGCGGATTTACAAATCGGTTCCAATGTCAGTATCAGTGATACAGACGATAATAAACTCACCGTGACGGGTAATGTAAAAATAAACAGAAATCTAGACGTAGCAGACGAAATTAAAACGTTTGGTCTCGTAACCACACAATTATTTGTTAAGACGGTAGAAGTTACCGCGGAGCGACAAAGTAAAAATGTCACTATTTAAATCTACGCATTATTTAAATGAGCAGTAGTACCATTTTACCTGGTGGACCGTTCTATTACCATTTCGAAGGTAAACGAGACAGGCCAATCATAGAATTTGATCAGTATGGGTATTTTTATAATACATCTTGGTCGTGGCAGGAGCGTGAGAATAGACAACGGGTGGGTCCAAAAGATGATGTTCCTATAGTATGTGATTTCGATGATACTACGATCGCTATAGGTCAACCCGACAGAGTAAACGAAGTGTGGATTTACGAATACACTAAAACATCAAATACATGGTCGAGTCCTACTGTTTTATCCAACCCTGGAACAACTTCCTCGGATTTTGGAAGTGCTTTAAGTATGAATTGGGATGGTAACAGATTGGTTGTGGGGTCACCGGGTGATAACAAATTTTATGTGTATGATAAAGACGCAACTACGGGTTCCTGGTCTTATTATAGTAATGTGATAACAGGAAGCACAACACCTGGTGTAGAATTTGGCAGTTCTGTGAGTATAGCACAAGAATCAAGTGATACTATATGTGTAGGTGCCCCTGGTTCTGCCACTGGCGGTACATCGGTTTTCGTATACGAATACGATTCTATAAATTGTACGTGGTCACAAACTTTTTCTAATAATTCGACTGATGTAGATGTATTAGTTCCATATGACGCCACCCAAACTATCACGATGAATAATAATCTATCTCGATACGGTCACTCAGTATCTATGTCACTCAATGGCGAACATTTCGCGGTTGGTGCACCCGGTTCACAAGAAATAACACAAATTGACCAAACAAACGCAGCGACTGAACCCGCGGGAACAATCACAACTGTAACTAACTACCCAGAAACTTTTGGTAGTGCCGGGGCCGGACGAGACATTGCCGCATCACAGGGGTTCGCGTCTTGGTTTGGATTTTCTATAGGTATGTCCGGAGACGGAACTCGTATAATAGGTGGTTCACCTTTCAGTACGTCATCGAGTGGTGGTGGACAAAGGGGGCTGGTCGAAGTATATGATCATTCGAATGGATCCTGGACAAAAAAAGGATCAACTATGTTTGGTACTACAAATGATCAATATGGATGGTCTGTAGATTTATCTAGAGATGGCGGGACCTGGATTGCTGGTGGTCGATACATGACCGATCCTAGTCGTGGTGGAGTCCAATTCGGTGGCGTGAAGGTATACAAATGGTATATGTCTACGAATGACTGGGTACAGGTAGGTCAAACACTTTACGGTGAAAACGTAGATGATAAATTTGGTTCCTCAGTAGCAATATCTGCGGATGGTAGGCGTATTGCGATTGGTGCTAACTACAACGACGGGGGTGGTAGCAACTCCGGTCATGTACGAATCTATAAATCCATCAACGCTAGTCCAACAAGTTATCAATATCTTACCAAGCTGACCCCGAGCGATAGCCAAAATTATGCGAGGTTTGGCAGGCACCCCGCGGTAGACGGTGACACGATGGTGATCGGGGCTCATAGACACGACGATGGTTCCGCCAATAGTGGAGCTGCATACGTGTTCACACGAAGTATGTCCGGTTGGACGGAGGTTGCCAAGCTGACTTCACCTGATAGTGCGTCGTCGTCGCAGCTAGGGTTCGGCATGAGCACGTCGATCGACGGCGACACGATAGTGATAGGGGCGGGGGGAGAGGATGGCGGGACATCAACAATATGGAACAGAGGGGCTGCGTATGTTTTTACCCGTAATACACCTGGCGATCTCACCTCTGGTTGGACGCAGCGTGCAAAGTTGACCGCAAGCGACGCCGCGATCGGCGACTTTTTTGGTCATGAAGTCAAGATCGACGGTGACACGATTGCAGTCGGTGCGGCATGGCAGGACAATGGTATTGCAAGCAACATTGGGGCTGTGTATATATTTAGCCGCGATACACCCGGTAGCCTCACCTCTGGTTGGACACAGCGTGCAAAGTTGACCCCAAGTGACGGCGCTGCGAGTGACTACTTCAGTTACGAATGCATTTCTCTCGACGGTGACACGATTGCGATCGGTTCGCCATACAACGACGGTGGTGGATCTAACCGCGGGGCCGTGTATATTTTTACCCGTAATACGGCTGGCGATCTCACCTCTGGTTGGACACAGCGTACAAAGTTGCAGTACGGTAATATTAATGACTACTTCGGCTTCGGTGTGGCACTCGAGGGTGATACGTTAGTGATCGGGGCGCCGGACTGGGATCACCACTCGACTACTGACAGTGGACTCGTGTACATATACAAACGCGACACAGCGGGCTCTCTCACATCTAGTTGGTCATATGTAACCCAAATTCGCCCGAATTCGTATTTAACCAACAACCAGTGGCAGATCGCAAGCTATGACTGGTTCGGTGTGGATGTAGCGATCGACGGTGACACGATGGTGGTCGGCGCGTACGGGGACGACGCCGGGCAGGGTCCGGGCCAGGCTGGGGCCGCGTGGATATGGACGCGCAATACACCCGGAGATCGCAACTCCGGCTGGTCGTATAACGCCAAGCTGACTGCAGTCGATGCCGCCGCGGATGACGACTTCGGCAGATTCGTGGCGATCTCTGGTGAAACGATTTTGATCAGTGCGAGGGACAAAAGCTACGAGAGCGGGGCCGCATACGTGTGGCAATCTGCAAAAACTTGGGTTCAGGTAGGTAATGATATTGACGGTGAAGCGGCGAGTGACTATTTTGGTGGTGACGATTGGGCGGGAAAACAGGTATGTATGTCGGACGATGGTCGACGCGTGGCGATCGGTGCACTTATGAACGACGGGGGTGGCACGGACGCCGGTCACGTGCGTGTGTATGAAGAAAGTAATAACTCGTGGTCGCAGTTAGGTGGTGATATAGACGGTGATCTGGCATATGGCTATACCGGTTCGTGTGTGGCTATGGACGCGAATGGTGTACGTGTGGCGGTCGGTGCTTACAACGCGAATTCCGGTAAAGGTAAAGTACGTGTTTACCAGTACGACGCTTCTAAAACGGTGGCAAACGCAAATGGGCCTATTGGTTGGGATAAGATAGGCCAAGACATTACTAACACTAATTCTTATCAAATGAGTACGGTAGCTTTAAATTCTGATGGAACGAAATTAGTGGTAGGACACAGGGACGGGGGCAGCGACACCAATCCCGTCTATTGGTATGAGTGGAATACTAATACAAACACGTGGGACCTGCGTGAACAAGCGCGTCCTGGGTACACTATTAACTCAAATGACTGGGGGGCGAGTCTAGCGATGTCATCGGACGGGAATCGCTTTGCGGTGGGTGTACCACAATACGGTGTGGGTGAAATAGGTGTGTTTACATATACAGCCGCGTATAGCGTCACTACTACTACCAACTATCCTAGTAGATTTATAGGAACAACAAGTGTAGCATCTACATCTACTTGGCAGAATACTTTAGGGAGTGGGGGTATGTATTTCTATAGACAATATAATTATTTGCCACCCGGTGGTAATTATGCGGGTAGTATGACAAATAATACAACGTACGATCCAAATGGTCTCCCCGGGTTTACTCGTGTATTTACACGTGGAACAAATTCCACATGGCAGGGATACGGTACACAATTGGGTCAGGTAATACGCGGAAACAACGTTTGGACCCTCTCGGAACAAAACGCAACGACACTTAATCAAAGTTGGGGTTGGTCTCGGTGTGGGTGGAAAGTAGCCCTATGTAAATCCGATGTGACTGCTTCATATACAGATTCGTTGCGTCTGGCCGTATCTTCACCTGGTCAACCCGGAATTAATAAAACTCTGAGCTATTCCGCACAGAGCGGTGCTGTCGATACGTATAGGTACGATTCGGGATCGGGAACGTGGATTCATGAATCGACGTTACACGGTGATCAGCAGCGAGATGAATACGGTCACAGTATTTCTTTGGATTATACGGGAAATCGTTTAGCTATATCAACCAAGGGTCAAAGAGAAAGCGTACATTACCTAACACCTGGGTATCGTTTAGAAACGAGTAAAGTTTCTGTATTGGAATGGAACAATGATAAATGGTGGGAAGCTACACCTACTATTTATTTAAACGGGAGTACATTTCCGAATAGTGGAGAAAGTTTATCGCGGACCGCTTACGATAGTATAAATGTCGCACTCACTAATGGTAAACACGTTTTTGTCACGTCTCCATTATACGGTAATGTATTTACGCAACACGTGACGTTAACGCAGAATTTTATAGGAAACAGTTTATTCGAAGGATACGTCGCGGCAAATAAATACTACGTGGGCGCGAACGAAGCGGCGGGTAATTCTACAAACACGAAAGGAAATAAAATCATAGAATTTGGTGGATTTTATGGTGACGCCGTATACGAACTCACATCTATCGAAAATAGGGCATACGATTCATACGAATCTAACGAAAGTCCGGCATATCTTGGACGAACGGAAATGCTACTGAGTAAACTTTCGCAACAACGGGGTATAGATGCGATTCGATCTGTAACTCAGGAATATTTAGTGGGAACAGCTCCTACTACCATAGGAGGATCTGTGATTAGAAGAAAAGCATTAGGAACTTCTGGTATTACAAATAGCCGAACGGCTAATGTTCACGTTTCACCAACTACGACGTGGGATAATTTGAGTGATTGGTATGAAAATTTTGAGTTCGATAAATATGATCGAGATACGTCGAGTTTTGGTGTAGATTCGAGAGGAAATGTTGTCATAAATCCAGATTATAGACGTCCATCAATTGTATGGCGTGGCGCCGCCGAATACTACCCGGGTTACAGTTGGCCCTATCTAACTGACTATCCCGACGCCACAGCAGTTGATATTACACAGGGGCAAAATGGTCCCGATGATGGTGTAGATCCAGGCACGTTTTACGGAAATGCAAAATTGGATGTTCGCGGAAATGCTTTAATACGAGATCGTTTAACTCTTGGTAATGATTCATCAAATTTGACGAGTGGATGGGGTCGTGAACCCGCTGGACTATTTATAAACACGACTAACAGTGATAATTTCGATTTCGCACAGCAGCCGTGGAAAATTTATTTAGAAGATTTTTATACGTCGAGAGACGATTCACAAACAAAATTACGAACCGATTATGCTACGATACATGGAACAATGTTTAATGATTCGGATGGTTTTGTTTACGCATACGATGATACTTACAACACCAATCTTGGAGGACAAGAACCCCTCGATCGATCAGCATATGTAGATGCCATTCTCGCACAGGGAAGTAATAATTCGGGTCAGAAAACAGGTATATCTTTTTGGATAAAAATCCCCCGAATTGCTCGTGACAGCGGTTCATCTAATAGATATGGTATACACAGGATGAGCGGTACGTCACGAAATGGTCAGTGGATAACTGGTACAGCCGGTATCGTATGGGCTACCGAACGAGTTTTATGTACTTGGGGTGAAACTACATGGGGTGCGGCAGAATATGGAGGAGCTGTATCGAATTATCCGGGATTTTGGATATGGGTAAATTGGAGAGATTATTTGTATTCAGTATCTAATACAGCACCTTACGGTATTGCGTTTAATCCGTATGATCATACCGGTGCGAACTTATCCCATACCGCTTGGGCGGTGGATGACAACTGGCATCATGTCGTGTTTGAATTACCAGGTGGAAATGGAAGTAACCTTAATAATGCAGTAGTACCCTCAGCTAGCAACGCAGCTATGTATTATGATGGATCTGGTCCTCATCCGGTAGGCACAACAGCTAACAGCGGTGAAAAAATATTTTGGAATCATGGAACTAGAGTAAGGCTCGGTGCCGAAAACTATGTGTTGAGTGAGTTGATGTTGGCTCAATTTAGAATATACATTTCGTGGGGTGTGGCCACCCAGGCCCCTAATGCAAGAGAGTTATATAAGGAAGGATCACCAACTAACAGAATAACTTGTAAGGGATTTGGAAAATTCACAAAAGGTATCTTTGTTGGGGAAGGTATTTTGACTCGATCTGGTATTCAGGATCCTGTTACTGGACTTCATCAGTGGCAATACATTATCAATCGGCATGATGATGGTGATACGAAGGTGACCGGTTCCTATGGTTTCGGAATACGTTTTGTAACTATTTCCAGCACGGGCCAACGCGAACTGACTAAATTATGGCCAAACGGAACGCTTTCACTTGGATACACTGGTATTGGTAGCACCCCCCATCGTTTACTGATTAATGGGAGTGGAGGTGCGTCGGGTGGGTTTAGTACCACTTCCGATGATAGAATTAAGTATAATGAAACTGATATCACAGACCCTCTCGCGTTAATTAATCAACTCAACCCCCAAAAATACGAAAAAATTACCAAGATACCTGAAAAGACAGGTACATGGATTCCTACCGACGAAGAATGGGAAAATGAAAAAGATAACTATACACATTCATTAGAATTTGGTTTTATCGCACAAGATGTCCGCAAAATTCCAGAACTCGCATTTCTCATAAGCGGCGAAGAAACAGCAATAACAGAAACCGAGATCTCACCCGAAGAATACGAGCAATTAGATTTGACCGATAAAGAAAAATGCGTACCATTTTATGTACGATACGATCCTAATAAGGAGGAACGTAAAGAAACCAAAATTAAACATGAAGTATACGTGACATTAAATCGCGAATCTCGAGAAAAATATACTTTAAAATATACATTCCCCGTAAATACACAAACTCCATTATCACTCAACTACACCGGATTATCTGTACTCACTACGGCGGGTCTTCAAAAAGTGGATGCTCAATTACAAACTACGAAAACAGACCTTCAAAATACAAACGAAGATGTGCGTATCGTGAACGAAGAATTACAAACTAAAGTTAACGACACCGAATTTAAATTAGAAAAGGATAAGATCGCAGCACTAGAAACTGATCTTGAAAGAGAAAAATTAAAAACAACAAATTTACAAGAGCGAATATTAGTCATGGAACATGCGTATCACGCTCTATTGGAACGTGTTTCTGACTTGGAGAATCAAACGTAACCCGTGAAGAATATTCACGCGGTACGGTTGTGATATTTACCTCTTAATCGCATCCATCGCAGCGAGCGCGATGACTCCCACGATGAAAAACATGACGACAAAATTACACTCTGTGTTTTCATCGCTGACAGTCGGTTCAATTTTTTTATACTTTACCCGTTCTGGTTCCTTCTGACGTTCCCGCTGGATAGGTAGCGGCTCGTCAAAGTCAATCGGACTGTAGCCTATCATTTATATAGGTTTACAAATTAATTTCGACCTTCTTCTTACGAGTCTTTTTACCCTTGGGCGCGGGCATCTTAACTTCCTTAACATCATCATCTCCATTATCGTCACCGTCCTGTACGGAAACTATATCGGAAATATCGTCATCTTCCTCAATAGTTGTTTGGGGCTGAAGAGATGTCGTACTCATAGGTGGTGCGGGGGGCATCATGATATTACCCATGAGACTGGAAATATCGAGCCCCGGACCCTGCATCTCGTGACGCTCCCCTGGAGCTGCCGCGGGAGAAGAGGAGGTCTCACCCGATTTAGACATGGTATTCTGCACCGCGCTCATCATATTCTGCATGAGACCTGGGTTCTGTTTCATCACATCATTGACATTAGGCATAACCTGTTTGAACATAGAATTCGTGAGGTGGAACATCATCGCGGAACCACCAAGCATCATGATGAGCTTGACCTCTGGTGCGACGTGCATCTTTGTACGGTATTTCACGTAGAGTTCTTCGAATACCTCGTCATAATCATCTACGTTTTCCATAACGTTTTCACTCCAACCATCTAATTGAATCTCAAAAGGATTGTACCTTTTGTTCATGAATTCTAAACCGGTTACACATGCTATGAGCATTCGCCTAGAGAATTTAATAGACTTATCTACGTCTATACTGTACGTTATTCGTTTCACCTCTGTGCGTAACTCGTCTACGGGTGAATAGGCGTTTAATCTCTTATTCACAGCAAACCCCTTCTTTTCTAACCGTCCAAGCTTATTCACGAGATCCGCCTTCTCTTCGTCCACTGTTTTGTACCCAGGAGAAGGTTGCTCTTCTACCTCACCGGGGCCATATTCAAACCCACCACCCATCTGCGGACCCTCATCCTCGTATTCACCGTAATCTATAGGCGGCTCATTCTGTGGAGGTGGGGGTGTATTCGTCTTCGTCGGATTCGCGAACGAATCTATATCCTCTTGGAAGGATACCCGCTTCGTGGGCTGTGGATCAGGAGATAATCTAGATCGATTCATCATCTGAGGTCTAGGGGGTTTGGCGAAATCCAAGCTGATCTCATCTAAAATAGCTTGCTCTTTATCGTCCAATTTCATCACGTTACCCTCATTACGTTCGATAACAATTTCACCGTCCATTATTATCTATATTGAAACTAATCTTTTCTCTTTAACGCACTTTAATAAAAAATGTCAGTACACTATAAATGAAACTCAACTTAGTTGACCGCCAAATTCTGAAGTACATTCTCATCGTCACCGTCGTCGCTGCGGTCGTCATGCTTTTCGCCGCCCCCGCCAAGAGCATGTACCAGCCCAAGCCCGTCAAGATTGAGACTGTGAGCGAGGGTTCCATGTTCGACTTACCCAAGTCGACCGATTGCCTGAACACCAGCCCTTATTCTGGTAGCACCGGTGGTGTTTGCGACAGCCAGAAACTTGTCAAGGATCAGTCCAGCTATAAACTCGTAGAGTAAAAAAATAATTTTTAGTTTATAATTTTTTTAAAAAATTCCAGTTAAATTTTTTTTATTTTTATTTTTAAATTTTAAGTGGAAAAAGATCTAAGTGTATTATAAATGGCTCTTGTCACAGCGCCTCAATACGATATCCCTTCGAACGAGTACGAATTTCACACCGTGATTATCGATACTCTTGATCACAGTAGCGCAACTGATTTCGTATCATTTTTACCAACACCTCTCGAAAATATTGTTCAGGCGCAGTTAATGGCGGCTACCATAACTTCAACTGGAACCGCACAAACAGCTTTTCATATAGGTATTGAAGAACTTAGGAGTTATTTTTCCCAACGTGGCAAAGAAGATTTGAGTACTTCGGCAGATAATCATCTAAACGGTGTATTTGGAACAATTATAGGAAGTCATGTTATATTAGCTGGAAGTGGTACGGCGGGTGCTAAGGTTGTATTATTCAAAAATGATTATCCTATTATTCAATCCTATCATAACCCCATACGAAAGATTGATCGTTTATCTTTTAACATAGACAAACAAAACGGTGATGCAGCCGCAATGAGTTCGGGTATGTTCATATTTAGGTTCACATGTAAGAAAAGAAATCTCGCATAAATTTCAGGGCGTTACATACTTGTGATTTAAAAATACTTTTATAATAGTAAGTATGTCTTCTGGAATAGTACAACTTATAGCTATTGGTGCGCAAGACGAGCACATAATAGGGGAGCCTGAAATTTCGTTTTTCACTTCCACATTCAAAAGGCATTCTAACTTTTCACAGTCCGTCGAAAAACAAACGATACAAGGAGCTGTGAAAGGTAATTCCATGTCGTCTATCAAATTTGATCGAAATGGTGATCTTCTCGGATATACATATTTCACAATTGATGATAACACGCAAGCGGTTGATCTCCAGGATTGGAGTGACGTTATTGATAAGGTCGAGCTGTTAATATCGGGGCAAGTAATCGATGTTCAAGATTCCGAGTTTACGGAGAATATCGCTATAGATATGTATGCACAAAACGTCTCGAAGAGTTCTAACGGTGTACACCCCGGTGCATCTGCTCGGTCATATTTTTACCCTTTACGTTTTTTCTATTGCGAGGGTCCTCAATCGGCTATTCCTCTCGTGGCGTTACAATACAGTAATGTAGAATTACGCATTTATTGGGGTCCAAATGCTGGAAATTATAACGTAGAAGCATACGCTAATTATTATTACTTAGACACCGAAGAGCGCGGTATAATGGCTTCGCGTGCTCACGATATTCTCATAACACAAGTTCAAAAAAGTGTACCATCTGGTGAACTTATCCAGGAGTTAACCTTCAATCACCCGGTGAAATATATCGCATGCGCGAATACGAATATGGAAAGTACACTGACATCCATAGATAATAAGTTAAAAATTAGTATTAATGGCACAGATATTAGCTCGTTTAAATGGGCAAAGCCTCATTTCGTAGATGTACAGAGCTATTATCATACAAACTTTGTCACGTCTCCAGATTGTTTCTTACACTGTTTTTGTTTAAACACCAGTTCCTTACAGCCGTCTGGTTCACTCAACTTTTCGCGCGTCGAGACCGTTGCTATACACAGTGAATCAAAACCTATAATTGATCCAATATATGCCGTGAATTATAACATACTCAGAGTGAACAACGGAATGGCGGGTCTCATGTACGCAAATTAAAATGCACGGTAATATTAAATGCCGAAGAACTTAAGTACCGTCGGTGGTGCCACAGAGCTCCGTTTTGGTAAATTTTGTAGAGAAGATCAGCACGATAACTCCGTCGTCATTAACGCGAGTAACGAGAAAATTGACGCTACGAAAGCGGGTGGTTTTTACCTTACACCTCTCGAAATTTCAACAGTATTTGCGGGTGATGGTACGGATGCGACCACGAACACGTTCGTAGCGTATAATCAGAGTACGAAACAGTTATTCAGAACACAGGTTCCCTTAACATTAGCGGGTATTTCTAGCGCGGGTTCTGGTGCAGAAGGTGATTTAAACGTCAACGGTAATCTCTATGTTACTGGAAATATCACGTCCATAGGGACTGTCGCTAATATTCACGTTACCAACACTCAATTTAAAGATGGTCTCATCGAAGTTGGTACGAATAATACCGACCTCGCAACGTTCGATCTCGGACATATCTATAACAGGCCCGGGACGAACTCCAACGTCGCTGTTTGCTACGATGCTTCTGCTACAGAGCTTATCATCGCGTACACGGATAGTAGCGCCGCGGCTGTAGTTGGAGCTGCATCTAGCCATCAAGTGAATCCCAAATCTAACGAAACGATGAATGTTCACGTGTACGGTAAACTCTATACACAATCTAATGTGGGTGTGGCGAATACCAACCCCTTACACACTCTTTCCGTGAAGGATAAGTGTTTCATCGAGGCGGATGGGCCTCCCGAGACGAGTGTGTTAGATGTTCGTGGTAATACGACGATTGAAGGCGCCATCATCACGAACACGGGTAGTGTCACTAAAAAGACATACAGTGATAAAAATACGATTTCCTCCGGTACGAGTGCCGCGGGTGCAGCACTTACACTTACGTTTACGAGACATCCGTTTTACGCGAAGATTGTAGCGCAACTTATCGATGATATTGATAACGAGGTGAGTACTATGACCATAGATGTAGCGGGTGGCGAACGTGATGGAAACGATCCTCCTCATAATATAGCACCCGGACCTATTTCTATTTTTGGTAACACCAGTACGAATCCGTGGAGTTCTACAGTCGCGGTGACACAGACTACTGTGGTACTTACTCCAAGTACAGGTTTTACCGGTGAGGGTAATTATTCCATTTTCGTCGAATACATTTCACCCGAAATCGCAGGCGCGCTCACGAGTATCAATGGCGTTAACTTTGGGTACTAAAAAAACATATCCATAAATTATAGATGTCGGAGACAAACGTTCAGTTATTTCCGGGCGTTTTCAGAAGTACCGTGGGAGGTGCCAGTCCCGGCTTCTTCTTACATTCAGACGGACGTGTGGGAATAGGTAATACCGCCCCCGGGGATAAACCCACATGGGCTCCTTCGGGTAGTACGGAAAAAAATAAGCTAAACGTCACGGGACATACACATATAACGGGGAGTCTTAATGTTACCGGGCATTTATACGGTGATGGATCGAACCTGACTGGAACCGCTCTACCATGGCAACAGGCAACCTCGAACCCAGGTACGGATATCAAATACGAAGGGGGTAGGGTTGGTATAGGCGGGGAGCCATCTAGTACTAATATACTTAAAGTACACGGAACCGTCGAAGCGACATCCTTCAGTGGTATCCAGGCGTCGGATGTCCCGGATCTCAGTGCCAATAAAATTACGACGGATACCCTAGACGCTGCTCGGATTCCAACACTCAGTACTAGCAAGATCAGCGGTCTAGGAACATTTGCAACTAAAAATGATGGTAATTATAATATCCATGATACCTGGCTTCGTGACAATGGTGACAATGCTCACGTCAAATTATACGGGGGTACGAGACAGATGACCTTTAGAACAGATGGAACTACAGAGTACGCGAGCGGAATTGGTGGCTATCCATTTGCCTGGATGTACGGTGGAGATCATTCAAGTCAACGTAGAATGCTCTTGAATACGAGTGGTCAGCTGTGGTGTTCAAACTACGGCTGGTTACATGATAAATTTGCGGAAAGGCATGGTAACAGTGGTTATAATTTTTCTGCTAATGCATCATATGTACATGAATGGCTCAGATTCAAGAGTTCTGGTGGTATATATTGGGATTCTGGTTCAACTGGGTATGGCTGGCACATTTATCCCGCGGACTCGTCAAGAATGCAACTTAGAGCTAATAGCAACCTGTGTTATCTGCGCTTGAACGGCTCCGGCAACGCCATATATGGTTCTCTTTTCTGGCAAGATTCGGGCGGCTCCAAAGCAGTCGGACTTCTGAATAGCAGCGATCAGACCCGCATGTATTATACGACTCAAAACCAGTCCTACAACAACCACCTTAGCGGGACGTGGTTTTTCCAGGCTGATATGGTTACGAAAAGCATATTCGCCGATGGACTACAGGTCATTGACTATACAAGTGCAGGATCTTTGGCCGACCACCAGCACGATTATTGGACGAATGGGGGATCCATCCTCCCGTGGGCAGGTTACGCAGGTTACGGTAATTCTTACCAATATTGGAGTATAGTGTGCTCATACGGGGTAAAAGCACAGTTTATGACCGTGACCAGTGATGAACGAATCAAAACACAAATTGAAGAATTAGATGATAGCGAGGCTCTAGACAAGTTACGAAAGTTGAAGCCTTGTAAATATCACTATAAGGAACTGTTGCGACAACGACCTGAAAAAACAATTGGTTTTATTGCACAAGAAGTAGAGGAGATATTACCAAATGCCGTAGTAGACTCGACAGGAGTCATCCCAGATTTACAGCGCAAGGGGTTGATAGAAATAATCGACATTGAAGCAAAAAAGCTGAAACTTCAAATGACGGATGTGGGGTATGATTGGCCCGAGGGGGTTGGTTTAAAAGAAGGTGACGTTTTTTCAGCTGGAGAAGAACCCAATAGAACTGTTTGGAAATTTAGAGTGGATACAGTTGTAGACGCAGATGAATTAATTTTTTTAATAACGTGTTTAGATAGTTATACATCAGAATTTAGTGAAATCAAAAACTGGAAACACATGACAGTTATGGGTCACTATGTTAATGATTTTAAGAATCTCGATAAATCTATGATATTCGCCGTAGCCACAGCCGCACTTCAAGAAGTAGATCGCCAGCTTCAAGCTGAAAAAGAGAAAACAAAGAGCCTTGAAGATAGAATGAGTATTTTAGAAGAGATAATATCAAGAAACGGTTTAACCTAGTTATCCACTTATATCTATAAACTTAAAATCTTTATTACGACTTTCCTCCCTATGTATCCAAGTTACTATCACACACTTTGTACCATGTAATACACGATCACTCGTGTGAGGGAATGACTCATTTGATGGAAATACGATCGCGTATCCAGGACTTGGTTTATACGTACATCCCATAAATTGTGTCCCACCGTCGTAAAAGTCGTTGTTTAAATATAATATTACCGAAATTCGACGTTCACCCATGGATAAAAGTGTATTGAAATCTGTACACGCGTCGACATGCCACGGATGTTTATACGGAGTGTCGTATTTTATAATGTTATATCGTTCACGTAAGATTTTAGGTGACCTAAATTTATACATTTTATAATAATAATCGTTACTCTCTGCGAGTATTTGTTCATAAGATCGAACTGTCTTTTTTATTTTTGAGTCTAGCAGTTCGATAATTTCTGAATCCTCATCTATATAACTTTTTACAATGGATTGCTGACCACCGTCTGGCTGGGAACTCACCGCACCGAATGAGGACAAGGCGGAATCCTCTGACGATGAACCTCTAGACCCATGTTTATAAACATACTCTTCAACATATTTTTTTACCTTGACCAGTTCATCATCATTTAATACTTTCATAACTTTGATAAGGTCTTGATTCATTATTATTTAAATAAAGTTACATTTCTTTAGCTCACATAAAATGCAGTACATTTTATCTAAGTTAATATAAATGGTGCAGACGACGAGCCATATATTTTCAGGGAAGGTCGATATCGAGAGTAATCTCTTGGTAGGCTCTTCTCACCTGTTCGTCGATACCTTAAATAATAGAGTAGGTATTACGACAGCCGATCCTGATGCAAGTTTACATGTAAACGGAAATGCATACGTGGAATCGAACGTGGGGGTCGGTTCAAATATCGTCCTCGATGGGGATACAGGGGTAATCACAGCCACAGAGTTTCGGGGTGACGGGAGTAATTTATCAGGTGTACTCACGTCTCTTCAAAATGCAACGGATCAAGGGTCGACATCTAACGCGACGATCCAATTAACAAACGCTGACACGTCACTCGTCGCTTCAGGAAATGTTGTCATCTCCGGAAATGTCACGTCGCTAACATTCATAGGTGATGGTAGTCAACTCACGGGTATAGCCACAAATCTTCAATCTATTACGGATAATGGTAACGTGACATCTAATACGGTCCAATTCACAAATACCGGAACTTCACTTACGGCGAGTGGTACGATCGAAGCCGCAGCCGTACAAGTAAACGGGTTAGATGTGGCCTTGGATCAAGATATGTCGTCTAATGCTGCACGCGTAGCGGCTTTGGAAACGGACTTAGCTTCGAATGTTACGCGCGTGACTAATTTAGAGGCTGCAAATACAGTTCAAGAGTCTCTCATTAATAATCTTCGAACGGATGTGACGAGTAATACCTCGCGAATTTCATCCCTCGAAGCGGATAGGACATCTAATACTGTGCGTATATCATTACTCGAATCCGCTAATATCGTTCAAGAATCTCTTATCGATAACCTTCGAACAGATTTGACCTCGAATACCGGAAGAATAGCGGGTTTAGAAGCGGCGAATACAGTACAGGCAGGTCTCATAACCGCAGTTGAAACGGATCTGGCGGATAATGCGTCGCGAATTTACACACTTGAAACGACTGTGCCCTCAAATACTTCTATAACGGAATTACAAGCTGCAAATACAGTGCAGGCTTCTCTTATTAGTTCACTGGAATCTGCAAATACAGTACAGGGAGGTCTTATAACCGCGCTCGAAACGGATCTGGCGGATAATGTAACTCGTATAGAAACATTAGAAACAGCGAATACCGTACAAGCTTCTCTTATTAGTTCGCTGGAATCTGCAAATACGGTGCAGGGAGGTCTCATAACCGCACTCGAAACAGCTACCCAACATATTTCCGCCACCGCGAGTGGTACAGTGATCAGTTCTAATTTGGATGTCACGGGGAATATATTCATGCGTGGCAATACATTTATCGTTGAATCGGAAACAAAATTAATAAACGATGCCATCATAGGTATAGCAAATAATAACACAACGTCTACTACAGATGTGGGTATTCTCATGCAGCGCCCCACGGCAAATGTAGCTCTCATACACCACGGAGGAACAAATGATTTTACGATTGGATATACACAAAATGATCTCGAGGCAACGGATATAACGAACGATACCACAAATGAAATTAATGTTAATGTACTTGGAAATCTTTATACACAAAATAATCTAACAGTGGGAAATGTCGTGACAGCTTCTGCGTTTGTTGGTGATGGAACGGGTATAACCGGTATAAACTTACAACAAGTCGCCGCCGTGGGTCATACTACGACAACTCCTTTGATAACAACTAATACACTGATAGGTAAAAGAACGGGTGCGTTCGATTCGAAGGGCGATTCGACAGTCGAAGGAGAGGTGTTCGTGGATAACCTGAATGCTGGTGAAATGACGACTCAATCTATATCCGTAGTTTATGACAATAATTCTAGTTTCAGTAGTCCATCAGCACATACTGCTCAAAATCCTATAGCTATTCAGTATTACGGGAGTAACTGGTTAGTATCGTCATATCCCGGTCATATTCAGTTCTCGTCGGGTGAATATTTTAATTTTACTTTTGTGGAAGGACTTACGTATATATTTGATATATCACATACATCTATCCAACCTCAGGCGTCAGGTCCTCACATAGGTTATTTTGGAATAACGGGTGACGATGGATATGGAAATAACTCAATTCCTTATGAGCAAGGTGTTAAAATCGTCGGTACACAGGGTACTTCAGGGGCAGAATTTCGGTGGACGGTTCCGCGGGGTGCATCAACTTTTCAAGGAAGGGGTGCCGGAACTCATCCAGGACCTGGCGTATTTTCTTTTTATACTAAGCCATACGTTGGTACTGGTGGTGCTTCCCCGAGTCAGACATTATGGCGAAGGATATATGTCATACCCAACCCCGATCAACACATTCTCACCGGTCAAACACAAATACACGGAAATCTCTATTCCGATTCAACCATCGTATCGACGAATGTTGAAGCCACCGATACGGTAACTGCGTCTG
>CENO01021877.1_pt1 | contig 47972 bp, 66 predicted proteins | sample 530271 | NCBI WGS metagenome assembly CENO01 (sample SAMEA2619857, study PRJEB7988) | marine metagenome | biome: marine biome (ENVO:00000447); feature: surface water layer (ENVO:00002042); material: "saline water (ENVO:00002010), including plankton (ENVO:xxxxxxxx)" | depth 5 m | reverse complement strand
AAAATGAAGCCAGCCAGCATCAGGGCTGAGGCTTGTCGATTGCTGGACAACCTCAACATAACCCAGCGCATTGACCAGTTAAACGCTGATATTGTGCAACAGCAACGCTTGCAGGGGGTCTCACTGCGTCAGCGTGTGACAGACGGGCTATTAACAGAAGCCCAGATGGCGGAAAGTCCTGCCGCCCGTGTCAGGGCGTGGGAATTGATAGGTAAACTGCAAGGGGTGGATGCATTCGCGGCAGATAAACTGGAAACTACCCAGAAAATCACGACAAAAGAGGCGGAAACAGAACTGCAAAAGGCCATTGCGGACGCACTAGCGGATGATAACGTGGTGCAACTATTTGATAAATAAGGATATTGGCAGATAATGTCGCATAATGTGCATTATGGAACGGTAACGCACCTTCTCTACCGCCACGCAATGTCAGAAAATCGGGGTGTACCTTGTCGCGACATAATTTAAAGGTGTCCATCGCCCACCCCCCCTATGCCGCCGCGCACGCACATGCGCTATACATACTATTACACACCAATAATCCACAAAAACTGACAAAAGGCAACCCCTTTCATTGACCGTTACCCCCTAAAACGTAGGAAAAGGGTAAGGAATCCTAGTGGTCAAAAATTTTTTGTAAATTTTTCGTTGACCCCCGATTCATTGATAAGTTAATGTGAGGCGTGGTCAAAGGCCATTGCTGGAGATGGGGGGTTGTCCTTTGCTAATTCTTTTTTTCCTCCCTATTAGAGAAGAGGCAACCCCCTATGCAGACACAAAATAGATTAATATGGGAAGACGAGGACGGTGAAGTAGACTTTGATGAGGACCGCATGATAAAATGGTTCTCTATGGCTATAGCAAACCTGTCAGCGTTCGATATACCAGAGGATGAACAGGCATGGGTACTGTTCTTGATGGGGGCTGAGACGGCCCTGAGAGGAAACAAGGGAGAGTTGTTAGTTGGTGAGGGGGAAGCGTAGTGCAAAAAACTCAAAAAGAAGTACGAACACGAAAAAAATCCAGTGTGAAGGGTGCGGAGATTGGTTCAGAGCCTGTGACGACACATGGGTCTACCTCGGAACAGGTCAGGCAATCCACCACGGTGGACAGTGGGAAGATTCGTGCCGTCAACTTGTCATCGAAAAAAACCGAAGAGCCGCCGAAGAGGGTGGGGTGGTATCAGGCCAAGCTGAACGACCTACGGGAACAGGACGAGTTGATGAGGCAAAACGCAGAAAGGATGCAGACTTCTTCTTCTAATGATTTAGTTGACCATCCATCTCATTACAATCAGGCGGGTATAGAGTGTATCGAAGCCATCCGTGCCGCATTAGGGCCGGAAGGCTTCTCCTTCTACTGCCAAGGTAATTCTATTAAATATCTGTGGCGGTTCCGCTACAAGAACGGGGTGCAAGACTTAAAAAAGTGTGGGGTCTACCTCAACTGGCTAATAGAGGAGATGGAGAAGTAATGCTTTATTGCACTGACTTTCGGTACGATTTGAAACGAGGTCAGGAAGCTGAAAGGTGGTTGGGGGGACTTCTTGAAGGTGATACAATAGAGGTGAAGCGAGATTTTATAGCACATAAGACAAACAGAGTTTATGTAGAGTTTGAGTGTAACGCTAAACCTTCTGGTATCAAAACAACTGAGGCGGAGTTATGGGCATTCGTCACAGATATATGTACAATCATTATACCAACAGAACGTCTCAGACTTCTTGTTGAGGAAGCCATAAAGGATAAGCAATATCGTAGAGGTGGAGATGGACACCGTAGCGTTGGTGCTTTAATAGATTTAAATCAACTGGTGACGAGTAAATAGATTATTAAGGAGAGATAGATGTCAGCATCGAGAGAGATAGTTTCTGTTTTAAAGGAACATGCTAGGGCAAACGTAGCCCTTCATATGGCAAACATTGAGATATATCTTAGTAATCCCGCTGGCATTGGGGAACACTCAGATATACTTGAAGCCGTTCAAGGTGAATTAGATAAAGCCGCTGTCCATAAGGATAGACTTGATTTGCTTGAGGATAACTTTGAAGAATACGATACAAGCGATTTATGGTTGGATGAATAAAATGATGATGGATTTTAATAAGTATCAAGAGAAGTCTCGTGAGACAGCTATATACCCAAAGGAGTATGCTGTTGTCTACCCAACACTTGGGCTGGCTGGAGAGGCTGGTGAAGTGGCTGACAAGATTAAAAAGATTATCAGAGACAAGGGTGGAGAGTTTACACAGGATGACCGTTTGGAAATCCGTAAGGAACTGGGGGACGTACTCTGGTACATCTCACAGATTTGTTCAGACCTAGACCTTGGGCTTGAGTCTATAGCTATTGCAAATATAGAGAAGCTACGAGTCCGTAAAGAGAAGGGTACTCTGTCAGGCTCTGGTGATAACCGATAACAAATATAGGCATTGAGCCACCAGTACATGATATTTTGTATGTATGGAAGCGTCCGCCCGCAATATACTAGAAAACCTAGATAAACTTCCACCACAACACTACGAGGCAGTCAGCAAGGCATTAGCCAACTGGGCAGATGCCAAGAAGGTGGAAGGTGCGAGGAACGACTTCCTTGGTTTCGTAAGAGCCATGTGGCCTTCTTTTATAGAGGGTCCGCATCACCGCATTATGGCGGAGAAGTTTGAGAAGGTAGCCAAAGGCGAGTTGAAGCGAATTATCATCAACATCGCTCCTCGTCATGGTAAGTCAGAACTTACCTCTTGGCTCCTTCCCGCTTGGATGCTTGGTAAAGACCCCAGCAAGAAGATTATTGCGGCAACTCACACCGCAGACTTCTCTGTAAGGTTTGGTCGAAAGGTTCGTAACCTTATCGACACCGATGCATTCAAGTCGGTTTTCCCTAATATATCCCTTAGGGCGGACTCAAAGGCCGCTGGAAGATGGGATGTTTCTGGCGGTGGAGAATACTTTGCTGTTGGTGTGGGTGGTGCCATGACAGGTCGCGGTGCTGACTTGTTAATAATAGATGACCCACATTCAGAAACTGCTGGTATTAGTCCATCCTTGGATTACTTTGATAGTGTGTACGAATGGTATGCATCAGGCCCAAGACAGCGTTTACAGCCGGGTGGTGCCATTATCATTGTGATGACGAGGTGGCACGAACTAGACCTTACTGGTCAGATACTCCAGTCATCCGAAGAACGTAAGGGTTCCGATAAGTGGGAAGTGATTGAACTTCCAGCACTTTATGAAAGCGGAGAACCTTTGTGGCCCGACTTCTGGAGTAAGGAAGAACTTGATGCGCTGAAAGCGGAACTTCCTGTTTCAAAGTGGTCTGCTCAATACCAGCAAAAGCCAACCTCGGAAGAGGGTGCGCTTATCAAAAGAGAATACTGGAAGGAGTGGCGCAAGCCTAATCCACCAGTGTGTGACTATATTATACAGTCTATAGATACAGCCCACACAAAGAACGCTAGGTCAGATTATTCTGCAATAACAACTTGGGGAGTCTTTAATCACCCCAACGATGACGGTCAGAATGTACCAAATATTATACTGCTTGACGCAATAAATGAAAAGTTAGAGTTCCCTGAACTCAAGAACAGGGCATTGGAGTTGTATTATGCTTACGAACCTGATGGATATCTTATCGAAGCAAAAGCGGCGGGTTTGCCGCTTATACAGGAACTTAGGGCATCAGGTATTCCTGTTACTGATTACACTCCGAGTCGCGGTCAGGATAAAATGTCGAGGGTTAATTCTATCACTGACATCTTTGCCAACGGTATTGTATGGCATCCAGCAACTAGATGGGCTGAAGAGTTGGTTGAACAATGCGCGGCGTTCCCTCAAGGGGCGCATGATGACCTTGTGGACTGCACGACCTTGGCGTTAATGAGGTTTAGGCAGGGAGGATTTCTAAGTCTTTACAATGACTTTGAAGAAGATGAAACCTATTGGCAACCGCCAAGACGTACACCTTACTATTAAGGAATAGATATGGAAGAAGATAATATCCAACAAGACAACGCCTTACAAATAGGCGTGGTTAACCCAGAAGCAGTTATTATAAATGACGATGATGGCGGTGTTGTTATTGATTTCTCGCCAATGTCAGAAGAGTCTCAAGTAGGTTTCAATGCCAATTTAGCCGAACATATGGATGAGTCTGAACTTTCTCTCCTTTCCTCAGACTTGATAGCGGCATACGATGAAGACCGTGCTTCCCGTTCAGAATGGGAAGAGGCTTACATTGATGGCCTTGACCTACTTGGGGTCAAGATAGAGGACAGAAGCACACCCTTTGAAGGTGCTACTGGAGTTTCTCACCCTATACTAAGTGAAGCAGTAATTAGATTTGTATCTCAGGCCATGATGGAAATATTTCCACCTAACGGCCCCGTCAGAACAACCGTTATAGGTACAAAGTCAAAAGAAAAAGAAGAACAGGCCAGAAGAGTTCAGGATTACATGAACTACCTTTTGACCGAAGAGATTGAGGAATACAGGCCCTCAACCGAACAACTTCTATTTAAAACAGCCTTGGCTGGTTCTGGTTTTAGAAAAGTTTACTATGACCAGCAAAACAAAAGACCAGATAGTATCTTTGTTCCGGCAGAGGACTTTGTTGTTAGTTACGAAACAACAGACCTTAAGTCGTCACCTAGATACACACATGTCATGCGGAAGAGCGAGAACTTTGTTCGCAGGATGCAGTTAAATGAGTTCTACAGAGATGTAGATATAGGAGACCCATCTGATGAAGGAAACGACATCCAGACCAAATACAACGAACTCACAGGAGTTACAGAGGTCTCAGAGACAGATGTCCGAACACTCCTCGAAATGCACGTTGAACTCGACCTCGCAGGATTTGAACACACAGGAGAAGACGGAGAAGCAACAGGACTTGGATTGCCATACGTTGTCACAATCGACCACTCCTCAGGAACTATCCTATCTATTCGGCGTAATTACGAAGAGGCCGACCCACTAGCAGAACCTTACCAACATTTTGTGCATTATAAGTTTCAGCCGGGACTAGGGTTCTACGGCTTCGGTCTTATACATCTTATTGGTTCTATTGCAAAATCCTCAACATCAATCCTTCGTCAGCTTATTGACGCTGGTACGTTGGCTAATCTTCCTGCTGGCTTCAAGGCCCGTGGTCTTCGCATCAAGGGAGATGACCGTCCCATCGAACCCGGAGAGTTTAGGGATATAGACCTTCCCGGCGGGGCCATTCGTGACAACATCTTACCCTTACCGTTCAAGGAGCCTTCACCAACATTAGCCCAACTCATGGGTGTTTTGGTTGATGAGGGTCGCCGTATCGCGTCCATCGCTGACATGAATATTGGTGAAGGTAACCAAGAGGCACCAGTTGGGACAACCATAGCATTGATTGAACGCTCTATGAAGGTGATGTCAGCGGTACACGCTAGACTACATAATAGCCTGCGTAGAGAATTTAAACTTCTTTCAAGTATCATTAAGGAGTCAATGCCAGAATATCCGTATGAAGTTGGTGAAGACCCACTTATTGCCCGGTCTGATTTTGATGAACGTGTTGATATCATTCCAGTTTCTGACCCGAACGCTACCAGCTTTGCACAGAGAATTATGCAACAACAGGCCGCTATGCAAACAGCATCTCAGGCACCTCAGTTGTATGACCTTAGAAAGTTGCATAGGTCTTTCTTGAGTACTGTAGGTATTGATAATGTCTCAGATATTGTCCCTGACCCAACAGAGGTTCCAGCGTTTGACCCAGTATCGGAAAACGCTAGGGCTATGTCTGGTGCGCCTATAAAAGTATTCTCATATCAAGACCACGATAGCCATATCGCCGCACATACATCACTGATGCAAGACCCAAGTCTTCAACAAAACCCGATGGCAAAGCAAATACAAGCTATTATTTCTGCACATATTTCTGAACATATGGCCCACAAGTATAGAAATGAAGCACAAGAATTGATTGGTGCTGATTTACCAGAACTTGGAAATGAAGAAGCTGGCCTATCCGAACAGGAAGAGATGAACATTTCTGCACAAGCGGCACAAGCGGCGGCTGAAATAACTGGAAAAGCACAACAACAGGCTGTATTGGAACAACAAATGCAAGCGGCAAAAGACCCAGTGGTTCAAATGCAACAGGCAGAACTACAGATAGAACAGGCTAAGATACAGCAAAAAGCGGCAGAAGCACAGCAAGATGCACAGGTGGAACTGCAAAAAGCTAACATGCGTACCCAGCTTGAAAGAGAACGACTCCAGCAACAAAGAGAAATAGCGGCGGCTAAAATTCAGGCCGACCTTGTTAAGAAGGGCCGTTAAATTTTTTGACACACTGACCACTTAGCGTGTGTTATAAATAAAATACAAGGAGTTGTACATGGACGCCTCTGTTCATGCTTTTGCGGACGAGTGCCGCAAGACAATAAGAACTTACATGAACGAGTTAACTGATAATGTTGCACTCGGTTCTGCAAAAACCTTTGAAGAATATCAAAGAACGGTAGGCCAAATCGAAGGATTGGCTATCGCAGAGAGGGAACTTTTAAACCTTCTCAACCTCTCCAGCGAAGAGGATTAACGGCCTAGCTTGACCGCTATTGTAGTAAGCTAAAGGAGAAAAGATGACATCCGTCTATAGTACGGGTGCGGTTGTTATACCTGACAACCCGCCAAAACCAAAGGGTTATCACATTTTGATTGTGATGCCAAAGGTAGATGAAAAAACAAAGGGCGGCATATTACTGCCCGGAGAAGTTAAAAGTCGTGAAGACGTAGCTTCGATTGTTGGAAAAGTTATTTCTGTTGGGGATACTTGTTATCCTGAGACAGACCCAAGGTTTGCTTCGGGGCCGTGGTGCCAAGAAGGAGACTGGGTGATGGTCAGTAAATATGCTGGGCATCGCTTTGAGTATGACGGTGTTGAGATGCGTGTCATGAATGATGACTCGATTCTTGCCGTTGTAGATGACCCAACCAAAGTATCGAGGGCTACGGCATGAACGAAGAAGATATTAAGGATAACGATGAACTGGAAGTCGAAGTTGAGGAGACTGAAGAAGAAACTCCGAAAGCTGAAGCGCAAGTTCAAGGGGATGATTCTGGGGAAGAAGTAGAAGCTTCTGAACCAAATAAGAAATCATCCAAGTTTCAAAAGCGTATTGACGACTTGGTTCACAAACAACGTGAAGCAGAGCGTCAAAGAGACGAGTATTACAAAGTCGCCCAAAAGGTGATGGATGAGAACAACAGTCTTCGTAAGAAGGCACAGGAGTTTTCAACATCATCTGTCACAGAAATGGAAGCCCGAATAGAGGCTGACATGGAGAAGGCAAAGGCTGACTACAAAAAGGCATATGAAGAGGGTGACTCTGATAGGCTAGTAGAAGCGCAGGAAAGGATGTTCAAGGCAACATCCAAGACAAGCGAACTAGACTCTATGAAGAGACAAGCCGCCCCAGAAAATTATAAGGAACTAGACCCACTTGCACCACCACCTGACCAAAGAGCGGTAGAGTGGGCAAGTAGAAATTCTTGGTTTAACAGTGATTCTGTTATGACTAATGCGGCATATGCTATTCATGACGAAGTTGTGAAGCGTGGCATAGAAGTAAGTAGCGATGCTTACTATGAAGCTATCGACAGGCGTATGCGTGAGGAGTTTCCTCACAAGTTTCAGAACGAGGCACAGGACATGCCAAGTTCTAATCGTAACACAGTAGTTACGCCGGGTGGCAACGAAAGTGGCCGTTCAAAGAAAGTCCGACTCTCACCTTCACAGGTGGCCGTAGCGAAGCGTTTAGGTGTACCCCTAGAGGAATACGCTAAACAGTTTGTTGCGCTTGATAAATAAGGAGACATTTTATGTCTGATACAGCAAAAGCATCTCGTACCCCCCGTTCTGTAGAGAAGCGTGAACAGGAGTTACGCCCCCAAAATTGGTCACCACCTAATATGTTGCCAGACCCTTACCCTAAGGATGGCTTCACCTTTAAGTGGGTTCGCATATCAACTCAGGGCCAAGACGACCCGATGAACTATTCCAAGAAACTCCGTGAGGGGTGGGAAGCAGTTCCAATCGAAGAAGCCCCTGAGATGGAACATCTTGTTCTTGACCCGAACCCTCGCTTTGAAGGTAAAGTAGAAGTTGGTGGTTTGCTTCTCTGCCGGATGCCCGATAGCATGGCGGCTCAACGCAATGAATACTACCAGCGTCAATCACAAGACGCTATTACTTCCGTTGACAACCAGCTTATGAGGGAATCCAACCCACGGATGCCGATTAACGCCCCAGAGCGTACAAGTCGTGTGTCCTTTGGAAAAGGCTCCTGACACGAGGTTAGGGGCTGTTAACCCTTTGAAACTAGGAGGACTTAAATGTCTGCTACTTCAGCCCCACGCGGCCTGAAGCCGATTGGTCTCCTTGGGGGTATGCCGTTTGCTGGCTCGACTAGAGAATTTCTCATTAAATCAGGCTACGCAACAGCAATCTTCAACGGTGACGTTGTCGGCTTGGCTGATACCGCAAACTCCACAGACGATGGTTATCTCGTCCGTGAAGCTGTGGCTTCTGAAGTCAATCCGATTGGTGTGTTCTTGGGCTGTTCTTACACAGACCCGAACACTGGTCAGTTGACTTTCAGTCAATACTACCCCGGCAGTATTGCCGCCTCTGACATTAAGGCGGTGGTCTCTGCTAATCCATTCACATTGTACGAAGTACAGGCAGATGATGCTATTGCACAAACGCAACTTGGCATGACTGCTGACCTCGTCCAGACTCAGGCTGGTTCTACCGTAACAGGTAACTCCGGCATTCAACTTGATGCATCAACAGCATCAGTTGGCGGTGAGTGCTGGAAGATTGTAGACTTCGTAGAACGCGTAGGTTCAACTATCGGTGACGCCAAGACTGACGTTATCGTCATGATGAACCAGACTGAACATGCGTTCCTTGCAGACGCGATTACATAAGGGAGTTGTAAAATGGCTATTGCACGCGCACAGCTAATGAAAGAACTCCTGCCGGGTCTGAATGCATTGTTCGGCATGGAGTACGCCCGCTACCCTGAAGAGTGGCGGTCATGCTTTGAGGTTGAAAACTCAGAGCGTTCCTTTGAAGAGGAAACAAAACTGAGTGGCTTTGGTGCCGCTCCTGTGAAGGATGAAGGTGCCGCCATCACTTATGATGACGCACAGGAAGCCTACACAAGCCGCTACACACACGAAACAATGGCAATGGGCTTCAGCATCACTGAAGAAGCTGTTGAAGATAACCTGTACGACTCACTGTCTGCACGTTATACCAAAGCCTTGGCTCGTGCGTTCCAGCACACAAAAGAAGTGAAAGGCGCAGACCTGTTCAACTCTGGCTTTACTGGTCAGGTTGGCGGTGACGGCGTTTCTCTGTTCAACGCTTCACACCCACTCGTAAACGGTGGAACTAACGGCAACCGTCCGTCAGTAGCTGTGGACTTGAACGAAACTTCGCTGGAAGCTGGCATCATTGCCATCGGCAAATGGACAGACGAGCGTGGCCTCAAGATTGCCGCCCGTCCGACCAAGCTGGTGATTCCGTCTGACCTTCAGTTCGTTGCAGAACGCTTGATGAAGTCTGAACTTTCTACTGTTGCTGGTGGTACTGGCGATGGTACGTTTGCTAAGAACGACATCAATGCAGTTCGTTCAATGTCTTCAATTCCGGGTGGCTACATGGTCAACCACTACTTGACAGACGTTGATGCATGGTTCTTGGGAACAGACATCCCGAATGGCTTTAAGCACTTTGTTCGTGTTCCAATGAAGACTTCAATGGAAGGCGACTTTGAAACTGGTAACGTCCGCTACAAAGGTCGTGAGCGTTACAGCTTTGGCTACTCAGACCCGCTGGCCTACTACGGCTCACCGGGTGCTTAAACACCTAAGAGGGGCGGGGCAACTCGCCCCCCTTTTTTGCTATTCGGAGGAATGAATGTCTGACATTACAGCAACAACAGTTACCGCAGACGGAACTGCCGTTAATCATCCGGCGCGGGTAAAATCAATTTATTATATCCGTACATCCACTGCTGGTTCGCTGGTTCTGAAGGATGGCGGTGCAAGCGGAACAACACTACTTACTTTGACTGTTCCAGCTACAGAGGCAGGGGAAGATGAGAGTAACACTCTCAACATACCATCTGACGGCATTAGGTTCTCAACAGATGTTTATGTTGATGTAACTAATGTGAGTTCCGTGACCCTGTTCCATGCCTAGAAAAAAGGAAAAGCCTATAAAGACTTCTGTTAAGTCGGGAAACTTTAGACCGACCAAGCAGGGTGCAGGCATGACTAAGAAGGGAGTTGCGGCTTATCGCAGGGCAAATCCCGGTTCTAAATTAAAAACAGCAGTTACTGGTAACCCCAAGAAGGGAAGTAAGGACGCCAAGCGGCGTAAGTCTTTCTGCGCCAGAAGTGCGGGTCAGATGAAGAAGTTTCCTAAGGCGGCTAAAAATCCGAACAGTAGATTGCGCCAAGCAAGACGTAGGTGGAAGTGCTGATGGAGTCGGTAGAAGTAACACTAGCTAGGCTAGAAGAACGCATTAAAACATTATCGGATGAGGTTCGTCACGTTCACGAAGAAGTGTCTGACCTCAAAGCACAGGCCAATCGCTGGAAGGGTGCCTTCTGGCTTATGGTCGCTATTGGGGGAGTCGTTGGCTCCCTCGCACATTTATTTGTAGGATGGGCAAAATGACGATGAGTCGCGCAAACATGAAAGAACAAACTAATCCAAAGAAAAGCAGAACCCCTAAGTCACCTAAGTCTAAGGCACAGGCATTTGCTGAGTTCAAGAAGAAGAATGGATACTTCCATGACGCTGACCCAAAGAACCCTATGAATGCTGAACGTACACCCGGCATGATGTACGGCGGTAAGGTAAAGAAGATGAAACATGGCGGACCATGTAGAGGCATGGGTGCCGCAAGCAAAGGCGGTAATTTTAAAGTAAGCTAAAGGGCTTTAAGGGGGGAAGAGTGTTACCAGAATTGATGGCGGCTAACGCGGCCTTCGCGGTTATTAAACAAACCGTTGCCAATTCTGGAGATTTGCTAAAAGCGGGTAAAGCGATAAGTGATTTCGTTAACGCAAAGGACACTCTCCAGAAAAAAGGAAACAAGAAAAAGCACGGACTGTTTCGCGACCCAAACAAATCTTCTGACATTGAGGAGTTTATGGCTTTAGAAACTCTCAAGGCACGCGAAGAAGAATTGAAACAGTACATGATATACTGTGGTAGGCCCGGTCTGTGGCATGATTGGATAAAATTTCAGGGCAATGCTAGGAAGGAAAGGCAAAGACAGATTGAGTTAGCTAAGAGACAACGGGAAGAGGTGGTGCAGATAATCGGTGTTATACTGGTTTTATGTATCGGTGTTCTTGGGATTGTCTGGCTTATCTGGTTTGCTTCAGTACTAAAGGGGATGTAATGGCAAAAGGCAGTACAGCAACCAAAAGAGACCCTAAGAAGTGGGCGGCGGCGAAGGCAAGAGCCAAAGCAAAGATGGGTGGAAAACATTCGGCACGAGCCATGCAACTTGCTGTAAAATACTACAAGGACTCTGGTGGAACTTACTCTGGAAAGAAGAAGTCATCCAACAAGTTGTCTAAATGGTCTAAACAAAAGTGGAGGACTAAGAGTGGTAAGAACAGCACAATCGGTCCTAAGGCAACGGGTGAACGCTATTTGCCTACGAAGGCGATTAAATCCCTCTCCTCAAAGGAATACGCCGCAACATCAAGGGCAAAAAGAAAAGGGACGAAAGCAGGAAAGCAGTTCGTCAAACAACCAAAAAGGATAGCAAAGAAAACAGCGAAGTTCCGTAAATAGAGTATGTGTTACCGCCGTATTAAGAAGGCACACCGTCAACATAGAAGCACCTCAGTCTCTGAACAAGGGCGGTTGACAAAGATAAAACGCATCAAGGAAAGGCGCGAAGAACAAGATTATGCTATAGGAAGTATTAGAGAATGGCTACATCAGGAACAGCTACGTTCAATCTTGATATCCACGAAATCATAGAGGAAGCCTATGAACGTGCTGGGCTTGGTCGCGCCTTTTCTGGTAATGACTTCAGAACAGCTAGGCGTTCATTGAATTTATTGGCGCAGGATTTTTCAAACAGGGGTATAAACCTCTGGACTGTAGAAGAAAAAACACTAGCACTAACATCAGGCACAGCGACCTACAACCTGCCAGCCGATACAGTTAGTGTGCTGGACCATTCCATAAGAGAGGGTACAGGAACATCTCAGTCCGACTTATCTATAAGCAGAATGAGTTTAGGTGAGTACGCAGGAATTACGAGTAAAAATACAACGGGGCGTCCCGTAAAGATTTACATTGAACGGTTAACAGAATATCCAAAGGCAACAGTGTGGCCTATCCCGGACAATAACAATTACACTCTAGTGTATTACCGCATCCGCCGCATCGAAGATTCTGTCAATGGTTCTATTACACAGTATGATGCACCCACAAGATTTCTTCCCGCAATCATTTCTGGATTGGCATACCACCTCTCTTTGAAGAACCCAGACGTTGCGGACCGTATACAGCTTCTTAAGGGGCTATACGAAGAAGACTTCGCCCTAGCGGCCACGGAAGACCGAGACCGTTCTGACTTTAGAATTGTACCAGCCCTGTAAGGAGAATGACATGCCAATTAAAGTTATAAATAAAGATGAAAAAAAATATCGCGATAAGGTCAAGAAGCTAAAGGAAGGCAAGGCGACAACTGGATTGAAGTCTGGTGGTAGTACTAAGATGCCAATGGTGATGAAGGATGGAAAGAAAATTCCAGCATTTGCCGCTGATGGCGTGGGCAAAATGAAGAAGGGTGGCTCTACAAAGAAGGCCGCTAAGAAGGTGTCTAAAACTAAGAAGCAACAAGCCGCTATCGCGATTGCCAAGAAGAAGGCAAAGAAGAAGCCAGCTAAAAAGATGATGTATGGTGGCAAGCCAAAGAAGATGATGTACGGCGGCAGAACTAAGAAGATGTAATGGCTAGATATGCTTCGGGTAAGAAATCTGTTGCTTTGTGTGACCGCTGTGGACAACAGTATCCATATCAGGACTTAAAGGAACAGATAGAAAACAAGAGACCTAATGGACTTAGGGTTTGCCCACCGTGCTTGGATAAAGACCATCCACAGCTACAGTTGGGTAGACAAAGAATTGTTGACCCGCAAGCATTGCGCCATCCACGGCCTGATAGAATTGAGCCAGCAAGTAACATAATTGCTTTTCAAAATAGATATCCACACACAGCCGGAGAGAATAATTTATCTCTGAATGGTGCGTCTATGACATCTAGCTTTTTGTTTACAACTGTTGGCAGTACATCAATAACAACACCAACTGCAAGTTTAAGTTCTGCCTTTACACAGACGACAGCGGGTACGGTAACCTCGGCAACAATTTCATACAATGTGTTTGTTGACACGGGAACAAATTCATACGGCACTGGCAACAAATATTTTGTAACTGGGTTATCTGGTCCTAGCCCAACACTGACCCTTAACGAGGGTACAACATATAGGTTTGTTCAATCTGACTCAAGCAATAGCGGTCACCCGTTCAGGTTCAGTACAACAGCCAACGGCACTCACGGAGGTGGTTCGGAGTACACCACAGGTGTTTCAACAAATGGAACGCCCGGTTCAGCGGGGGCTTACACTGAGATTACCGTAGCTGTAGGCGCACCAACTTTATACTATTACTGCACAAACCACTCTGGTATGGGCGGACAGGCAAATACACCATGAATTATACATCTCTTGTACAAAACATTAAGGACTTTATGGAAGACGATGGTACGGAGTTCTCAAACTCTATTGATACCTTCATCGACCTTACCGAACTACGCCTGTCTAGGGACTTAAAGATACCAGCCTTTAGACGTAGGCAGTTGTCTGCATTTTCTGCAAACGACCCGTTTCTGACTATGCCTACGGATATGGTGACTCTTGAAAACCTACAGACAAAAGTGGGTTACACATCAGGCAACACAGGTTCACATGTAAACTTACAGCTTCGTTCTGATGAGTTTATGATGGAGTTCTGGCCAGACAGAACCGTAACAGGGACACCAGAGTATTACGCATACTTTGATGATACTACTATATATGTAGCACCAACACCAAGCAGTAACATACCAGTAGAGATTAGTTACCGCCGCCGTTTACCCGCACTGTCATCAGGCAATCTGACTAATTGGTTGACCGACAATGCGAGTGATGCACTCCTGTATGGAAGTCTCCTTGAGGCGTCAATGTTTAATCGAAACGCAGGATTGCAACAAGGGTACTTGTCTATGTACCAAGCCGCAGTTCAGAGGATTACCGAAGAACAGCAACAACGCAACTCAGTCGATAATTTTTACATGAGAAACGAGGGTTAATCAAATGGCAACAGCAAACGCCGCAACTTCCTTTCTGGAGTACAAGGTTCTGGATTTCATATTCAAGAACAACTCCAGTTCATTCGCTACTCCGGGTGATGGCCTTTACGTTGGTCTAGCTACCGCAGTATCCAACTTCAATGACTCCACTGGTGAAACTGGTTCCGCCGTTATCACCGAAGTGAATACATCCAGTCAGGATGCTAACTATGTTCGCAAGCAGGTCACAGCCGCAAACTGGACTCCGCAAGCCATTGGCTCGGACACACAGAACATTACTAACGCCGCGAACATTGAGTTCCCAGCCTCAAGCGGGGTGGCAAACTACACTGTGACACACGCATTTATTGCGACTCACGCTTCAGATGCCCCTGTAACATTTGGTTCTGGTGGTAACGTGTTGTTTGTCGGTGCGCTTAACACATCAAAAACAATCCAGTCTGGCGACATTTTCCGCATTAATGCTGGCAACTTAACCATCGAGTTGAAGTAATGGCACTGGTCATCAAGGACCGAATTAAAGAAACAAGCACCACCACTGGCACTGGAACATATACCCTCGCTGGTGCAGTGACTGGTTTTGAGGCATTTAGTCAAGTCGGAGATGGCAACACCACATACTATACATGTACAGACGGCACTGATTTTGAGACTGGTATAGGAACGTACACCGCATCAGGCACAACCTTGGCGCGGACTACTATACTTCAGTCAAGTAATTCAGACAACGCTGTAAACTGGACATCGGGAACAAGAACACTGTTCTGCACACTTCCGGCAGAAAAGATGGTGTTTAAGGATGCGAGTGATGTAGTTCAGGGTTTTACAGAACAAGACCCGAATGCGTTGGCATTCGCAATAGCATTGGGATAGAAATATGGCTAACGCATTTAAAACATTTACAGACACCGCAGTGGGGACAGCTAACGCAGATGTTTACACCTGTCCCAGTTCAACAGAAACAACAATCATTGGCTTGAACATTGCCAACATATTGACGGTTTCAATCACGGTAAACGTACAGCTTATTAACAATGATGGCGACAATGTACACATTGTTAAGTCAGCTATTGTTCCTACTGGCTCGTCACTGGTAGCAGTTGGTGGCGACCAAAAGATTGTGATGAATGCTTCTGACATCTTGAGGATAACAGCAAGTCAAGCATCAGCGGCGGACGTTACACTGTCTGTACTGGAGATTACCTGATGGCACTTAGCACGATTGACACAAATCAGATTAAAGACGGCGGTGTGCATAATGCAGACATTGCGGCATCGACCAGCACTAACCCGTTTCGCACAAACGCTACCAGCATTACCAGCGACCTGACTGTGGCTTCTACAGAAAACGCAGGGGCTTTTGGGCCAATAACCATCTCCGCTACAATTACTGTTAATGGGGTGTTGACCGTTGTCTAGTCGTATTCTTGTAGATGAAATATATGGCAAGACCTCTGGTGCGTCTGCATTAACTGTCGATAGCAACAGTCGGTTAAGTCAGGGCAGTCCAGTTGGCTTTCGCGCTAAAGTAAATCCATCTCAATCTATTTCATCGGGTGGTACAAGACTTAGCCAGTATGCAGTTCCGGGCAGTGGCGGGTTTAACACAGATGGTGCGGGAGGCACAGTATTAGACCTTAGCACTGGTGTAATGACTGTACCTGCAAATGGTTATTACTTCTACAGCATTGAGGGCAGATTAGACTCTTTTGCTGGTTCTTATTATTATTTTGATTGGTACACAACTGATTCTTCAGGAAACAGTACTGGAATTGTATATGCCAGAACATTGAGTCAAGGCAGTGGTAATACTGCATACGATGCGTTTACTGCGACAGGAATAGTGTATTTAACTTCTGGACAATTTTTAGCTTGGTTTTACCAACACTCCGGCGATTCCAATGTTACTGTTAACAATGATACATATGTGTCTTTGTTTAAGGTGGGTTAAGTCATGGCATCAGAACTAGGCGTACAGACCATACAGCACACCAACGGCACAGATGCTATGACCATTGATAGCAGTGGGCGAATACTTACACCAGCAAGGCCAGCTTTTAAGGCGACCCGTGCAAGTGCCTCTAGCCAAACAACAGCCGATGCGTATGTTGTTTATCCTTGGGACACAGCATCTATAAATATAGGCGGCCACTATAATACAAGCACTTACGCTTTTACCACACCTGTGGCTGGCTTATATCAGTTTAGCTATATTTTGCGTTTAGAAAACGCACAGGGCGGTAGTTTTGCTATTGCTAATTTATCCTTTGATGGCTCAACCGCAAGTAACGATGCTTATAGTGTAGCACATTCTACTGCAATGCAGGGATACTATTCTTTTACAGGGTCAGCTTTGTTTTCATTATCGGCTGGGGTTGAGGTAAAAAATGTCGTGTACGTTAATTCAGATACAAGTTGGCAAGCAAAAGAACACGGCAGTTTTAGCGGCTTTTTGGTGGGATAGGAGAACAGGATGACTAGCATAATAAAAGCTGACCGCGTTCAAAGCACATCCAATGGGTTTGTTCTTCCTCCTGCTGGCGGCGTTATTCAAACGCAGTACACACAATTTACTGGCACTAATACTGCATCTGGTTCTGCTGGTGCTAACGTTGTTGTATCAGATTTGACGGTAAACATTACTCCTATTTCTACGTCTAGCATTATTAGAATTGATGCAATGGTAAACGGGGAATGGAGTAATCAAAATAGTGCAACAGATAGCGTCTGGTTTTTCTTTAGAGATAGTACAAAGTTGTCACACTCTGCGGCTGGAAGTAGAAATGTTGGTGTTATGATGGGTACATCAATTACTTATCATGCGGTCGACAACGCCTCTACACCAGAACACGCTACCTATTCTTATTTTGATACCCCAAGTAGTACATCGCAAATAACATACAAAGTGGGTTTTGTTAGTGCTAATGGTTATACTTGGTATTTGAACAAAACTGTAACTGATTCAGATACAGTTAATTATGAAAGAGGCACATCGTTTATTAGCGTGACGGAGATAGCTGGATAATGGCATACATCGGCGCACAACCAAACAAGCAGTTAACAAAGACAACGAGCCAGTCTTTCAACGGCACAGGTTCGGCGACTGCGTTTACACTTAATCGCGCTGTAAATAGTGGTGAGGAGTTAGAGGTATTTGTTGATAACGTGCAACAAGAACCCGGAGTTGGTAAGTCATACACAGCCACAGGAACTGCCCTGACGTTTGATGAAGCCCCGCCATTAGGTACAGGTAACGTGTACGTTATCTATCGCGGTCAGGCAGAAGTAACAACACGGCTGGAAGCACCAGACCTTTCTATTACAACTGCCAAGATTGCAGACGATGCTGTAACCTCCGCAAAACTGGCAAGCGGTGTAGCCCAAACTCCTGTGTCTGTCGCTGTGCTTAGTCATGTTACTGCCTACGATACTGGTGGAGGTGGTTTGACATCAGGTGCTTATAGAACTCGCCCTTTAAATACTGAGGTTGACCCAGATAGCATTGTAACTTTATCGAGCAATCAATTTACACTAGCCGCTGGTACTTATACTATTGATTGGACTTGTGATGCTTATAAAGTAGACCATCACTGGTCACAAATTTATGACATTACTAATAGTGCGACTTTGATATTAGGAAGCGCATCATACGCTGGGTCTACTGAGAACATTGGTGATGTAAGTTATGGTCATCATATTTTTACGATTACATCAACAACAACTTATGAATTACAGCAACAGTGTACAACTACAAAAAATACAAACGGCATGGGCAATAGGACAAACGTATCAGGGAATAATTCAGTTCACGCCTATTTAAAAATAAGTAAGTTAGCATAGGAGTTTGAAATGCCATTAAGCAAAATTAAAACAAACTCTTTGGCAACTGGTGCGATTACCTCTGCGGTTATGCCTGCTGGTTCTGTTATTGCCGCAGACTATGCCCGTAAAACAGACCAGCAAACTTTCACTTCTACTACTTTTGCAGATGTAACAGGGCTTACTGTTACAATGACTCCTGCATCCACAGGCAGTAAATTTCTTGTTACTGCTTCTGTATATCTTGGCACTAGATGGTGGAACGCAGGCGGCATGTATTTTGGAGTTTATGCAAATTCTACCAGAATTGCAGGAAGTGGAAGTCAAGTTTGGAATATTTCTTTTGGGCCAGATGCATCGAATTCAGAAACTGAAACGCAACAATATTTTGCACAAAGATTGTATGCCCCTAGTTCAACTTCTGCACAAGTATTTAAAGTTCAAATAGCAAATGGAAGTGGCAGTTATAACGGTTACGTTAATAGACCATATGGTAGTAGCAGTGGGGCAGGAAGTGATGGTGAAAGCTATTTAAGTGTTTTGGAGATTGCGGGATAATGGCATATATAGGTATTGACCCAAATGTAGGTGATATCAGCTTTCAGACCTTTACAGGTAATGGAAGCGCAACTGCGTTTACGCTGACACAAAGCGTTGTCAGCGGCGAAGCCATTATGGTTATCATTGGTAACGTCATACAAGAGCCGGGGGTAGGCAAGGCATACACAGCGCAAGGCACAACTCTGACCTTCTCCTCACCGCCAGCTAACGGTGATGTGATACAAGTTCGCTACTTTGGTCGTGCAATAGACCAACCCCTTAGCTACGCGATGGCGTTGTTTAAGTTTGTAGCAACAGCTAATCAGACTGCGTTTACAGGTGCAGATGCTAACGGCGCAGTGCTATCTTTTACCGATGTAGATGTATATTTAAACGGCGTACACCTAGATGCCACAGACTTCACCACCAGTAATGGCGATACGATTACACTTGGTTCTGGTGCGGCTGTAAACGATGAGTTGGTTGTCCGCGCCTTCCGTGCTTTTACTGCGACTGATACAGTCAGTAAGTCTAGCGGCGGTACATTTGCAGGTGAAATTACTGCACCGCAGTTTCAGACCACAAACACCACAGTTGACACGGCTGTGTTTCGCACAAATGGACAAACAGTAGACGAAGATACTACAATAACATCAACCAAGAATGCATTGGCGATTGGTCCGTTGACCATAGACACATCAACTGCGATTACCGTCAACGGTAATCTAACAATACTGTGAGACACAGATGGCTTCTATACTAAATGTAGACCAGATAAAAAACGCGGCTGGCACAAGTTCCATGACGATTGACAGTAGTGGTCGTCTTTTTCAACCAGCTAAACCAATTATGTCTTTGAGAGGTGCGGCAACATTTTCTAGTTCCAGCCCCTTTACTACAGATACCGCACCGAATACAGGCGGAGATATTGCGGCATTATCTAATCTAAGAGAGGTTACATCATGGTCAGAGGTGGAAGTAAACCAAGGTGGGATGTATGGAAGTGATGGAAGATTAACCGCGCCAGTTGCTGGGATATATCAATTCTCAATAGAGTGTAGGCGTAATTATTCTCAATCAAATGGAAATAGACATTTGTGGGTTCTTCATCGTCCAGCGGGTTCTTCAACAGTTGAAACGATAGTTTATTCTTGGACATCTAATGCTTATAGTTGGACCACACTTAATTTCACACACATTATGAATTTAGCTGTTAATGACCAAATCTCTGTTGGCGCATATACTGGTTACTTATGGCATCCAGATGTAGTCCATGCAAATTTTAGTGGATATTTAATAGGGTAAGGCATGTCAACATTATATGTAGATACAATAAATGAGAAGACCACAAACAACGGGGTGTATATTCCGGGTCATCCCTTACAAGTTGTTAGTAATACATACACCTCTAGATTTGTTACAAACTCTACCTCTTATGCAGAAGTTGCAGGATTAACAACATCCATTACCCCAAGCAGTAGCAGTAGTAAAGTATTGGTACAGATTAATGTAACTTATAGTGCTTTTGGTCACGGTGGATTTAAAGTTTATAGAAGTCAAGGTGGAACAGATACTCTTCTTTCTGTTGGTGATGCGAACGCCAGCAATACAAATCAGGTGCGCGAGGTAATTCACTTCTATAAAACTACTGGTAACTCTACCACCTACGATATGGATAGTGCTTCAGTTACAATTTTAGATACCCCAGCTACATCTAGCGCAGTAAGTTACAAACTATTTGCAGGAGTCCCACACTCTAATAGTTATTATTGCACTGTAAATTACCAGTATTCAGAAGGGAATTACGCTTATTCATCAACAACTATTTCAACAATGACTTTAACGGAGATTGGCGGATGACCAGCGTACTAAAAGTCACCGAAATCCAAGACCCAACAAACTCGAACAGTGCGCTAACAATTAATAGCACAGGCAATGTTTTGTTGCCAAATCGCCCGTCATTTATGTTTACTTATTCAGGCGCAAATTGGACAACTAACGGGGGCTTAACTGGGTCTTATTCAGCCACAAAAGTTAATGAGGGTTCTCCAGCTATAACATGGACAGATGGCACTGGAAGACTAACCGTTCCTTTGACAGGGTTGTATCTTATTACTTTTGGAATATTAGCAAATCCCAACGGAAGGATTGAAGGCTATCTTCAGCACAATGATGTTTCAACAGGAACCGCCACCGTTATTGTTAACTTTAACGGCACAGGGTCAACTTATGATGGGCCAACCTTTACTGTCGTATATCCAGCGGAAGCAAATGATTATTTTATGGTTCACAGAAGTTCTGGAACAGCATATGCGGACGTACACAACAATAATTATTTTGGCGCAACATTTTTAGGTTAAGTCATGGCATCAGTATCAGAAGCAATCTTAGCAGTAGACCCCTACGGTGAGTGGGTTCTTGAAGGTGAACCCACAAATGAACAAGAGTTTAACTCTATGTACAAGCGGGTTATTGACACGGACCTAGATGGCAACGCTGTACTTTCCAGCAACCCAGACAACTGGGCTGTGTCTTGGGAGTCTGTGTCCAAAGCAAAGGCGCAGTTAGATGCGGCAGAACCATTAAAGCTACTGCGCGAAGAACGCAACCGCCGTATTGCTGAGACAGATTGGTGGGCATCGTCTGACCTTACTATGTCCGCAGAACGTACAGCCTATCGTCAGGCACTGCGAGACATAACCAAAACATACTCATCACTTGACGATGTGGTGTGGCCTGATAAGCCGGAGTAGGATATGAGTAGGGCAAGAAACCTCGCAAGTTCAATTAGCGCAAAAAGAACGGCTGTTGGAAGGACTGGCAATGTTACTTTGGATTTAAGTGGTAGCTTTGATTACTTTGATGCTGAAACTTTAACTGGGGCCACTACCGTTACTTTTGGAACGCCGTCTAGTCCGCACAAAAGATTTACTTACACCTTTATACCAAGCTACGACACCAGTGCGTCTTCAGTAGATGATACAGACACTTGGGTTATCGATGGGGCTGACTATAATAATAATATGGAAACTGGTGGTATATGCAGACTCTTTAGCAATGACGGTCTTAGGTACTATACATCGAATTACAGTGGCGACCAAATAAATGAATTTATATTAGGTGCGCCATTTGAACTTGATAATGCAACTTGGAATCATAGAATTTATTTGAATAACGAAAGTTCAAGTAACTATGGCCCAGTTATTAAGTCGTCTTTTACCTCTAATATGTCTGTCCCTGAGTGTATGCGATTTAATAATGATGGGACAAAGCTATTTGTAATGGGTCGTGGTAGTGATGCAGTAAAAGAGTTTCATCTGTCTACTGCTTTTGACCTGACTACTATTTCATACGACTCTAGCTTTTCTGTTGGGTCTAACGAAACAAATCCATATAATTTTAGCTTTAGTGCTGATGGCACAAGAATGCAGGTTTCTGGCTCTACTGGAGACGGGGTTGACCAATATCTCTTATCAACTGGCTTTGATGTATCAACTGCTTCATTCGTAAGGTTTGATGCAACAACCGCACTGGTTGACGGAAGTTCTGTTGCAAGCTACGCAGGGTGTATGCTTTGGAATGCTGACGGAACAAAAATGTTCTACGGCCCCGGAAATAGCGCAACTCATTGCATATACACACTAACCCCCTCCACCCCTTACCTTCTTCACACTAATACGACAGTTGACTCAAATAAGATATTTAGATTTGGTCTCAATGGAAGTCCTACAGGTCCATACAATATGTGGACACACATGCCTACACTAGACAGAATGTATTGGTCTGACCAAATGTTGATTATTGAACGTGGCACAAGGTATATACCAACTTTCGCTACATCCTTTAGCGGTGCTACTAAGTTCTTCACAAGGGGCTATAGGCATTTTTTAGAGTTTGAAACACACGATGGTGGTTCAAGTTATACGCTTATAAACCACACCAAGACAAACATACAGTGAGTTGAGTTAATATGTTTGGTGTTCAAGCAATATCCGAAGACAGTATCGCTACACAAGGTTTTGTTAAGCTAGGCGTTCAAGAGTTATCAGGTGTTTTTACGCAACAGACTCCAGCAATAAAGATAACTTCTGCTATTGACGAGTTAACTTCTAGTTTTACTTTTGAGGGACAGCCTAGTGGTTTGACTTTGGGTACAGTTGAAGTGAGTTCTTCATTCACCCAACAGACTGGTCAACAGTTAATAAACATTACCAGTGCCAGTAACACATTTAGTTTTACAAAGGATATCACTCCAATCAAAAAAGCATCTGCGGATGCCGATATGTCTGGTGTCTTTACACAAACTACGGCGCAAAACTTTACTGCAAGCGCAGGGTTTGAACCTAGCTTCGCCTTTACACAAGACCTGTCTGCGGCAAAGACAGTAAGCGCACTGTCTACGCACAGGGCAATAACAGAACAGACTACGCCGTCAACCGTTACCCGATTCTCGTCTGGTGACCTTTCGTTCTCTTTCGAGAGTACACAGATTGGTAACAAGATGAAGGACGCAAATCTTGGTACACTAACATTTACATTTACCCAAGATACATTTGGAGACAACTTGTTTGAGGATTGGGCTGACCTAGTTCCAACAGCTACAGAAAACTGGACAACAACAAGCAGAGGTACGGGTACATGGACACCCCGTTCTTCTGCCGCAAGCGTAACTTGGGTAGACCCTGTAAGATAGTTAAGCCGCCAATACTAAGACTATGATATATTATATTAAGTCGAGAAAGAGGATAAAATGCCGTCAACCTACACTAACTTAGGAATTGAAAAACAAGGGTCAGGCGAGAACGCTAACTCTTGGGGTGATATTACCAATACTAACTTTGATATCATTGACGAGGCAATGGCAGAAATTTACACAATTTCTTCTAGTGCTACGTCACAAACTGTTTCCGCACCAACCGATGGCACATCTGGTCAAGAAGAAAGATACGCAACGTATAGATATACTGGTTCACCATCTGGTGCGGTCACTGTTACATTGCCGTCATCCGTCAAAAAGATAATTAACATTATCAACGGTTACTCCCAGAACATCACATTTCAAGTTGGTTCTGGCGCGACAACAACGACAGTGTTTGCAAACTCCTCTGGGATTATACACACTGACGGCGTTAACAGTGTTTACTCTCTATCCGAGGGGTCCGCTAATCAGCTTAGGCACAACGGCGTAACAAAAGCAGAGGCCGTGTCAGGCGGTGTGGATGTAACTGGTATACTGAACGTCTCATCTAACATAGTTGGTTCTGGAACTCTGGCGGCTGGCAATACAACAATTACAGGCACAACCGATATAACTGGTGACCTAGATGTAGACAACATTAACATCAATGGTAATTCAATTACATCTACAGATACGAACGGAAACATCAATATAACACCAAACGGAACTGGCTCTGTTGTTATTGACGGACTGTCATTTCCTCAAGCAGACGGAAGCGCAAACCAAGTCTTAACAACGAACGGTTCTGGTCAGATAGCGTTTGCTAACGCATCATCTTCTTTGGGTTCATCTTTAAGTCTAGTTAATGTTGGCTCCGCTTGGGATATATCAGTGGACTCAAATAACAACCTAGTATTTTCCTACGGTGGCACGGCAAAAGCAAAGATAGCAACTGACGGTCATATAACATCTATTGATGACGTAACAGCATTTGGAACTATCTAGTCATGACGCTACAAACATCAGGTGCAATATCACTCGCTGACATAGCGGCTGAGTATGGTGGTACTGCGCCACACAGTATATCTGAATACTATTTGGGTGCTGGTGCGCCATCTACAGTGGTGGAACAAGTCACGGCTAGTTCCCTTGGGGGAAGTGTTTCGGATGTCCGTGGAAACTATTGGGGTACTCCCGCAACATTAAATAGCGGAAACTATCTTTATGTTCACAACAGATGGGCCGACAACGGTGGGGTGGGTTCTGGCAATACAAATTGGGTAGTTAACAAAACTGGTACTTATCACTATGTGACTACTTACTATATTCAAAATGGACAAAATAGGGCGCAATACACATGGAATATAAAGGCAGGAGATACTGGTAGTTATTCTCAACACACACAATACTACACAGCCTACACTGTAAATGCGAGTGTGAGTGTTAGCGGCACTATACCGTTGAATGCTGGTGACAGAGTACAGTGTGTTGTGTCTTGGCCTTCCGCTGGTTGGGCAAGTTCAGGTGTTTATTTTTATGGAAACAGTGGAAGCACAAGCATAGATGTAGCCGCTAACTCTTCTTTGCCTTCATCTGGAACAATAGCACTTAATCAGTTTTATGGTGGAAGGGCTTCTTAATGCCACTAGCTACTTTAAAATTTATGCCGGGAATTGTGAAGGATGATACTAGCTATTCATCTGAGGGTAGGTGGATTGACTCTGATAAAATACGATTCTGGAATGGCAAGGCGGAAAAAATTAAGGGTTGGCAAAAGCTAACTCAAAATCAATTCTCTGGTTCTTGTCGTGGTCTCGTGCAGTGGAGAGACAACGATGGCAATGCCCTCATGGCTGTCGGCACACATACACATCTATATATACTTAAGGGTGGTGTGTTATATGATGTAACTCCAGTCATTTCATCTGGCAATCTTAGTAATGCATTTAGCGTAACTAACGGTTCTCCGACAGTGACTGTTACATCTGCCGCACATGGCATGGTTGACGGAAACAGAATTATACTAGGTGCCGCTAGTTTTAATGGTGTATCTTGGGCGGCTGGTACAGAGTTCACAATTACTTTTATTAACACAAACTCGTTTAGTATCACAGCCTCCGGCAACGCCACATCAACAGGTTCCTCTGTAGGTGGTACGGTATCATTTCAATACCTTCTAAACCCCGGTCAGTCTGACTCTGTATTTGATTTTGGTTGGGGTGTTGGAACTTGGAACACTGCAAGAAGCGGTGGTGGATGGAATGTGCCAGCAAATACCACAGGTCTTGAAGTTGACGCAAGAACTTGGTCGTTTGATATATTCGGTGAGGACTTAGTGGCTTCTGTTATTGGTCACCCTCTTATGACATGGGACGCTTCCGCTGGTGTGGGTACTAGGGCAACTCAAATAACAGACTCGTCCACAGGAGATAGTGAGACACCAAACACATCAAGAAGCGTTATCGTCTCCACACCAGATAGACACTTAGTTTCTCTTGGTGCAGATGACCCACTGACAGTTAAGTTTGCCAGTCAAGAAACAACAGGAACGTGGACAGCCGCCGCAACAAATACTGCGGGTTCACAGAGATTGACTGGTGGTTCTAAGATTATTGGCGCGAGAAGAACTCGTGGTCAGATATTGATTTGGACTGACACAAGTCTACACTCTATGACGTTTCGTGGGCCACCTTATACATTTGGCTTTCGTGAGTTGGCTACAGGATGTGGGCTTGGTGGACCGCTTGCCGCTGTTGAGGTAGGCGGTATTGTTTATTGGATGGGTATCAATCAGTTCTTTGCTTTTGATGGTACAGTTAGGCCACTTATTGGACCAGTAAACAACTTTGTGTTTGAAGACCTTAATCCTATCCAAGTTGAGAAGGTTGTAGCTGGGCTAGATAAAGAACACAGCGAGGTGTTTTGGTTCTATCCAGATGCCTCTAATAACGAGAACAATAGATATGTTAAGTATAATTATCGTGAGAATGTCTGGGATGTCGGAACAATGGACAGAACAGCGTGGACAGACGCATCGACATTCCCGAACAACACAGGTGCCGCAACTAACGGATATCTATACTCACATGAAATCGGTGAGGATGCAGATGGCGCGGCTATGCAGTCTTACATTGAGTCGGCAGACATGGACATTGGGGACGGTCAAGAGGTTATGTTCGTCACTCGCGCATTGCCTGACATTGAAACAAGCGGAACGGTTGACGTTACCTTCAAAACAAGAAAAGACGCTATGTCCAGTTTTACAACTAAAGGACCATTTCCAGTCACCACGTCTACGGAAAGAATTAATCCAAGGTTGCGAGGAAGGCAGATGTCTATCAAGGCAGAAAGTAACTCGGTCGGCACGGGTTGGCGTCTTGGCTTTACAAGAGTCGATATGCAAGCAGATGGTGAGAGATAATGGCTACGCTACCCAGACCGACTGAAGACTTAAGATACTGGGGTGACGTTCTTATAGATGAACTTGAGAACGAGATAGACAAGATTAACCAAGCGGCTAACACGGGTGACCCAGATGTTAGCTTTGCTGTAAGTAACTTTACTCAAGATAAAGATTTGAACGCTGGCACTGCAACAACTGCGGACGTTGCTAACGTACTGGCTACGGTAATACAAGCACTTAGAAACAAAGGGATATTAGCGTAATGTGTACAGATTTAGGTGGCCCAGAAAGCGGCTCCGCACAACAAGCAGTAGATGATGCCAATGCAAACTTAGGTTCTCAAAGAGCAGATGTTAGTTTTGCTGGTGGCTTTAATGAAGGTCAGGATAAGGTTACTTTTGACACTATCAGAGGCGGTGGTAACGTAAACTTCACATCAGGTTCAGCAGATAGCGGATTTAGTGACAACAGCTACAGAGGGCCAAACAGAAGTGTAACGTCTAATCTTTTTAACGAAGGGGTGAAAAATGTTTTTGGTGACCAAGGTGCCGATACATTCGCCCCCGGTTCTGCCTATAACAAGTTTAGAGAAAACTTTGACAATAGCCTGATGACAAAAATTGGCGGTGGTATTGCCAAGGCTATGAATTACACACCAATGGGATTTATTTCTACCAAACTTGGCTTGAGGGAAGAGTCACGGTATGACCCACTTGGCGATATATTTGAATATTCCGCAAACAATCCTGACAAAGTTACGCTTGGTGAGGACGGGTTAAGTCTTGAGATAGATACTGGCGAGGGAACCTTAACGACAAATAAATTTGGAGTAACAACTTACACTGGCAATCCAAATTCTGATTACGAGGGGCCGTTTTCCAATTTAGTTAACCCACCAAAGAATAATGATGATAATGATAGCGGTCAACAAGGTAGGGGTCAAACACCTTTAGACCCATGCCCAGCAGGATTTAAGTTTAATTCACAAACTAATTCCTGTGAACCTGTTGCATCAACTGGTGACCAGACAATAGGAGATTCTTTTGTTCGTAGTACACCATCAATGCCCAGTGACCTTAGTAGGTACGGACGAGATGGACTTGGTGAGTTTAGGTATTTTGAACAAATGCCCGGTATTATAAATGCAAAAGATGGTATACCCCGTGGAAAACATGGAGAAGTAATTGGTGCTGGTGGGCCTAAAGATGACTTGGTTGGGCCTTTCATGTTATCAAGTCAAGAGTATGTAGAGCCGTATGAACGAGTTCTTGATGAGGGTAATGGTAGTTACGAACGAGGCATTAAAACCCTTGAGAAGAAGCGCATGAAAGCACTAAGGAAGTACAGTGACAGAGTTAAATCTGAGGAACGCAACAGAGCGTGATGAAGAGGTTGTTCTGTCTTTATTGATGGATATGCACAAAGAGTCAGGTTTAGGTTCGGTCAATAAAGACAGGGTAAACAAAGCAATACGGCACTGCCGTGAGTTAGGGTGTATACTTATTGCAGAGGTACAAGGTGTACCAAAAGCAGTTTTAGGATTACGACCTGACCGCTTCTGGTGGTCTGACGACTTTGGGTTGTTTGACCAATTTACATATGTAGCACCAGAGGCAAGAAAAACGAGGGCAATATTCAAACTGGTAGATGCCGCTAAAAGTATGGCAAAGGAAGCTGGTATTCCACTTGTCATAGCAAACTTTGGAGTAGTAGATACCAAAGCAAAATCAAGGCTTTACAAAACCTTTGGTAAAGAACTTGGTGTAACAGTAATAACAGGGGAAACAAGTCACTTCTTGTGGAGATAAGTAATGGGTTCATTTTGTAGGTCAGGCACCAAAACAAATACACAAACAACAGATATACCTGATTATATCAAAACGCCACTCAAGGATAACCTTGCGAAGGCGGCTGATTTAGTCAAGCAGGAGTATATACCTTACAGTGGGGACCGCATTCAGGATTTTTCACAAGACCAACTTGATGCCTTCCAACAAATTAGAGACCGTGTAGGTACAGGTCAGACAGACCTAGATGCGGCTATGGCTGGCATTAAGTCGCTTTCTCCAGTACAAGCCCAGCAAACACAAGCTAAACAATTTGATGCCCAAACAGCCCAAGACTATATGAACCCATACACACAGCAGGTCTTGGATGTGGCTCGTCAACGTGCGTTTGATGCGGAAGATATAGCCGCACAAAAACGTGCATCTAATCAGCTTGCGGCTGGTGCGTTCGGTGATAATGCCCGTAGGTTTATTGAGAACAGCGAAGCGCAGTCAAACCTACAAGACCGTATGGCGGCTATGGAAGCTGACCAGTTGGCAAAGGCATACGGAGCCGCACAACAAGCGTACAAAACTGACGCAACCCTAGACATGCAATCGCAACTTGCTAATCAAAAGTCTGGACTTCAGGCTGACCAGTTAAACACACAGCAAGCATTAGGTGCCGCACAGGGAATAGCTGGTCTGGTTAATCAGGGTCAGGGGCTAACATTTGACCAAGCCAATGCCCTTATGCAGATTGGCGGTCAACAACAACAAATGGGTCAGTCTGGTTTGGACCTTGCCTATTCTGACTTCCAACAACAGCAAGCATACCCCTACCAACAGATTGGCTTTATGGCTGACCTACTTCAGGGTGCGCCTATGGGTACGGTTACCACAATGACACAACCCACACCGTCTCCATTCCAGTCCGCTGTGGGTCTTGGCCTGACAGGTCTTGGTATCTATGGGTCAGGTGGTGGATTTAGTCCCGGCGGATTTTCAATGGCTAACTTATATAATAGATAGAGAATAATATGATTAATCCAGCGCAATACACCAAAGTTCTGCAAGCCGCATCAGACCAACAGCTTATGGATATGTTGAAGCGTCCTGACAAAATCCCATCACAGTTTATTGTAGCTGAGATTAACCGCCGTCAAGCTATGAGACAGGCCGCACAGGCCCAAGAACGCAGGATGGCTAGTATGCAACAGCAACCTGTTATGTCTCAAGCACCACAACAGATGGCACCTCAAGGAAGACAACAGCCGCAACGACCACCTCAACAACCTGTTGGTATGAGGGTAGGTGGTGACCCTAGTAGAATTGCACAAATGATGCGTGAGAGACCATATATGGTGGATGACTTGGTTTACCGACAGCCAAGCAAGGACATGTCTGATATGGACCTCAGTGGGTTAAGGCAAAACCTTCCGTACATTTATCCAAATCCTAAAAAGGGATTAAAGGGATTGGGAAGTGAGGACTTTAGTAAGTTTCGTATACCAGTGTCTTTGAATGAGGGTCAAACAAGTGACGCTACACCACCAGCACCTACAGAAGAACTTGGTCAAATCGGCCTGAACGAGGGTCAAACCTCAGGTTCAGCCTTACCAACTGAACCCCTAACTATTTCAGAAAAAATAGCCGAAGGGTATAAAAGTTTTGAGGGGGATTTAGAAAAAACAAGAGAGGGAATAAAGTCTGGTGGCTCAGATGTGACAGCGGCAGAGATAGATAAAACAGGTATAGAAAGCGATAAGATTACCATAGGCAAAACAACTGGCGAGACGGATACCTCAGAACTAGAGAGGGGTATTAGAGATAAGGTAACTGTAGACTTAGGGGAGAGCCAAACTTCTTTGTTTAAAGAAGTGTTTCAGGCCAATGAGGCTGACAGAAAGTCACTAGCTGAAGCACAAGCAGTACTTTCGGACAACCAAAGAAAACGACTATCTGGTCTTCAAGAAGACTTTGACAACGTAACTGGTGCTATGGAGGATTTAGCGGATGCATACGACAAAAATTCTACAACACCAGAGAATAGATTTTTTCGTTCCTTGACTGATATGGGTATTGATTTGCTGGCAAGCCCTGAAGCCAACTTCATGCAAGCACTAGGAAAGTCCGCAAAGAAGGGGCTTGAAACATGGGACACCTTAAGTAAAGAAGCAAAGGAAAATGTACTGAAGAAGTATACGGCTGGCGTAACCCTTGCACAAACAAGGGCAGACCTATCGTCTAAGATTACTATGGCGGCAGACGCTATAGATAAAGGTGATGTTAATGCACTAAACACTATTCTAACTGGTCGCATGGCAGATAGAAAGGGATTGATAGAAGCTGGCGCACAGGATAAGGGCTTTAGCTTAAAGGGAACTGGACTAGAACTACAGCAAAGAGGTCAAGACGTGTCTGCGGGCGCACAGCTTGCTGGCATTAGACAGGGTGATAGAAGAATTGTGTCTGGTGAGAATATTGCCCAAGGACAAATCGCTTCAAGGCAAGCAGAGGGCGATGCCAGCAGGAATTTACAGGCAGAGACCGCACAGGCACAACTTGACCAAGGCGCAGATATTGCCAATCAGCGTGATGCAAGGGCAGAACAAGGTCAGCTTATCCAACTTGAGGGTCTTGAACTACAGTCACTAAATAACTGGGCAAATAGTTTGAATGCCGCTGAAAGAAATAGAATTGCTGAAATAACAGCAACCAAGCCAGCCGCTTCAGTTCAGTACTTAGAGTACCTATCTTCTAACATGGACAAGTACGGGTTAGATAGTGAAGACCTTAAGAATTACATTATCAATCCTTCTAAAAGTGGTACATCTGGCTCTATGGCAAGCATACTGACAACAGTCAGAACATATGCCAAGACAGACTTTGAACAGCAAACTCCAATTCCGGGGGTAGAGCCAGCAAACAACGGGGAGTATTCGTTGGCTCAGTATGATGCATACCATCGTGGCAATCTGTTGGGTATATTTGGTTTGGCTGGTGACCAGAGCCTGACCGCACAGAATGCCCCACCCAAAGGAACCCGTGTTTATGATGAAGACGGATTAGCAGATAAAGACACAGCTTCTTAAGTGAGGGTTTCTAGTGCAGGAAATTTACATTAAACAGTTTAATCAGACTATTGCCTTTCCAGACAGCTTTACTGATGAACAAATAACTGCCGCAATCAAGGGTGACATTATCCCTCAACTTCAACGGGAAGAGGAAGAGGAGAGATTAGCCAGAGAGCGACAAGAGGAACTTGAAAACCAAGGTTTCTTTGGTCGTGCCGCTGATTTGATTGAGGCTGGTGGTAGAGAGTTTGCTGGTGCATCTGCCGAAGGTCTAGCAACTGTTGCTGACATGATTGGCGGTGACAGAACAGATAGCTTTGAACAAGGTTTGCAATCTTTTGCCAAAGGGCAAAGAGAAGAAGCACGTTCCATTCCGGGCATTCAACCTATCTTAGAGGCAGAAGGCATTGGCGATGTTGTTTCGTCTGGTGCATCTTACCTTGCCCAGTCAATACCAGAACTAGCCGCTGTGTCTGCCGCGTTCTATGCTGGTGGTAAAGGTGGTGCGGCTGTTGGAACAGCCATAGCACCCGGCCCCGGAACTGCCTTAGGCGCACTTATTGGTTCTATCGGTGCTGGTACTGCCGCTGGACTGCTTGCCTTTGCTGGAAGAAACGTAGAAGAGTTTAAACGTGTACAGGGCCGCGACCCTACATTTGAAGAACAACAATCAATATTAGGTACTGCCGCTGTTCAGTCAGCCGCTAATACCCTATTGTCTAAACTTCTGTTTGCTAAAGGTACAGGCAGAACTATAACTGGTAACATGGTGAAGAAAGGACTTCAAGGCACTGGTGCAGAAGCCCTTACAGAAACCATACAAGAAGCACTAACTATTGGTCAGGCAAACAACTATGAGGATATAGCTGAATTAATTAGCAATCCAGAAAATCAACGCCGCCTTGGCGAATCATTCCTTGCTGGCGGTTTGGTTGGTGGCGGAATTGGTACGGCTAGTGGTGTCTTTGGGGTTGAGCCTACACCAGACCCAGACAAAGACCTTAAGGCGGCGGCGGAAGAGTTTGTTGCTGGTAGACCTCAAGACCCAGAGGCTGTATCAGGACCACCACCTGTACCACAACTAGAGTCCTTTATTATGGGTGGCAAACGCACAGACCCCACAGGACCAGAGATACAACCACCAAGACCACAAAGAGTGGAGCCAGTAGTTGACCGGGAAGGAAACGTACAACAACAAGTATTGACTGGTCAACAAGAACCATTACTACAAGCAAGGCCGGACACAAGGCTAACTCCTGACGAACGTGCAAGACAGATAAACCAAGACATGGTCATGGATATCACTCGCCGTGCCATAGAGAATGGTCAAGACCCTCTTGTTGCGCTATCTGACCCTGCCATAGAACAAGACATCATTAAAAACATACAACTTGAACAGGAGTCTGACGCAGTCATTGCACCAACTCCTGTTTCTCAAGCTGACAAAAACGTATCTAGGCTAAACAATCGTCAGCTTATTGAGTTCGCTGAACAGAACGCAGACTCAGACCCAATCTTAGCCGACATCACGGCGAAAGAAATCCCCATCCCAGCAAAAGCGCGGTTGATACGCCGCCGACTAGCCGACAAGAACATCTCCCCCACCACATCATTGGAACAGGACCAGCAAGTTGGTGACCCAATCCTGCGTAAAACATCTGCCGTTGACGAAGACGGTAAGATTAGGTTGACCGCAACACCTGACACAGTTCAGGAAACGGATATAGCAACACAGCCTCGCATGGTTAGGCGGACCGACACAGCGGAAGGTAAGAAACTCCGTCAAGAGATTGGCCCGATTGTCACCCGTGGTCTTCTTGATGCGTTGAAGATAAGAGGAGGAGAAGCATCTACAAGATTTACCCCTGACGGGTTAATGGATGAAGATGCAACCAGCCGGGCAGAAACCCGCTATCAAGGTGCTACAAACTACCTCATGACCAGACTTGATGCTATGGCGAAGCGTGGCGACCAAGGTGCCAAGGCCGCTAATGCTATCAAGACACAAGTTCTCAATAACAAGAAGATTACATCAAACGAAATTGTTGGTGCTTTCTTAGCCGCAGATGCAATCGTAGATACATTAGGTGGACAGGGCGCACAGAACGGTGTTGATATACGCTTCTTTGACAGGTTAACACAGCGCAACGATGCGTATGGATTTAAGTTATATGAGGATACTGTAGAGGGTAAATCAAAAGCTGTTATTGAACTGGCGTTACAAGGTGACACTGTTGAGGGTGTTCGTGGTACAGCGGCACACGAAGCATTTCATGTCTTGCAAGATTTCTATGCATCAGAAAGCCCCAAAGATAAAAAGGTTCTCGACTCTTTCTACAAGTTGGACAAGGACGGCAAGGTCAATTACAAGGCACTTCCTGCATCTATAAAGCGTCTGTGGAAAAAGCATGGGCGAGAAGGCTATCATGACCTAGCACTCAAGGGTCAACTACCAGACCAGATAGCTAAAAGTCCATCTGAGTTTCAGGCTATGACCTATGAGTATTACAAGAAGGCCCAAGCCGCTGGTGAAGCCAACCCCTTGTCTGGTCCTATGGGTGGGTACTTTAATTTTATAAGTCAGTTTCTACCACGCCTTAAGAACTCCCTAAATGGTATGGGCTTCCAAACTGCACAGGATGTATTCGCCCGTGCTGGCAAGGGTAAAACTGGGCAACAACTAAAAGGACGTAAGCTAACCCCAAGAGAACCAGCACCATTCCGTCAAGCGGCTGAAGAAGCTAGTGAACGGAACATAATGGAAGAATACAAGAAACAAGTAAGTTCTACTGGTATGCAACCTACCCGTGATGGAGACATTATAGAGGGTTCCATTGAATATGAAATGGAAGCTGGCCCAGTAACTAGTGTTGAACAGAAAGCACCCCTTAGGGATGGTGTGAATTTCTTGCGAACATTACTTAGAAGTGATTTGAGTGACATTCCAGAACTACGAGGAAAAATACCTCAATCACTTATTGATGCCGCAAAGGGTGAGAGTATGGCAAATTTTCGCACTGCCCTTTTAAATCATCCAAGTAGGTATATTTTGGACCAAACAAATGACAATAGAGTTATAGAAAAATTTGGCAATCACGGTCTTGTTATTGGAGAAGTAGAAAAAAATCGTGCGTCTCCTGAAATGGATGAAGATGTTACTTTCACACTGGTTCGCATGAGTGGTGACGGCAACAATAATATAAGAGTTACCACTATGAGGTCTACAAAAGCTGATGCTTTGGAAACCACACAGTATCTAGGAACAGACTCAGAACCATCAACCGTTTATTTGCCTTACTCTAATGAGACTAGGCAACTTAATCAACAGTTAATAGATGAGGCGCGAATTTCTAAGTCAGTTAGAAATATTAAAAGAAATGTTTTAGTGGTATCAGATGTTAGAACTGTGTACTCTGATGATTTATATGAAGCATCAACTTTAATTGACGAAAACAATGCTATTCGCATAGGTCAAGAAGGTGGTTCGGTTAGACTCCTCAATATAGATTTCAAGGTTGATGACAGTTTTGAAGCTGACGAAGTTTTCAACACACCAATTAATCTTTCGGGTATGTCAAAGCTATATGGCGCGGTTCTTGCTGGTGTAAGAAAAGCCTTAGATGCACAAAAGAAACGCGGCGAAAGAATTGATGGAATAATCTTTGCTGGAAATGAGTCTAAACGTGATGCGACTCGCGCTACAGAAGGGTTGTTTGGAGCCAATCAAAAGCAAAGAATTTATAATAGAATTGCTAAAATGAAATCTTTTGCCAAGGAGTTTCCAGAACTATCTATGGAGACTATATCTGGTTTTGGGTCCACCGTTATGCCCACAAACAAAATCAGACAAGCAAAAGCAGACGTACAAAGCAGGGCGCAACAGAGAATAGAACAACAGTTAGCTTTATTCAATGATGATGCGACTACTGTTGATGCGGATTTTGATGTTGTCGATTCAGAAGCCTTAGAAGCTATTCTTGGTGAAGCATCAATGCGGTTTGAACGTGTTCCTGATTTAAGTCAGGTAACACCAAATCGAGCAAACAATCAGGTAGCAAACACACTTGGCTTAACAGATAGAGAGCGTGCGTTATCATCTCTTGATGTTCTATATAACCCTGACTTCTCAGTGACTGTTCCAGAACGTGATATAGGTGGTCCCGGCCCTGATGGATTTGAAAGGACGGCTGGTTCTAACATTAATGAAGTAGCTAGAGCCTTACAAAATCGTGCGCTTTCTATAATCGGTCAGGCAATAACAAAGTCCAACCCAGAGACGGACGAAATGTTGGCTAAGATTATGGCGGCAGAGACAGTAGCCGCCATGCAAAACAATCCAGACACCAACGCGGCTAACTGGTACACAGAAAATATTAAGAGGGCAATAGCTTCTGTGTCCAAACTTTACCCAGAGATAGCAACAAACAGAGAACATCGTTCTGCTTTTAGCGTTGCATTAGCTATAACATCCCAAGGAATAAAGGTAGACAGAAACTCTGCTATTGGCCTTGGTGCTTACGAGTTCTGGAGAAAGAATGGTAGGTTCCCAGAGTTCGGTGAGGGTGAAGCCGCTGGTGCAATGAGGGCCAACTTCAAAACAGCAAACAAACTTATGAAAGCGTTTAACGCAAGGGGCAGAAACTTTAGGTTTGTTGATTTCCTAGACAGTCAATACACCAAGCGAGAGTTGATGGAAACCCTTGAACAAGCTGGTATAGACTTGAAGGGGCCGGATTCTGTATCCCTCAGTGGCGAAAACATGGACGCCAAACTGTACGGTTCTTTTGTCTTTGGACCAAAGATTGGTCAGGGTTTCTACCAAAACCTGATGGGTAACTACGACCCAGTTACAATAGATAAATGGTTTATGAGAACATGGGGCCGACTGACAGGTACATTAATTGGTAAGCCAGCTTACAAAGACAACATTGCCGCATTGAGAACTATGATGCTTGAAGAGGGTATTGAGTTTGACCAAGAACTATTTGGTACAGACGAACAGTACACCCTTAATAAAGTGTCTGAAGTTTATAAGATGGGTGAGGATTTCTACAAACAGAACCGTGAAGAAATAGATGCTAAACGCATGGCTAAATCACCAGCCATGAAGAAGGCTAAGAATGCCTATGATAATGGCATGAAGCCTAACGAAGCACTTAACGGAACAAAGCGTCAGTGGATGCGTTCTGTTGTGGTCCGTGCAAGAGAGATACTAGCGCAACAGGGCATCAATGTTACATCGGCAGACCTTCAGGCAATCCTTTGGTATCCTGAGAAAGACTTGTACGACAAACTTGGTAATGACGGGTCAGGTGCAGATAGACTTAATCAATCATATGAAGATAGCTTTGGAGAATTAATAGATGGCGAAACAGGGATACGCACCGTGGACGGAAGAGGCAGATTTGACTCTGTCCGAGAATCTATCAGACAAGAAGATAGACAATCTCGTAGAGGCACTGGTGGAACTGGCGGACAGGAAGCATCAATTAGGCTCGGAAGGGACTACAGAACGACAGAAGGGATGAAGCGTGTTCTTGCTGACCCTGCAAGAGATAATGTTGGTCGCAAGTTCTTTAATGTATTACGTCCGTTCACAACAAAAGAAGGTAGGAAACAACAGTTCAATAGGTTTATTGACTCTGCGGTACACGGACTGAGGCCGATTGGTGATAGGGAGATAAGACTTTCCGCCGCAAAGTACGGCGTAAAAAGATATCTGCCTTTTGCAGAAGGTGCCTTTAAGATTGCTGAGTTTGCACAACAGCGGTCTGGAAGAATGCAACAGTTTATAGAACACGGCCCGCCAGTTCTCGGTGCTGAAGGTGAGATAACTATTGACAACTCAATAGGTGGACTGCGTCAAATATTTTCACCAGTAGGGACTGGCAAAAAATATGCACAGTTTATGATGTATGTGTATGCAAAACGCGCACAAAGACTTAAATCAGAGGGCAGAGAGAACTTGATGTCAGACGCTGACATACAAGAAGGTCTAAGCTACGGCGCACAAAACCCAGAGTTTGACAGAGTGTATGGAAACTATAACGCATTTAACGAAAAGGTTATGCAGTTTATGGTGGACACTGGTGCTATTGATTTAGAAACAAAAAGAAAGCTTACAGGGACAACTGATTACATACCTTTCTATAGAATTATAGAAGATGAAATGTATACTGAAGGTTTCTTTGGGCGGATAAAGAAGGCCAAGGAAGGCACATACGGAACAACTTCTGCTTTTGACAACCCGGAAGCGCAAATTAAATCTGCGATTAACAAGTTAAAGGGTGGTGAAGAGAAGATAGGTGACCTGTATGAAAATGTTTACAAAAATGTTAATGCGTTGGTTAACGCTGGATATCAAAACCTAGCCACACAAAGAATTGTAAAACTAACAGAAGAAATGAAACGTCAGGGTTTGTATGATGAGGTTGACCAACCCCGACACATAACTTCTTCTGAAGCTACAAACAACAACAACCACCTTACCTATAGGGAAAACGGGAAGACTAGGTTTTATGATGTGGGTAGTGATGGTGAACTACTTCAGGCAATGAGGTCATTTACACCTGTACAAATGCAAGGAATATTTGCTCGTATGCAGGACGTAGGTCGTTTCTTTAGAAGCGCAATTACAATGACCCCACCATTTATGTTAGCTAACTTTTTACGCGGCGATATGGCTGGTTATGTGACGGTTGATGCACCAATACGTCCTATAGTTGATAGTGCAATCGGACTAAAGAACGCTTTAAAAGACACAGAAACAGTCCAAGAAATGAAAACTTTGGCTGGCTTTGGTGGTTACACATTTGGAGATAATAAAGACTTCTCCAAAAAAATGAAGCGGTTCTATCGAAGACATCAGGGCTATGAAATCATAGACTCTGACAAAAAGTTAGAGGCTATGATGCAGTTTGCCCTAGATAAGGGTGCGGATTTAATTGATGCGATTAACACAGGTGGTGAAGCCACGGAGAACGCAACAAGAGAGGGTATATACAGGCGACTTAGAGACTCTGGAATGTCCAAAGCTGACGCCGCTTATGAAGCTTTGAACCTTATAAATTATAGTCGAAAGGGGAATCCTAATGATGCACTTGGCATGACAATAGCCACACTGGTTCCCCTTGTTCCATTCTTAAATGCAAGGCTTCAGGGTTTGTATAGAACTGGTACTGCATTTGGTGTGGAGGCTGACGCTAAAAGCACAATAAGAAAAGGCATGGGGATGTTTGCACTATCAATGGCATACTATGCGGCGGCATCATCACATGACGAGTGGGACCAAGAACCCCTACACAGAAAACTTAATTACTATATCTTCTATATAGGTGACAAAAAGTTTCTTCTTCCTAAACCATTCGAGATTGGCGCAATCTTCTCCACAATACCCGAACTTATCATTGACGGAATAAGAAAAAGAGATGGACAACTAGTTGCTGAAGGTGTGAAACAAACTCTTTTAAACACCTTCTCGTTCAACCCTATCCCTCAGGCAATAAAACCTGTTGTCGAGGTGGCCACAAACCGCGACTTTTTCCGTGGTCGTGAATTAGAAAGTATGGGTGTTCGTGGATTACCCACAAAGCAGAGGGCATATTCAAACACATCTGAGTTCGCTAAGATGGTGGGTAACATTAGTCAATATTTAGGCATCAGTCCTATTGAAGTAGAACAACTTATCAATGGTTATATTGGTTCTATGGGTCAATATCTTTATGCTGGTATGGATGCTATACTTGGGGCGTTTGGTGCCATACCATCTAAGCCATCTGGTGTCTTTGGAGATAGTATACCAGCAGACTTTGCTAATGTTTTAGGTCTGTCTCGGTTTGTAAAACCGCAAGGAACTGACCCAGCAAACCAGTACATGACTGACTTCTACGAATTAAAACGAGAGGCTGACGAAGTTGTTCGTGGCATCAACAGGTTGCGAGAGGAAGGTAACTATGAGGAAGCCAGAGATATGCGGTCAGATAATCGTGGCCTTATATCTGTGAGGTCAACCCTCAACAAGATGTATCAACAGTTAAACAATCTAAGTGATAGAATATCTGGAGTTCGTGCGTCCGGCGAAGACCCGGATACCAAACAAAAACGTATTGACCAGTTAATACGACAAAGAAATAGGGTGGTAAAAAGGATGGTAAAGATAAAGGAAAGAATAAGAAGGTTACAATAATGTTTTACGCATCATTGTTATTTTGTTGGATATCTCTTAACGGTCCACAGTGCGTTGTAGCAGAGGACTCACTGGGTCCATACAAAGAAATAGCACAGTGTCAGGAACGCATTGAGGATATGTCCGAAAGGATACTTGAAGAGATGCCGTTCGCAGAAGTCCGTGGCTCTAAGTGTGATAGAGGTGGAGACAGCGGTGTATATAAAGGGTTTAGTGAATTTACATGAGCCGCCAACCGCAAAGAGTAAATGAAAATACTGAGGTAGCCTTACCGCTTAGAAACATAATCAGCATGGTTGCGGCGGCAAGCCTAGCAACTTGGGCATACTTTGGTTTAATAGAACGACTCAATACACTTGAGACAAATCAGACCATGATGAAGTCTGACCTAGAACAGAACACAGACTTCAGAATTAAATGGCCCCGTGGTGAGATGGGTTCACTGCCAGCGGACTCAGAACAGTTCATGCTTATAGAACACTTGGCTGGTGAGTTAGAAAAACTACAGAGTCAAATAGAAAATGGTCAAGCACCCTATGACCAACAACAGAAACTAACACTGGACTTCTTTGAGAAACGCATAACAACCATAGAAGGTAACATAGAGAAGATGAGAAATGGTGGTTGAGTTAACATTTGTTTTGCTGTTGGTAATGAGTGGTGAGAAGGTGGAATATACCCCTTACCAGTCATTATCAGAATGTTTGTCGGTCAGAAGAAAGATAAAAAGAAACACTGGCTCTGACGAGAAGTGGTCGTGCAAAGAAATGAAAGTCAAAATGAATGAAGACGGTAATATACTGGAGTTAATGGAAGAATGATACAGGCTATACTACCCATAGTGGGTGACCTAGCTGGCTCTTGGCTAAAGGGAAAGGCCGAAGAAAAAGCCGCTGTCGCCAAGACAAAGATTGCAAAGGCTGAAGCCGAAGCAGAGATTATGAAAGTAGCCGCCACCAGCGAAGCAAGCTGGGAAAAGGTAATGGCAAAGGGTTCGGTAAACTCGTGGAAAGACGAGTGGTTAACGGTGCTTTTTAGCATCCCCCTTATACTAGCCTTCTGTGGTGATTGGGGTAGGGAGATAGTAGCTAACGGTTTTGCCGCATTGGAAGCTATGCCTGAGTACTATCAGTACACCTTAGGAGTTATTGTATCTGCGTCATTTGCAGTGCGTTCAGCAACAAAATTTTTTGGTAAGAAATAATGGTTGATTGGTGGAAAAGATGGCTTCAGTTTAACGTCACAGCCAAGCTAACTATGATTGCTTCTGTAGCTATGTCATGGAGATGTGCTGAATGGTTTATGAATCTTGAAGACCCAACAACACAGCAGTCGGCGTTCGTATCTGTTATAATGGGTGTTATGACAGGTGTGTATGGTATCTATTTAGGAAGAGAATCGAGAGGAAAATAACGTGGATAGACGAGTCAAAGCTAAAGTAAAGAGGGTTGCGTCTGGTTTGCGTAAAGCATCAAGGAAACATGCAAGACAGGCAAAGACCTTAACGTCCGTGCTAAAAAAGAAGAAGAAGTGATATGGTATTTGACCATTCACAAAGAACAACAGCTAGTCAGGCGCGGCGCAATAGGTTAAAAAGATATTTCGATTTCGGAAGACTGAAGAATAGAAGGCGCAGAGTGCCTTACAAGTCACCAGTCAGGAGAGAAGAAGATGGATATAGAATTACTAAGGGAAGAACTGACACTAGATGAAGGGTGTAAGGAAGAGATATACCTCTGTTCAGAAGGACACCCTACATTTGGAATCGGTCATTTAATAGTGAGGGGTGACCCTGAGTTTGGTAAAGACTTGGGAACAAGTGTAGCCTTTCACCGTGTTAAAGAAGTTTTTGAACAGGACATAGCAACATGCATAGCAGATTGTACACTAATATTCAAAGGCTGGGACGATTATCCAGAAGAAGCGCAGAGATGTTTTGCGAACATGTGCTTTCAACTTGGGAGGCCAAGGTTGAGCCAGTTCAAAAAAACCATTGCGTTTGCGGAAAGCGGCGAATGGGAAAACGTAGCAACCGAGATTCTCGATTCGAGATGGGCAAAGCAGACTCCGAATCGCGCACAGAGAATATCTGACCGTTTTCTAAAACTAGCTATCCCTGTATAATATTATTAACTGGTAAATGGATAAAGTTAATTAGCCAGCGTTCCCGGTTTGTGCTAACCAACTCTTAAATTCATTTACCAGTTCATCCAGTTGGAACCTCACATCGTCCCTTTCCACATGAGCCAACTCAGAACGAGAACTGATACCAAGAAAAGTTCTAAGGGCATTTGTTGTCTCCACTTCTGCATCTTGCATACCCCAATCATAGAACCCCTCTTCTGAGGCACGTTCCTCAAGGTACTTCTGAAACTTCTCGTTCTTACACATCATGACAGAACGCTGTATATATTTTTTTCTGGGGTCTTCACTCGTTGGCTGTTCTGGATTGTCGTAATCCAACGCCTTCAATCCGATAGCTAGGGGTGTACCCATAGGTGCAAAGACAAGCCAGTCAGCCGCACCAAACTCATGAACCGTCAGTGTTAGTTGCCACAGCCCGTCCGTAGTTTGACGTATTGCATGTTTCTTTGCTTCAAATCCACTTACTGCTGTGAAAGCTTCGCGTGGTACTGGCTTCATCCTTTATCCTCTTTACTGATAAGTCATACCCCAATACGTTAAAGCAAGCCCTTAGTATATCTAAGCTTGGCCTACGATTGTATTTCCATTTAGTTATTATTGATGGGTCACTAACCCCCACCTTCCTGCACATATCCCTAGCTGTAATTTGCTGTTCATTCATCTCATCAATAAGCCTCTTCACAAGATAGAATGTATTATCTGGATATGACTGCTTAATATAAGAGCCATCACGCCTCATCTAGTTCCTCGTAGTACTGCGCCCTGTATGCTTCCCGTATTAATTCAGCTACAGATATAAACTTCCCCTGTTGTTTTGTTTGGTCATGGGATATTTTTGCCAGCACTTGGTATTCTTTGAGCGGTAATCTTAAGTTATACGTTTTTGTGTTCGCCATCTGTTTCACTTGTTTGTCTCCACAAATTTTCAGCTATCTTCACACTGTCAATCCCCTCAAAAACCCAGAACAATCGTTCACCTTCTTTTGTTGTGTGTAATTTGTGGTGACACAAACCACATAAGGGAACAACCCACTGGTCTCCTACCTTCTGCCCCATACCTCTGTGTTCCGCAAACTGTATATGATGTGCGTGGTTTGGTGGTGGGCATGAACATACTAAACAGGGCATTTTTCTAACCCTGTTTAGATGTTTCGGGGAGCGAACCTTCTTAGAACGGAATCTCATCGTCTATTGACTGGTCAACCGTCTGCGCTGGTGTAGACATTGGGGTAACACCGCCCTGCGGCTGTGGTATACTAAGCTTCAGCTTCATATAACTCATCCCCTTTTGAGATTTTTGCATCCACCCAGCGACATTATATTTAATGCCGTCTACCTCTGCATTGCCAGTGTAGTCTGGGTGCTTCTCTTTGCCCTGAACAATATCACCATCAGTGCCAAACTTATCTTTGTTTCTGAACAAAGCACCTGTCAGGTTGTTATCATAATCAGCCATTGGACTTCTCCTTCTTGCTTGCCAAATCTTTTCTCTTCTTCTCGATATTTACTTTAAGGTCTTTGTAAGAGGATTTGTCTTGTTCCTCTAGCTTCTCAAAGAAACCTTTGTGCTTTACCAGTAACTTGTTAATATCCTCTACTGTACTGCACTTCTCCGCCAGCCTCATGAACTTATCTGAAGTCATGTTTTTTGGCAAAAGGTCTACCACTTTCTCTGTATTTTTAGCATTGTCAATTTCCTCAAAGGATGCCATCTGTCCACCATGTAATCCTAGCACAGCAAGCATACGACCCACAGCACTCGTCTCGCTATTCTCGACTGCGCTTGTTTGATTAATGCGGTGTGCGTCACGGTTTTCTTCGGATGTTCCAACAGACTTTACATTCTTCATCTGAACTATCTCCTTACCTTCTTCGGTAAAGATTACATCGACTTGTTCTGCTAGATAAGCCCGTGTTATAACCTTATCATTCATGAAGCTTACCTTTGTAAAAACAGGCACCAGTGACTCTATGTCTGATGCATCTAGGTTACCCCTGAACAATTCAACTCTTAATGGAACAGTCGAATATTCCTTATTGTGTATGTTTATCTTGCCTTCACTTGCTTTGGATATTTTCTTTTGAATATCCTCAATCTTATTCGACATCGCCTAGCACCTCTTCGGTAAATAACTCAGACTGATACTGTTCACAGAACTCAGCCACCTCACAGAACCGCTGGCATCTAATTGGCTCCGACTTTCTTTTTTCTATACTGACGGGTGCCTTGGTTTGGAACTCAAGGGCTTGTTCTTCGGTGTCAAAAACTCGCAAGGCTTTCCCAGTTTTCTGAGATACGACTGCAAATTTTGGACTTGACATCCACCTCTCTTCATCTGTGCAGAGGGGGATTTCTTCGGTAAAGTGATGTTGTATTCTTTCATAAACGTAGTTCTCCGCTTGTGACTTTGACCACAAGGGTAACTCAAACACAGGGAACATGGTATCTGGGTATGTGCCAGTGACACGCTTATCAGACCAGTCCCTTATTAACCCACTAATGTAGAGTCCCTTGGGTTCCATATCATTTTGCCTGAGGATATATGCATATATATTAAGCTGTGCCTCAAACTCTTTAAGTTCTGTCTGGGCTTTGTAAGCTGTCATTACCTTATAGTCCCAGATGTTATAGCCACCATCATGTGGCTCAAGGGCATCTATCGCACCAGATATTAACTTGTCACCAGCCGATGCATAGAACCTTTGTTCACACACCCAATCTTCTGGGGCATACTGTTCCATATACCCATGCCATGCCTCGCCCAGCTTGGCAAAGCCACGCTTCAAGTAGTCAGGCTTGATATCTTTGTAGTGAAGTTTGTACAACCTGTTGACCCTTGGGCTATCCTTAAGTCTGGTTGCGCTTATGTCCGTTGGAAGAGAGCCAGCATCGTAATTCTCTGCATGTAGATACCGCTTCACGGACTCTGGTAATATTTCTTTGCTAAGTTTCATACCATATATGTGCCACAGGTAGCCGCTTATGTCAATAAGATTCACATAAAAAGACAATTAGAATATAGTTTTATTCATGAAGACAGAACGAAAAGTGAACAAAACTCGTAAGAAGATAATTAGGCGTGAGCCTGAACTAAGCTTACAAACTGATATAGTTGATATGCTTCGCAAGAAGCTGAAGAAAAAAGTTTTATTCACAGCCTTCCCTGCTGGTGGCGGTGGTAGGGTAAGGGGTGCTAAACTAAAGAAAGCTGGACTTCAGGCAGGGTGGCCTGATATCCAGCTTATTTATCAGGGCTACTACTATGGCCTTGAAGTTAAGACAGAAACAGGAAGGCTATCTCCAGCACAAACTGATTTACACAAGAGACTGACGGAAGACGGTTGTTCTGTTGCCGTTGCTCGTTCAGTCTCTGATGCACTGGAGATAATAGTTGACTGGGGTCTCGCTAGAAAGCATAAACAGAATGTGGAGAGCGGTAGTCCTACAAGCACTGCTTGACGCCGCAGGACTTGGACGCTCGATAAATCCCTCATGGCCTGAGTGGAAACACGAACAGATAAAGCGAGAAGCTATTGACTGGCTTCTCGGTGGGGGGAGTGACTTCCGTGAAGTTTGTGAAGCCGCAACGATACCAGAGGATGCTGTCGTTATTTTTGCCAAACGTCTCGCCAAGGGGGATGTTGAAGCAAAAAAATCATTAATAGAATGGCGTGATACATTCGCCAAACAAGGAAGGAAACTGACTGATGACATGGAAGTCGAACAAGAACCCGATGTTTCGGACGAAATTTTCTGAGGATATCTTTAATACAAAGTATGCACATGAGAATGCAACCACATGGGCTGAACTTGCCCGTACCTTGGTAGAGGATGTGTGTCGTGACATGATGCCTCAAGAAGAGAAGGATGAATTGACTGACCACCTTACGAATCTTCGCTGGGTAGCTGGGGGCCGTTACCTTTATTATGCTGGTCGAAAAAATAAGTTCTTCAATAACTGTTTCTTGTTACGGGCTGAAGAAGATACGAGAGAAGACTGGGCCAACTTGTCTTGGAAAGCAGAGTCATGTCTAATGACTGGTGGTGGAATAGGTATTGACTACTCAATATACCGTCCAGCAGGGTCGGCACTTGGCGGAACTGGTGGAACTGCGTCAGGTGCAGTCACTAAAATGCGTATGATTAATGAGATTGGTCGGTCGGTAATGCAGGGTGGGTCACGCCGCTCTGCTATATATGCTTCTCTCAACTGGAAGCATGGTGACATCCAAGACTTTCTTAATGCAAAGAACTGGCAAGACATGCCTATCGGCAACTCTGGCTATACATTATTTGATGCAAAGCAAGATGACTTTAATTTTCCTGCACCACTGGATATGACAAACATCAGTGTAAATTATGACACTGACTGGTTACTAAATTATTGGCGCACAGGTGAGGTTGGCGATGTGTTTATGAAGAACTGTCGTCAAGCTTTATCCACAGCGGAGCCGGGATTTTCTTTTAACTTCTTCGATAAAGAAAACGAAACACTACGCAACGCTTGCACAGAAGTGACTAGCGCAGATGACTCAGACTTATGCAACTTAGCCAGCCTGAACTTCGCCAGAATAGATAACATTGACCAGTTAAATAGTATTGTGCATTTGGTTACCAAGTTCTTGATTTGTGGAACTATCGTGGCACAGCTTCCATATGAAAAGATTTATGAGACGCGGGAAAAGAACCGCCGTCTCGGTCTTGGTCTGATGGGATTGCATGAGTGGTTGATTGCCCGTAATGAAAAGTACGAGGTAACAGATGAACTGCATCGATGGCTTAAGGTCTATCAAGATGTTTCCAATGGTACATCAGACAAGTTTGCAGATGAGTTAGGCATCTCTCGTCCCGTAGCTAAACGTGCGGTAGCACCTACAGGAACTATTGGAATTATTGCTGGCACTACAACAGGTGTCGAGCCAATCTTTGCTGTTGCATACAAACGCCGTTATCTTAAGAACAATCGATGGCACTTTCAGTATGTTGTTGATGCCGCCGCACAGGAGATGATTGATGTATATGGTGCAGACCCAAATAAGATTGAGTCTGCGATTGATTTAGCAGAAGACTACGAGCGGCGCATGAAGTTCCAGTTCGATGTTCAGTCTTATGTTGACATGTCAATCTCATCTACAATCAACCTTCCCTCATGGGGTTCATCCCTCAACAACGAGGACACTGTCGAACAGTTTGCTGGCACACTGGCAAAGTACGCGCACGGTCTTCGTGGTTTTACTTGCTATCCAGATGGGGCAAGGGGCGGTCAGCCACTGACCTCTGTACCTTATAAAGAGGCAGTCGAGAAGCTGGGGACAGAGTTTGAAGAAGCCTTAGAAACTCACGACATATGTGATATCACACAACATGGCGGCAGTTGCGGCGTATAAAATTAAGGGTGGGTGCTTGACAGGTTCCCACCCTTCTTTTATTCATTGGCTATGAAGTCGGGTGGATATTACAAAATGCATAGGGGTTGGATGGACAACCCCGTCCTCAAAGACAACGATGAACGTATCGTGTGGCTCTCTATTATCGAGAGGGCCGCGTGGTCCGACACTGAAACCTACATTAACGGTCAGTTACTGAAGGTAAGCAGGGGCTGTTTCTTTACTAGCCTCAGGCACATATGCACCAATGTTAACTGGGATGTTAAGAAGGTATCAAGGTTTCTTAAACGCCTTGAGTCATGCCACATGATTGTCACAGAAGTGACATCAGGTTTGACACATGTAACTGTTTGTAATTATGAAGAATATCAATCAAATGGACACAGAAGTGACACACCTGATGGACAGAAGTTGACACATAAAGAAGAAATAAATAATAAAGAAAGAAATAATATAGCTGGCTGGGATGAGTTTTGGACGGCGTATCCATCTGGTGTGATGGAGAATGGTAAGCCAAGACGTTGGCCT
>CENO01075604.1_pt1 | contig 49548 bp, 61 predicted proteins | sample 530271 | NCBI WGS metagenome assembly CENO01 (sample SAMEA2619857, study PRJEB7988) | marine metagenome | biome: marine biome (ENVO:00000447); feature: surface water layer (ENVO:00002042); material: "saline water (ENVO:00002010), including plankton (ENVO:xxxxxxxx)" | depth 5 m | reverse complement strand
GGTTTCCGTTACGGTTTCCGTTACGGTTTCCGTTACGGTTAGTGTTCGTATTTTTGTTATTATTTTCACGAGCACTGTTTATATTTTTATTCACCCGCGCGCTATTTATGTTTGCGCGTTCACCGTTATTATTGTTATCGTTATTTGCGTTCCTCGTCGTGTTTATATTATTTTCTAAATTGTAAAACTTATTGTCGGAGGATACACGTTGGGTTGCTGCCCTTCCATGTAATAAAACGGGTTCACGGACGTTCATACTTCTGAGGCGACGTCCTATAGCACTTTTTAACTCATTGATCGTCTTATCGAGTTGAATCAAACCAGACTTTTTCGCGATTCTTTTTATCTCAGTGAGTTTAGATGTACTTTTAAACAGTATCTCAAAATCCCTCTGTGTGAGAGGGGATTTGGCGTCTAAGAGGTACTTCTTATCTTTCGTGAGACCGAGAGGGGGTAGAGGAGATCGGTTCTCCTTCGCCGCCTTCATAATTTCACACACCTTAGCCTTCGATAGCTTTATCGTCTCACCTGTGTGTAATTTAATGAGTCTCCTGATATTTCCGGATTCTGTACCTGGATCACACGCATCCATATTGTTATATTCTGATAAAAAAATATAACAAGATGTTTATTTAAAGCCTAAAAGAAATAAACGTAACTTATCATCAAAAGACATCTTAAACGAGAACAGATCGTAATCTTCTGTATCTACTTCTACAACTCTTCCTATTTTATCTAAATTTATGTCCGCGCGTATGTTGAGCAAAGAAGACATAAACGTCTCTATGAACTTACTGAAGGTTGTGATTTTTTCAAAAAATATATCCTGACTCTTCAGTTTTAAACACAGTATTTTGTGTGGGGGTTTACCTTCGAAGGGTGTGATAGGTACACGTTCTTTTATACCACCGTCCATGTATATCATATCACTGTGTTTTATACTTGATGCTAAAATAGGTATAGATATACTCATACACACGGCATCTATAACTTTCATATTGGGATGCGAGTCTGATGAAAAATACTCCGTGCGTCCCCTGTTTAAACAGTATGTTGATATGTGTAATTTTCGTTTTAAATCCGAAAATATCGGATCACAACCAAAAACTTCCTTCAATACATCTCTTATAGGATCTAAGTCTATTAAACCATAATTTTTCATCAATGATTTGAGATTATACTTCGTATATTTCTTCAAATCCACCTTTAAAAACTTGTCAAGAACATCGTACAGTGGTATTTCTAACGCTAAACATACACCTAAAATAGCACCCGCTGATGAACCAGAGATTTCTTTAATATTTTTCAAATCATCCTCTATGTTAATTAAAGCTCCCAACATGGTAAAAATACCCATGGATGCGGGGCCTAGGACTAAGTATTCCATCTTCAGTCACTTAATAGAACTGAGGAAATTGCTTTCGTAAAAGAGCGAACACGACCGCGAAAACGATGGTGTGAGTTAAGATAGCCGGGCGGCTGGTCTTACCAGACATGAACTTACCGGGAGGGATGGTGAGAAGTAAACCGGGGCTGAGGACGATGAAGAGAGTCGTGGCGACAAGGAGATCGTTCCTGGTGAGGACGACACCCATAGCCTTAGCGACGAGGGAGTATACAAGGAAGAATACGAGGGCGTGGAAGAAAATGGTAACACGATCGGTACCAACCTTGTTGAAAGAGAACTTACGACCATCGGCCTTGAGAACCATACCGGGGCTGAGAGCTAAGAAAAGAGCCGCGGGAACAGCGACCTTGGGGGAGGTGACGGCGGGCATCTTAGGTAAAGAGAGTGTAGGTATCATTTACTGTATTAAAATATTTAAATCTATCTAAGCGTCCGAAAACCTATAGCAGAATCGGATAAAATCTTCGTATGTCGCGTGTCTCAGAATGTGTCCTGGATAATTCGCATCGTATAAGTATTGACGAAGAATGTTCCACATGTACTCGAGTTCTGAGCTGTAAAAATCACGCCAATCATCGATATGCATCAGTTCCAACTGATCATTTTCGTATTCATCATCACTATAATCAATTTCATTTCCTGTCGTAGCTTCGTACACATATTGATTCCAGACCATTTTAGTTCGTTTCCTTTACACCGGTAAGAGCGATAGTGGAAGTTTCCTTGGTTGGAATATTATCGATGATAGTCTTTAAGGCGTTTTCTACTTGTTGTTCGTTTCCTGAAAAGAACACGCTGAGACCTTCCTTGATTGAATTTTTGTTTAAGCCACCTTTTCTCACGCTTTTCTTGACCGTGATTTTCCCCTTCTTAAGGTTAATGACGTCGAGACCGTTGTCAATCATCAACTTTTTGATCTGCGACTTAAGTGCTTTTTCTGCATCCGCGAGAATTTTTATATCTGAACGAGCTTCTTTAATCTGCCTGTTTAATTCGACCAGTTTAGAGACGCTTTGGGAAAGTTCATCTGTAGTAGTAGACATTTTATACTGTAATGTATGGGATTACCTTTAAGTTATTTATACTAAGGGGCGCATCATGGTATCGGGAACGATAGTAGAGTTGTTCCAAACGAAGGGGTCCTTGGGGTTAGGAGGTTCAGCTCTTACCTGCTGATTAGCGTTTCGGAGAGCACCACCAACGCTCTCGGGGAAGCCGATTTGGTTCCTTGGTTCAAGGAAATTCTGACCGGCAAGCACGTCCTCTGGTGCGAACTGACCGAAGTCCTCCTGGGAGGCCACCTCCTTGGGTAAAAGGGAAGAGGCGAGACCAGTGCCAGCCTTCATCTCGCAAGCGGAGGAAGGAGCCGCGGCGAGGCCGGGGCTGGGACCGACATCAGCGCCGACGGGGGCGAGATCACGCTGACGAGTGTACATAGATTTCTTACCCATGGTAGTACCACACGCACATGTAACAATAAAAATTACGAGAAGCACTAATAAAACCGTACGTGGAGAAATCTTCTTAAACATAGTTCTTTATATATTGTCTACAAATTTTTTTATTCATCCTTAAACATGTAGTCTTCTGGATAAGTTTCATCAAATGTTTCAGTCTCGGGTTCTGGATCGGGGGTTGGCTCTGGGGCCAGTTTGACCTGAACAATGTTCCATGATGGTCCAAATGTCTTCTTCGCAAACCAAAGACCGGAATACTCTAGAATGATAGAGCAGGGTTTGTCGTCGATAACTATGCTGTCATACTCGACGACCTCCTTGGCATCGTTGAATACCTTGACGTTCTCGAGAATTTCTGCGCCGATGACGTCATCCTTAAGATACGCTCGCTTGAGGGTAGACTCGGTTAGGGACCTACCGAACCACTCCTCTGAGTTTTCAACGGCGTTTTTAATATTTTCCTCGTGGATGGCATCTACCTGAGTGCGGTCGGCGAGTTCAAACACAAACTCGGGGCGCGTCTCAACAATCTTTACATCGTCGATCTGTAAGAAAACACGCTTCCTGTCGTCTGTAAAAGTTCGTACGTGTCGGGAGCCATCTTCGGCTTTGGTAATTTTGTTAAAAAGCATTATACACCTTTAATGTGTTATCTCTTTAACCCTATATATGGTATTTTTGATGCGCGTTCGAGTAACGGTTTTGGTACCCATCCATCTCGTCTCGGTTTAAATCCGTATAATGTTTCGGACATGTTTAGATTGGGTGGTATTCTCTGAGCATTCGTGGGTCTATGTGTGAATTCATTTTTAACGTATGCGTTATTAGTTGCTGGTTTCCACTTGTAATTTTTGAGATTAAACTGTTGATTTCCGTATGTTCTTTCGTACCCGTTTATCTTGTTATTTTGTGGTGTTACACGCATCCCGTGTACGATCTGTTTTGACAATCGTTCTTTTGATGGTTCCGTTGTGTACATAGAGTATCGGTTTGGGTCAACTCTCATCGCTCGCTTTAGATTTACACTTCCAGATTGTTTCCTGGCAGTTTTAACTTTAGCTAACTTTGATCGTACCAGTTTAAATACGGTATCCATAGTATCAGAATTTTTTACCCGTTTGTCGAGTAATTGACCCAGTTTTACGAGACGTTTCCTGTCTTTTTCTTTTTTCTCTGGTCGTAAACGTAATTTTTGCATGAGATAAATATCTTCAATTAAGAATTCTTTACTCGCCACAAATACATTTTTATTCTTAATAATTTTGTTTGTGACAGGATTTCTATACTGAATACCTCTACGCTTTGTTCGGGCAACATCATACCCAAATTCCTTTGGTCTCATGAAAGGTATATCTAAGATACCACCCACGATAAAATTGTCTATTCTACCCTTTTCTGGAGAAAAGCACCGCACATTTAAGTCTAACGCGAATAATTCCACATCTATAAACACATCCTTTGTACTTGGTTTATTTGTGGTACTTCCCTTTTTCTTTTTGATGAGGGTATATCTACGGGTAACAAATGGTCCCTTTTTGGTAAAACCTAGGCCGAGATATTTGACGATCTTGTTGTTGCTTAAGGCAGACAACCTTTTATGAATTCTGGCGTTGAGTTTCTTCGCGATTTGACCAAGTTTATTCCAAAGTAACAATTTAACAGCTTGCAATCTTCCAAAATATTTTGTGTTAAGTTGTATTCTGGGTACAAACTTCGCGTCAATATCACTTGTGATAATACGATCTTTATAATCAACATACATATTGAACGCTTCGCCGCCAGAGATGATTAGATCTCCCATAGTTTTCATGGTATCGGAAATTTCACCTATGGTATCCAATATTATATCACGTATGTTGTCAGTTATCAACACATATATTTGTTTTTCGAACGTCTTAGACTTAAACGTACTGTGTAAACGATTCCTGAATTTTCCCAAATCTCTCTTTTCATTTCGCATGAAATATTTCTTAAGTTTGGCATCCTTAAAAAACAGATTCTCTTCCATAAACGTGTTTATGGTAGATATTGGATAACTCTTCTCGTCCATTAATATATAAAGACAAAATAAAATTATGTACATCCTGTGTATCCTTTTGAATGTAATTAAAGATGTGACGAGTATGTAATGTATAATGTCTACTGATTCTACTTGCACTCGTGATTCTTGCCTCACTGAGATCGCCGCTCTTCGCTCTGACATCAAGTCTCTCACCAAGATCGTTCGTAAGATCAAGGCTAAGCTCGACGATCCTACCGGCGAGAAGTCTTCCAAGCGCGCTAAGAACAACGGTTTTAACCGCGAGCAAAAGATCTCCGAGGATCTCCGTAAGTTCCTGGGTCTTCCCGAGGGTCAGCTCGTTTCTCGTAGCACCGTAACCAAGTCTATCAACGAATACGTAAAGGCTAACGGTCTCAAGCATCCCGACAACGGCCGCGTTCTCATCCTCGACCAGAAGCTCAAGGATCTTCTTAAGCCCCCCGCCGACGTCCAGGTCACTTTCCTTAACCTTCAGAAGTTTCTCAGCCCTCATTACACCAAGGTTGAACCTACAAAGGCTTAAAAAAAAGAATACATCAGAATATAAATGATCATCGATAAGGATTCTGTCGAAAACCTTGTTGGTACAAAAATATCTAACATAGATTTGTACCAAAAAGCATTTACACACAAATCAGCACTTAAGGAAAATGAAACTTTATCAGGTTCGTTTGAAACTTTGGAATTTATTGGTGACTCCGTATTAGGTTTTGTGATCACTAAATTCTTGTATGATAAATACGAAAATCGCCAGGAAGGGTTTTTAACCAAAGCTCGTACTAAACTCGTGAGAGGTGAAACTCTTGCTTTTATTGCGTCAAAACTCGGTTTAGATAATTGGATACTCATGGATGAAAAAGGAATGAGAAATTCATGGAATAAAAATCCAAAAATTTTGGAAGATGCGTTTGAAGCTCTTGTGGGCGCTATCTATATGGATCTAGGGCTCATTCACGCCCGTGAATTCATATTGAGAATATACAATAATCCCGAATATGTGAACATGAACTCTATCATGATTGATGATAATTATAAAGATCATTTGATGCGATATTGTCAAACAAATGGGTTATCGTTACCGAACTATGTTGTCAGTCATCACGGTAATGGGATTTTCTATATAGACGTGATCGTAGACGGTATGTGTATAGGTAAAGGATTTGCTAAAAATAAAAAGCAGGCTGAACAATTCGCGGCGAAATCCTTTTTTTATCCACCTAAGTCAATGTGCATGAATCAGGGTTTTCAACAATGAAGTACGGGTCTGAATTTACTCCAAAAAAGCGCGTAACTAAGAATGATAAAAAGAAAAAACGGGATGTATATTCTCAAAAGCATATTCGTTTAACGCTTAAACAAATGGAGGGTAAAATAATTAATGCACCCGAATGTAAAAGCACTGATCGAGAGGGACTATGCTCCACAGAAATCAGAAGAATGGTTGGCTCTCAGACAGGGTATGTTAACTGCGAGTGATGCAGCCACAGCCATCGGTAAAAATCCCTATGAGACCCCGGAAGGTTTACTCTTGAAGAAGTGTGGATTAGGGGAAAAGTTCACGGGGAATGCGGCTACACGTCATGGAGAGTTGTATGAAGACGAAGCCCGTATCCTATACGAACAGCGTCACAATGAAGTTGTCCACGAGATTGGTCTCTGTCCCCACCCCGAACATAAATGGCTAGGTGGAAGTCCGGATGGTGTGAGTGAGTCGGGTAAACTCGTTGAGATTAAGTGTCCTCCGCAGAGAGCCATCATTCCGGGCCAGGTCCCAGAGCATTATATGCCTCAGTTGCAAATGTGTATGGAAATATTAAATTTGGAATCGGCAGATTTTATCCAATATAAACCCGCAGCCACGAATTGGCCAAAGCCAGAGGAGTTTGACGTGGTTCATGTCAAGCGGGATCGTGAATGGTGGGCGACGTATTTTCCCGTGATGAAGGAGTTTTGGGATAAAGTTTTATATTTCAGAGAACATCTTGACGAACTTCCTAAACCCAAAGAGAAGAAAAAACGTGTATTAAAAGAGAAGGTGCATGTTTGTGAAGTAGCGTCTGACCCAGACGATAATTATTGTAGTGAATAATAAGTTATGTACGCACCGGCCATATGTAGGGTATTTAAATTATCCAGGGTCGTTGCGAAGCGTGTAATACATTTACAAAGAACTCGTTCTAGAAATATGGTAACGCGTATAGTTCCTTACGTGGTTGAATTTACAAACGAACGAAATATTTCTATCGAACATATCCACGCCATGTTCAATATGATGATGGAAACCGAAGCCATAACCATAGTGTTTCGCGTTTTTACGATTTTGGCTTCTTTGAAAAAATTTACACCTAAGTGAACCTTACAAATTACTTTTTTCAAGTAAAGATGTCTAAGTATGAATTACACACATCACTTTACAGCCCTCATCAAGAAGATGGTGTAAAGTGGATGAACCAAATGGAAAATCAATTGAACGGTCCCAAGGGTGGATTTTTGTGTGATGAAATGGGTTTGGGAAAGACCGTACAAATCATCGCCACTATACTAAAAAATCCTAAGCAACATACCCTTATTGTTGTTCCAAAAACACTCGTTCTACAGTGGAAGAGTGAGATAAAAAAGTTCGCACCGGGATTGGATGTTCTCGTGTACGATGGAAAAAATAAAACAAATGACACGAACGGTATATCTCTTTATGATATCGTCGTAACGTCTTACCCTACGGTATGTAGCAAGGCTTCTACGCTTCATTCATTGACGTGGGATAGAATCGTATTGGACGAGGCTCACGAGATACGAAATCGAAAAACACAAACGTTTAAAAAAATTAACGCACTGAAATCTTCTATACGTTGGATCGTAACTGGTACTCCGGTGTTCAATTCCATGGAAGATTTCGTGTCTTTATGCGAATTTGTTGGGTTTTCGAAGAACACGGTTCAAGCTATGCATGACAAGATAAAGGATATATACATTCTTCGAAGAACCAAGGCTGATGGACATATTTCTTTACCGTTTTGTCACTTTGAAAATGTGGAATTGGATATGTTTGACGAAGAAAGAAAATTATACGAATGCGCATTCGCGGAGGCCCAAGATTCGATCACACAGGTTATGCGAGAGAGTATTTCTCTCCACAGGCGTAACATGCACATGTTGGAGTGTTTGTTACGTATGCGACAATTGATGCGATGGCCACAGCTTTATTTCGATGGAGTTGCAAAATCTGGTGAGCAAATACCTGAAATATGGACTCATTCTACTCATAAAATGAGTCGATTGTTTCAAGAACTTGCGTCACACCCCACAGAAAAGGCGGTAATATTTTGCACGTTCAAAGGTGAACTCGATTATATCGAAAAACACTTAGCGTGCCCCACCTTCAGGATAGATGGTAACGTCGAAAAAGATGAGCGTCAACGACAGGTTGAGTTGTTTGGTAATGCTCCAGATAACAGTGTCATGTTGGCGCAAATTAAATGTGGTGGAGTTGGTTTAAATATTCAATGCGCGACGCGTGTTTACATAATGGCGCCTTCATGGAATCCTGCGACAGAACTTCAAGCTATTGGTAGATGTCATAGATCTGGTCAAATCAATGATGTTTTTGTGAAAAAGTTGGTATATAAGGATACACCCATTGCCAGGAGCGTTGAATTGGCTATGATGTCTCTCCAGGGACATAAATCTATTTTGTGCGCGGATGTTTTAAACGATAAACGTGTAGAAAATCAAATTCCAATCAGACAGGAAAAAACTATGGATGCCATCAGAAAAATTTTCCGCGCTTAATATAAAATGTATACGGTAACAGAAGGTTCTCGCGCGGAGGTATTTCACGGTACCGCCAAACACACGTCCGGAGGTCTCGTCAAGGGTGATCTCGTCCAGGACAAGTACGGTAATATCAAAAGCAAGGCTGCCGTCGCTGCTGCCAAGAAGCGTATGAAGGAGGAGGGTGCTAAGGCTATGGTTAAGGTTTTCAAGCCCGCCAAGAAGGGTGACTTCAAGCTCGCGCCCAAGAAGGGTACCAAGAAGTACAAGACCCTCATCAAAAAAATGTAAATGTATTACAAGAATGACCCTTTCTAAGTGGGACACAGCGGTTCGCATAGCTAAGATAAAATTAAACATAGATCCCAGCAGTTTCACCGTGGTGAAAGGTAAACTGTTGAGAGAGGCACAGATGATTTATCATTTTTTAATATCAGAGGAATACTCTACAAAATAAATTGAAATCCCTTTAGTTGTTGTGGTTCATGTACGACGAGTTGGTGCAGTTTCCACGTCACACCGAACTTCCTGTTCAAGAAATAGATGCTATTCATTTCTGCGATAGCTACACCCGAATTCCTTGAATACAGTTTGTTTTCCACCTTACAATTTATACTTTTTTTCTCACTATCGAAAATTCCTGCTTTTATGTCCCCGTCGGTTGATGTATCTACACGAACCCTAAATTTAGGTTCTCTATCTGGGGAATGCTTTATGTTTGAGTTGAACATGGGTAGAAGTTCATCTACACTCATGTGTTTACCGAAAATATCAACGCTTTGTGCACTCACGGCTTCAACGATTCGTTTTTCAGCTTCTTGTATAGTTTCGTAGAATTTTCTAACGTAATTTCCTTCTTCGTCGTATCCCTTCATGGAAAAATCGAGATTCCATTTAGTGGCTCCAACTTGGGGCTCGAATCCGGAAATACCGAATGGCATATACATACGAGGAGTTTGAATTCGTACGTTCTTTCCGTCTTTATTACTCAAGGATATTTTACGACCGTCATAACTTAGTATTTCTAAATTGTCTAACAGCGTATGAAATTTTGCCATTTAAATTTAAATGAACTGTTACCTTTAAGCTGAACACGATGTACACTCAGCTTCTAAACTAAATTGGATTGGTCGAGCTTTTGCTTTACTTCGCAAGTAATACATACCGGTCTTGAGTCCCGCTTTCCAACTATACATGTGAACGGAAGAAAGTTTTGAAAGTGTCGGAGACTCTAAAAAGATATTCATAGATTGTGATTGATCCGTAAAGCGACCCCTGTCTGCCGCCATATCGATAATGCACTTTTGGCTAATTTCCCAAACAGTTTTATACAAATTTTTAATATCATCAGGTATGTCAGTTATATTCTGTATACTTCCACCAGCTTTAACCATCAAGTCTTTCATATTTTTCGACCAAAGACCTATTTTTTTGAGATCGTCGACCAAATGCTTGTTAACAACAACGAATTCACCGGCGAGGGTACGTCTCAGGTAAATGTTTGTGGTATAGGGTTCGAAGCATTCGTTATTACCAAGGATTTGAGCTGTCGAAGCCGTTGGCATCGGAGCCATCAAAAGAGAATTGCGAAGTCCCTTGGTTTTTATACGTTCACGCATAGCGTCCCAATCGTATCTTCCACTAAATTTGGTTTCACCTTCCCACATGTCGGGCTGAAGAATACCTTGGGATGCGGGGCTTCCTTCAAAACTCTCATACGAACCATCAACCTCCGCGAGTTCGGATGAAGCTTCTAAGGCTGCGTGATACATAGTTTCAAATATGTGTGCATTCATTGTTCTAGAATCTTCGCAGTCAAATGGGAGACCACACATGATAAATACATCGGCCAAACCCTGTACTCCTAAACCAATGGGTCTATGTCGCATATTAGAACGACGAGCCGTTTCTACAGGATAATAGTTACGATCGATTACACGATTTAAGTTTTTCGTGACGATTTTCGTTACTTCATGAAGCTTTTGATAGTCGAATGTCTTGAGTTCTTTGTTTACGTACTTTGGAAGTGCGATTGAAGCAAGATTGCACACGGCCGTTTCATCTTTGTCCGTATATTCTAGAATTTCTGTACAAAGGTTAGAGCTTTTTATAACCCCTAAATTCTTTTGGTTAGATTTACGATTGCAGCTATCCTTGTAGAGCATATATGGTGTTCCAGTTTCAGTTTGACTTTTAATGATAGCCTTCCACACTTCCGCAGCTGGAATGGTTGCGTTAGCTAAACCCGCTTCTTCATATTCGGTGTATAGTTTTTCGAACTCTTCACCGTATACATCGGAAAGTCCCTTAGCCTTATCGGGGCAGAAAAGAGACCAATTACCCCCTTCTTCGACCCGTTTCATAAACAAGTCTGGTATCCACATCGCAGTAAATAAATCCCTACAACGAGCTTCCTCGTCACCCTGATTTAATCGAAGTTCCAGAAAATCCATCACGTCCGCGTGCCAGGGTTCGAGGTACAGAGCGAACGACCCCTTTCTCCGCCCCGCTTGGTTAACATATCTTGCCGTAGCGTTAAATACACGTAGCATAGGAATGATACCATCACTCTGGCCATTAGTTCCTCTAATCCTTGATTTGTTAGCTCTTATATCGTGAATATGGAGACCGATGCCACCAGCCCACTTGGAAATCTGTGCACATTCAGTTAGAGTTCCATATATACCGTTAATGGAGTCCTCTTTGCTCGCGATAAGGAAGCAGCTAGACATCTGAGGTCTCGGAGTACCCGCGTTGAAGAGAGTAGGAGTGGCGTGTATAAACATACCTTGACTCATTTTATCATACGTTTCAAGTACAGCTGGAATATCCTTACCATGAATACCTATGGCGACACGCATAAACATGTATTGAGGAGTTTCCATGAGCTTTCCTTCATATTTCTGAAGGTAACTCTTTTCGAGTGTCTTTAATCCAAAATATCCAAAATCGAAGTCGCGGTTAGACACGATATTATCTTTTACTTGTTGCGCTACTTCCGCTACTTCTTCGGTGACTACACCCGCCTTACATAACTTTTTCATCGCAATATGGAAATTGTTTGGGGCTATTTTTTGTATGTTACTGGCTATAATGCGAGTGGCTAATATTTCATAATCTGGATCACTTGTGATCATACCGACGCATATTTCAGCGGACAATGTATCTATTTCGTGCGTGGTTATATTATCATACATAGATGAGAAAACCTGCTGAGCAATCATAGAGGCGTCTACGCCATCCGAAATATCATATGGATCATGGGTTAGTTTGGAGATCCTGTTGGTGACCTTATCAAATTTTACGTCTTCAACACGACCGGACCGTTTAATAACTCGCATACTAATGGTATTACAATTTTATTTTTTAATTAACACTTGAAGTCCTCGCTGCGAACGGTGACAGTTCCAACGGTTTCCATGTACCTGTTGGGGGAAAGAAAGGAAGTGTTCACGTGGAAAGGACCTTCAACGCCGGGCTTGGATACTGGAGGGTAAGACGCGATGAAACAATCGGGAGCCTTGCATACGGGTTTTTCTTGGTTGCAGGGTTTTGTGTTGTAAGCTTCGTCAAAGTCAGCGATGTTTAACATTTAATATTTACATAGACTTTTTTTCCTGGACTATATTAAATGTGTGACAGGCTTAATTTAAATTCCATACAACAAACACAGACTCCCCTGAATACATTATTTTTTTCCGAGTTCAACATGAACATTCTTCAGCGTGCTATACGTCAGAAGTTTAAAGATGACACCGGCGTAGCAATCGACTACCAGAACAGTAATGATCTTTATAGCATCATGAGGGTCGTTTTTATTAATAATGCTGGTGATCATCACACTAAGTTAAACGAACAGGTCAGGTTCATGAACGGTCTCGTCGTCAAGACGGCCCTGTCACAGGTTCGATCGGGTGTGTCACAGTTTATGGGATACATGCGCGATATAGATACCGCGGCACTTCCACCGTCTCTCCCAGCTAATACGAGCACCTTTGGACTTAAGATGGAAAAGAGTGATAAGATTGGTATATAAAGATTTGTTGATATATCTTTGTAAGAATAATGACGTTAAATTATTATAAATCTGAAACTGAAAAGATATGCAAATCAAAAGGATGGGATCGTGCTGAGATAAACACCGTTTGGTTGCTTCTTACCGAGGAATTTGGTGAACTAGCTTCGGCTATCAGACAATACAAGAAGACGTTTAAGAAAACACATATTAAGAAGGAACGGGGCACGGATATAATGATGGAGATGGGGGATGTGTTCAGTTATTTGTTTCAGCTCGCACATATGTTAGATGTCGATTTGGACAAAATGTGGTTGGAACATGGTAAAAAGATGTGTCACAAAAAATATATATCTGCTTAATATAAATGAGTAAGTATATGCTCGACGTCAAAAATACCATGGACGACATCAACCCATTCGCTATTAAAGAGGACTTTTCTATGCCGGGTTCTATAGGCGAGAAGCGTGATTACTTAGACCACAAGGATTCGTCTATGCCTAAAAAGAATTCGACGTGTGGACAAGCTTCTACAGCAGGCTGGGGTGCTGTAGAAACCTGTAAGGATATAAAAAGCCCCTCCGTTTTGGCTAGACCACTCTTCCCAGGAAAGGATGAAAATGATCTTGGATACGTGGCGACCCCTGATCAGGCACCCAGTAAATCTCGTATGAATTTATCTGGATATTATTTAAAAATTATACTTCTCGTAATTATAATTCTTCTTCTATTTGTTTTAAGACGGTAAATAATACCTCTAGTTTTGTTTGATTCGTGCAACGCGAAATCATGTATGGTAACGTACTCTCGCATATAGCTCGAACAAAATTTCTTTGCCAGCGTTTACTCTTATTTATGTATGGTGGATAAAAGGTATTATCTAAGACCTTAATACTATTCATTATACGTATAATTGAGTTAATGTCGTGGTTTTCGCACAGGACATTTTCCAATTCTATCAAATTCATCGCTCTCACGACTTCGATAGTTTTGTCTACGCGTTCGAGTAAGAAATCCTCGTATCTTTTAGAAACACTTTTGGATACATAGTATTCCCACTTTCCGATAGGTTTCGCATCAAAAAGTGCACAACAGTCCATGTATCCTTCGCCGTCCACGTATCTCATGTACTTAAGTTCTATCTTAGATTCCCCAGTTTCTTCATCTTTAAATACGTGGGCTTCCTTAATGAAGGAAGGCATGTTTCTTTTCTGGTGTATATTCGAGTTTTTTCTCTAAATTCTTTAAATCTTCTTCTTTTTTTAATTTAATACCAACACATTCGTGTTTTTCTAGGTGATAACATTTTGTACAAAATTCCCCTCCACAATATTTACAGTTAATTGGTACGCTCGATTTTTTCTTACACCATTGACACCTCATCTTATTATTTCTGAATTTATTTTTTTAAACCTAAGTCAGCAAAGATTTTACGAAATTATAAGCATGATGTATTCATCAATTATCAACAATACATTTTCGTATCTTCTTACGTTAGACGACTTTCGAAAGAAGTTTAACGACGATTTCAAACCATCATGGATCAAACTCACGACTATCACGATGGTTTCTTCGTTTTCTAAGCCTTTAAATATCGATAAGATCCGAGAGGTGTTTGGAAAGTCTCCGGTCAGATTACACAAAAATACCACTGAGAGTAAACCTATCGTTTGGTCTTTAAAACCAACAACATTTTACAATCAGATTACTCTCACGTACGAAGATTGTTACAGTATAAAGTCTGTGAAAATCTTTCCAAATGGGAGTATTCAGGTCGCGGGATGTAACGATCTGATTAACTGCAAGCATATCATCGAAAGCCTTGTGTACATATTGAAAACTTTCGATAAGGATATCATTCCTCCGGTTGACTCTTTCCGTGTGGTCATGATCAATTCCAACTTCAGTATCAACTATAACATAAATCTCATGAAAACTGCCGATCATTTTGAACGGTATTCTGACGTGTTCCGTGTTTCTTTTGAACCAGACAGGTATTCGGCGGTTAAGGTTAAGTTTAAACCAGCGGAGGACATGAAGGAGATCACCGCCAGTATCTTTTCTACCGGGAAGATCATTATTACTGGCGCGGAGACATTGAAAGAAATTGCATTTGGGTATAATATTATAAATCAGCACATATCCGAATGCAAGAGTATTTTGTGTGCCAAGACACCCTCAGAAGATACATTTAATATTTTTTCAGGGTATGACATCGAGAAATCTATCGCAAAGATTCGAGAGTTAAAATTCAACTCGTGGTTAAATACCACTACCAATAGACAAATTAATTTCTAATTGTAATATAAATGTCACAACGTTTAGGAATGGCTGACGGCCGCTGTTTCACAGTCACAAACTCGTCCAAGCTCTATGATTCGTTCATCATGCAGAAGAATGGAATCAAACCCGAAGATAACTACTCGTACCGCCAGCTTCTTCAATCCAAGGGTCCTGACCTTAACAAGGAGGTACAGAACCAGCCCGCCCCTTGCAGTTTATGCGATTCTACAATAAATTTATCAAAAATTTATTGAGTAAAATTTTTAAAATAAAAGTCTGATGTATTTTTACGAATGACAACATGTGCTATTTGTCTTAATCCAGTGAGAGAAACCAGAGCCCATCAACCTCTCAGGTGTGGTCATCTTTTTCACTCTCACTGCATAGAGAACTGGAAAAATAGGGGAAATCAAACATGTCCCGTGTGTCGAAAAATTTTTGATGGTGAAAATTTCAAAGTACAGGTAACTGTACATAATATGTTACACGAAACTTCGAACACGGTGGAGGTAAGTGATCAATTTTTATTTGACGTATTAGACGTATTCTTCGACGTAGATAATCTCATAGATATGGAAAGTTTACTTCGTGATTTTGGAGTGAGTATGTCCGACCTTGATCCCACGGTTCTTAACACAGAATGATCCGCAATACTTGTTATAGTTTATCGATTCATATTTGCGACTCGTTCGTCTAGGATCTCTAATAAGTTTTCCGGTAGCACCTGTTATCAGGGGACCAGTAGCCCATCCTCGTTTATGACTGAAAAAATCGGCTTTAAATGTGATAACCTTCCCAGGTTTCATCGTAGTTGTAGCTCGTTTGATACGGGATACTGGTACTTTAAAAAACCTCGCTATACTTTCGTGAGTATCCCCTGCCTTGATTCTATACTCAGTCTTACTGTGTTGTTTGTAAAAATGGAAGTCGCCGTGACACAGCGTATTTCTCTTTTTGCACTTAGCTACGAATAACATGATTTTGTAATACGAAGGTTTACATTTTTCCATCGCCTTCGATTTATACACCTTTTTAGGATTATCAGAAAGAACCTTTTTTGGTAATTTTCCGCACCCATGATATAAATTTTTACTGTTCATACTCGCGCGTTCACCAGGCTGACTTTTCCAATTTCTGTATTTTTGAAAATCATGAACTGCATACGCGTAGCAGTTATTATTATTTTTACCCACAGGACCTCCCCATCTTCTGGTTGTAAAAATATGTTCGGAACCACTGGTGGGTGGATTCTTCACCATTAATATAAGCTAGGAAAAAAAAATATATACAATTAATAAATGATCAAGGAACTTATCAACTCCCGCAAGCCTCTCGATGCTGTCACCGAAATTCTTCTTTTTGTACTCGTAATTCTCATCTCCACGTTTATTCTCAGGTACACTTGGAACAATTCTCTGGTAAAACACATCACCGTTCTTAAGAAGATTAACACGTTCCTCGACGCCTTACTTCTTTCTATTTCTCTTTCGGTAATCCGCGGTATCTAAACCTCACGGAAACCGACAACCTTTTCGCCGGTTGAACTGACCATGGTGGGATAGCCATCTATTCCATCGCAGCCACCTTTGCTGCAATCAACAAAGGTGTAGGGTTTGTTCTTCTTTTTCATGTAATCAATCTGCTTACGAGTCCATCCACAGCCCATGGTGCCGTAAACAGTCCACTTGTCACCAGAAGCCTTGGCAGCGGGGGAATCACCCTGAGATCTCGTGAGAGTCCAAAGAATAATAACGTTGAGAATTATCAATAAAGCAAAGGCTAATTTATCGTTCATTTATGATATGTGTAGATATTTTTTTGTGTTCATATTATAAATGGACGTAAGGTACGAAGCTTTGATTAGAGGATTCGCTATATTTTTTGCTAACATGTTCACCGTGAGGTGGGCCATAAAGAGTGACTTAAAGCATGATGAGATATATGTTATATTTATCATACTAGCTGCTATTGCTGTATCACATTATGTATATAAAAAGTAAACGCCATATAAAGATATGGGCGACACGCGTCACGCGGTCGTCGAATCTCCGGATGGAACGGTGGCGATAGCTTTCAATGAAGAGGTTCCTCCACCCCCACCCCCACCTCTCGAAATTATACGATTACGGCCACAACCACCACGGTTTAGATTTTCAATAGAATATCATCCCGTCGTACGTGGTTTAGCGTATATATTTGTAATTTCGGCCGGTATAAATTTGGCTCTTTTTAGGAGACTAATAGATATTATCAATTTTGTATTGATAGTATCTACGACGGGTGCTCTACACAGTGAACATTCGGGGTCAATAGCTGTTGTAATTCTACACGGTACGTGTGCGGGGCTTATGGTAGTACCACTTTGCGTTCTTCGAATGTGGGGACAAGCTATTTTTCAATTTTCAATATCTATGTTATGTCTCACCGCATTTAATACAGCTAATCAATTAGCCGAGCAAATCCCCAGCTAAGAGATACTTGAGATTCCATAGAATTAAACGGTGTTTTTCACTTTTTATGAGTTTGAGATCGATCGCGTATTTCATGATGAGTTCGTTATCATCGTTCTCACCACGATCTCCACACGTTCTTATATAATCCGCTACGACATAAATAATAGCGTCTAGAAGTTCTTCTTTTGCCATTTCCATCCACGAGTTCTTTGGTGTTCCCCACGTTGTTGTGTCGTCGTCGACTCGGACACCGTGACCGTATCTCGCTAGACCCAAATCAAGGCGAGTGTTAAGTTCTTTTTTAATGTCCATATACGAATGTATATATTTATTCCTTTAAAATGTTATCTTCTTTGCGTACGTGAGACCGGGCGTCTCGCTGTAGGTGGTTTTTTACTACCAGTTTTTTGTTGTTGCGCTCTAGCTAAAATTTGTGCCGCGTTACTTGTTGACATGCTCCGATTATTAGATGGGTTGGATGAGGCTATTGGGGTGGGTTTAACACTTTTCTTTGATGAATTTAGTATTTTGGATGTGTTAGTTACACCCGAAATATACGGGTGCCCAAAGAGTTTTTCGTACGATAAATTTACATCGTGTACTCTAGAGCCTGCGGGGACCGACTTTAATCTATGAAGATGTATCATAGAACCCGGTCCTCCACCCATTCCCAAATATTGAGGACCGAGAACGTCTTCGGCAAACTTTTTAAATCCCGGTGTAGTGAGTGATGACGCACTATATAAAGCGTTTAAGAAAAAATGGGCGTCATACATGTAATGATTTCCTCTATATATACCGTACATAGATCTAAATGTATCATTTGGAGCTTTATTAAGTTCTGGATTGCGTATTCCGTTTACCGTTGATAATCCGTAATCGATTATTCTTATTTCACCCTTTTTGGTGATGTAAACATTACCTAAATGAAGATCATTATGTCTAAACGATTTAGATTTAGAATGTACGGCGCGTAATATTGTTAAAACTCGAATTACTATTTGTCTAAGTTTAGGACCATACCCAACATCAAATCTGCGTTTTGGTAAATATTTATCCAATGATTGCCCTTGGAGTAACTCGAAATATAAATGATCGATAACCTTCGCCGAATCCGGGGTTGCATCCTTTTTTACGCCAGTTTTTGCTTTGGAACCATACTTTGTACTTTTAGATGTTTTTGACGAGAGTGGTGCGGATTGTGTAGTTAACTGTTTACTCTTTGGTGTCTTCTCGGGTTTAAAATTTTGTAAACATTTATCGTAACCGTATACTTTAATACCACTTGGCGAAATTTTTCTAAAAAATTTAGCTAAATTTCGTTCGCCGCTTAAATTCGTGTTGGATGTTTTATATGCGATTTTTTTAGAACATTCATCATTTAAACAGGCTTCATACACGGCTCCATATTGACCTTCACCTATTTTCTTGATACGTTTAAATATCTTATTTGGTTGACAGGAAGATTTTTTAACAACTTCTTGGATTTCCTTATTCATGACCTGTTATAAACTAATATTATTTTCATAGGAAGGGTGACTTCATATCAAAACGGAAATTATATTAAAATTATAGATGCTATTTACTCTTCGTCGATCTCACACTCCTCCTCGTCACTCTCAGGTGCGACCATGGACTCGACACCTTGGAAAGCAAAGGAGGGAAGCTTCTGGGACTGCTCACAAAGTACCTGGGAAAGGCGCACGCTCACGCCAAATTTATTATCGATAAACCAGATCTGATTGAAGTCCACGATACACATGCATCGCTGACCCTTTTCAATACTGTCCACCGCGAGAGGCTGACGAGACATATCATACGCTTCGGCCAAAAACTCACCAGAAGGCTTGGTCATGAGCTTAAGCTTGAGCGTGGATGGATAGTCGTCCTTGCCAGGGCGCACAAGCGGCTTGTAGAGAGCCTCCTTTATGACCTCAATATTGTACGGCTTTCCAAGCCATTCCTTGGAGTTTTCAGCAACCACGGAGATGATCTTGCTGTCGAGCTCAGAAAGCTTCTCCATAAGCGCACACGCGTCCTCGTTGTCCTTGTCGAAAGAAAGATCGAGGGAGTATGACGTGCGATTGGTAGCCTCGTCAGTAAAAGCACTCAGTCCGAAAGGTGAGCGCATGAAAGGAAGTTGAAGGTAAAGTTTCTTATTCTCTGGTGCGTTAATGTATACGGTTTTTCCACCGTTCTTATTCTTCTTCATCTTGGAGAGGATGACGGAGGAGGGATCAAAATTTTCATAACGCTGAATGTTGGTGGACATGGTACTTATTATATATCATATACGAGACGAAACTTTAAGTACCTTTTTATAAGATTGAAACTTCATAATTTTTTTTCTAGATATATTTTAAACATACAGAATGGGATTATTCAAAGACTGCGGTTGTGGTTGTGATGGTAAGAAACAGGAGAAGAAATTTCTTATTTCCATTATGGCCGCTTTATTATTTTTTATAATCGCGAACCCCAGCACATTTAGGGTCATGCGATCTATCTTAGGTAAGTGGGTGTCTAGCCCCACGGGTTGCCCTTCCACGGGTGGGCTCGCTCTTCACACCATTGTATACATGCTGATTACGTGGGGTCTCATGAACATCCGTGTAGAGGGGTATGAGATTATGACTGGTGAGATGGCACCCTCGGCTAAGCCTCCTCCCATGCCTAAGAAGAAGTTAGCTGATGTTGACTTCGATAAAGTTCCCGTCGAGGAAATTGATATTAATGAGTTTGAACTCAGCGAGGAAGGTGGTCCTCCCCCGGAGATGATGATGGGTCCTTCCCCTAGGAAGCCTCCTCCTATGATGAAGAAGGCGCCTGCTCCCAGGATGGCTGACATGCCTACTCCTACTCCCGGTAAATTCGATGATATTGTCGGATTCAGCGACAGTGGTGCTATGTTTTCTTCTATGGATATTAACGAGTCTATGGATTTACCCGCACCCCTTAAGAATGGTTCTTCTGGTAAAGGAGCTGTAACTTGCAGCTGCTCCAACGGTAATAAGGTAGTTATTACTCCTTAAAAATCTTCGTCGAAAGCGAGTTCGGTAGTTTCATCGATTTTACCGTAGTCTCCTACCCGTTTTTCAAAAAAATTAGTCTTTCCATCAAGGGATATATTTTCCATAAAATCAAAGGGATTTTGTGTATTCCAGATTTTATTGAACCCCGCTTGTTTTAACATACGGTCAGATACGTATTCGATATAATCCGACATCTTATCGGAATTCATACCAATTAGGCTGCACGGTAAAGCTTCGATTATGAACGATTTTTCAATTTCCACTGCCTCGCGAACTATCTCATACACGATATCTTGGCTAGGTTTATTTTTCAGCATTTTGAATAATTCTATCGCGAATTCTAAATGCAAACCTTCATCACGACTAATTAGTTCGTTACTAAAGCAAAGTCCGGGCATTAAACCACGTTTCTTGAGCCAGAAAATTGCACAGAAACTACCCGAAAAGAATATACCTTCAACACACGCGAACGCTAGGAGACGTTCGGCGAATGGTCTAGAAGTATCAAACCACTTCATAGCCCATTCGGCTTTTTTCTTAATAGGATCAATCAACGTGATAGCTTCAAAAAGACGTTTCTTCTCGGTACTATCACGTATATATTTATCAATAAGTTTACTATATGTTTCTCCGTGTACCATCTCGTTGTGGCATTGATATGCGTAGAAAGAACGAGCTTCAGTAATTTGAACCTCGTCAGCAAAATTATTATTTATATTTTCAAAAACAATACCATCCGAACCAGCAAAAAAGGCTAAAATGTATTTAATAAAATGTTGTTCATTTTCGCTCAATGATTTCCAATCTTCCATGTCAGACGACACATCTACTTCTTCGGCGGTCCAATTTGACATTTGCGCCTTTTTATATAAGGACCATAGGTGCTCATATTCTATAGGAAATATAGTGAATCTGTTCATGGTTGGTAAAAGTATCGGTTCGGCTTCTTCTATGAATTCTTCGAAAGCAAAATAGTCGCCTACGTGAGAACCGTTAACAAAAACCTGTGGATACGTGGATGCCGTGGCTCCACAGCGATCCTTCAGCACAGCTTTATCGACGTGCGACTTTGTGTATTCCAGATTTAGATTTTTGCACATGTTTTCAGCGTAATCGCAGTATTTACAGTCCGCTTTCGAAAGAATTTCAACCCCCATCGTGTGTTAATAGCTGTTAATATTTTTTGTCAGAAATCTTTAGATATGATTGTATTTTCTGAAATTCGCCCTGGAGATTTAATCAAGGTTCTTGTCGTTGTGGATGATGTAGAAGATGAACTGTATGCGAACGTAGAGGAAAATCGTGAAGATTATTTGATAGTAAAGTATTATTCTGAGTCGTCGTTAGTGTATAAAAATGCTTCGGTATATCTATTGGAAGACGAAGAAAATTTGTTACGCGAAGATAGTTTACTCGAGCATCACGAGTTTGGTGGATCGTTATTTAGTCACGTGAAGGATAACATGTACGTATTACTCGAAGAAGTGGATATACAAGACGATAATTCTGAGATATATGACGAATCCGAAGACGAAGGTAGTGATCTCGAGTCCTTTATAGTATCTGATACCGATATAGATGGGGATATGAGCTTACCACCTGACCACGCTCTAATCGACAGAGCGTGGAACGAGTGGAAACCTTCTAGTCCAGGATCCAGGCGTTATAAGGAAATGGTGGAGCGAATTGAAGAGCGTGCGAAGTTTCAGATGGATGAAATAAATTTTTAAGAACCTAAGTGCGCTAATTTTTAGAATAAATTTAATAACACACGGTAATGGACCCCGAAACATTGACTACTATATGGTCTCACGTAGACCGACTGAAATCTAAACCAACATTAAAGTCATGTGATACAAATAATTTATTTTGTGGAAGTTGTTCAGGAATGAAAATACTTACGAGAGAGGGGATGGTGTGTTCAGAATGCGGTTTAATGGACTCTATTTATATTGACGAGACGGCTGAATGGACGAGTGGCGTTTCAGACGATGGTCGCGTTAATGATCCTTCTCGGTGTATGGTTCCAACGTCGAATCACGAACTATTTTCGGAGTCTTGGGGGAAGAACACGATGATTTCTACTAAAAATGCGTCGACGTACGAGAATAAACGTATGGCTAAGATTAACTTTCACAATTCGATGAATCACAAGGATCGGTCTCTATTCCATGCGTATCGAGATATAGATGAAGCCTGTCGTGATTTGCCAGAAAGTATCTTAAAAGATGCGAAAACTTTTTACAAAAAATTTAATGAATCTAAACTTACGCGCGGTGCGGTTCGGTCGGGTGTAAAAGCAAACTGCGTTTTATACGCATGCAGAATTGCGCAAGTTCCGCGTACGACAAAGGATATTGCCATGATGTTTGGTATACAACCAAAGAACATAAGTCGAACAACTCAATTGTTCACAGAGACGGTTCAAAATGAATCTACGGACAAGAATTATGTAACCAAGCCATACAATGTCATGCAAAGATTGTTGAATTCATTTGATGTATCTCGTGAAGAGAGATACGCATGCAATAAAATGTGCGGACAACTCGAAGATTGTGTTGATCTTATGAGTAAGTCGCCAAATAGTGTGGCTACGGCTATCATATACATAGTTTTGGAAAAGAAGGTTTCTAAGACGGAAATTTCGGAGAAGTGTTCGGTGTCTATACCGACACTTAATAAAATTTTAGTTATAGTAAAACGCCATTTAGAGGATAAGATGTAATACATGTATATGAAGTTATTTTTAAGCACCCCATGTTATGGGGGTTTGTGTCTCGAGAAATACGTTTCTAGTATAGTTAGACTCCAAATGGAATTGATGAAAGAGGGTATTCAGTTGATGTTGGATACCACTGAGAATGAAAGTTTGGTACACCGCGCTCGTAACGTATCCGTTGGACGTTTTTTACAAAAAACAGACGCAGATCGCTTCATGTTTATAGATGCGGATGTTGAGTTTGATGCCGCATCTGTAGTTCGTCTCGTTAAATCTAATCACGATGTTTCGGTAGCCGTATATCCTAAAAAGGTTGTTATGTGGGACAACGTAAAGAAGGGTATAGAGGAAGGTGACACCCGAAATATGGGATTGTTGTCTTCGAGTTTGGTCGTAAATATAGGTGCGACTAAGAGAAGTGTTGTAGATGGATTTGTAGAGGTATTAGATGGTCCAACTGGGTTTATGGTTATTACCCGCGATGCTATGGAACGTATGTGCGAACACTATAAACCTACTCTTCAATGTGTAAATGATCACCAAAATCGCGACTTTGATGAATACTGCGCTATTTTTGATTGTATGATCGATCCTGATAGTAAACGATATTTATCGGAAGATTACGCCTTTTGTCGTCGCTGGCAGCAGATGGGTGGTAAAATATTTGCTGACGTAAACACTACATTGGGTCATGTTGGCAATTTACCGTTTTCGGGATGCTTAAATGAAAGGCTTAAGGCTTAGATGAGTAATACTATTATCATGAAGTTGGCGACTATTATTGTTACCCGATCAAATGCGTGTCATGTTAAAACACTTCATACTGTTTTACGTATGAATATACGTTGTGTACAAAATAACGTATCGAATCAAATAGTATTTGTGAATGACGATCCATTCGAAAAAGCTGATGTCATACACAAAAATTTGAAGACTTCTGATCGACTATTGTTTATTGATTTTGGAAAGTCGTTAGATGATAATTCTTTGGATATGGTAGTAAAGTCTAACGATACGTACGGTGTTGTTGTATTCCCCGGTGTAAAGGAAGGTATAGATTGGGATATGTTTAAGAAAAAAACGTTGGAAAACTCACAAGAGCCGGTTCATCAAATGGGTCTTCATTTTGATACTCAAGTTGATATGAAAATCGCTGATAACGTGTACAGGGTTGTAAATACATCCTCTGGTACGTGGTGTTTGATGTGCAAACAGATCATCAAAAAGATTCGAGACAACCGAACTGGAACAACGAAAATTCAACCTAAGATGGATGTGATGTTTTCAAGATTTAAGGAATACGGGGTGAAAATTGTCGCGTTCACAGCCGCCCAAGTTACATCGACCTACACTCACGAGTGTTTTGGTAACATAATAAATTCTTCCGGAGTTAAAGCTAATTAAAGATTAACCCTAAAATATTAGATATAATGCAACGTCTATATGTAAAGAAAAATGATCCTCTTTACACATACGCGATTTCATTCATGGAAAGACATTGGGGTGTGAAGGGATTTTTTCCAGGAAGTCAACCCATATCTATCGAGTTTAAACACTTCAACATCTTGGCTTCCAATCAGTATGTTGTGTGCGAAAAAACGGATGGACTCAGATTCATGTTACTATCCTTCATGTATGAAGGTAGAAAGGTTTCTGTGTTAGTCAATCGTGCGATGGAAATGTTTATATGTCCATTAAATTTTAGAAAACCCATTTACGATGGCACTATCTTGGAAGGAGAGTTATATGAAGATACGTTCATGGTGTATGATTGTTTACTCTCCAAGGGTGAAAATATTGGAAAAAAAGATTTTTTAAGAAGACTGGAGTGCATTGAGCACATCAAGAAAATGTTGACCGTTTTGAAAAACGACCCTATAAAATTTGCTATAAAGACGTTTCATGTACTCTCTGACTTTGAAGATTTCATGAATAAATACTTACCTACGGTTACACAAAAAATTGATGGACTCGTGTTCACACCCGTTAATGAGCCAGTTAAAATTGGAACACATGAGACTATGTTTAAATGGAAGCCTCGAGATAAAAATACCGTCGATTTCCAGTTTAAACGTAAGGGAAATTTATGGAGGTTATATGTACAAGAAAAAGGAAAACTTATTTTTGAGTCAGAGGTTCGTGACGAATGGGTCGCCGATATACCTTGGATAGAAGAAGATGCTATAATCGAGTGTCAATATATGTTTAACGATACTCCCATGTGGTGGAAACCGGTAGTGAGGCGATACGATAAGACTTTTCCTAACAGTCGCAGAACGTTTTATCGCACTTTGGTTAATATCAAAGAGGATATCAAGATGGATGATTTTTTGCGATGTACATGAGGACGTGATGAGAATCTGTAGATGGAATATCCATTTTAGTAATAATATCATCATCTTGTTGAAACCATTCTTTTAATTTAATCATAGATACGTAATGTCCACCCCCTTGATTTCCGTAATGTAAGATGCTTGCGCATAGTTCATAGTTATCAAAATCTTCTACGTTTACATTTACTTTTTTATCGAACGATACAAACAATATCTTTGGATATTCTGATATATACGTTTTCGTAGTTGCAACATTATGTTTTATTCCATCGTCATCTTCGTAATCATCGAGCGTGTACCATTTTTCCGAAGATGTCACCATTTCTCCTACGGTAGGTTTATCTCCGCTTAAAATTAAAAAACTAAACGGTTCTACCATAGTTTTTGTAGCTGTCGGACATATGGTTAACTGTGTTCGTTTTCCGTATACCAAAGACTTTAATCGTGGATACGATTTCTCTAATATATCTATTACACAGAATAAAGCATCTTGTGCATCGTGTGGATACAGGGACTTAAATCTTGGAAACACTTTTTGAAAAGATGCAAGAAGAGGTTCTATATTTATTTTTAAAAATTTTTCATTTTGAAAATAAATTTTTACGAGTTCTTTATATTTATTGGTAAAATCACAATCTCCCGTGTACTCCGTTTTTAAAATATGCGAAGATAATTCGTGAATACGTAACAATAACTGTATAGCGCTATTAAAGTAGCATGTGTTCCCGTTATTATAGAATCCATGCATTTATGTTATATGTTCAAATAACTTTAATTAGAGATTTGCTTACTATATAAGCTACAAAAAATGTCTCAAGCAATTGGTATCGATTTAGGAACAACGTACTCATGTGTCGGCGTATGGCAAAATGATCGCGTCGAAATTATCGCGAATGATCAGGGTAACCGAACAACCCCTTCTTATGTGGCGTTCACGGATAGTGAACGCTTGATAGGTGACGCGGCAAAAAATCAAACCGCGATGAATCCTACTAATACGGTGTTTGACGCGAAGCGTCTCATAGGCCGCAAGTTTTCCGATTCAAAAGTCCGTGAGGATATTAAGGATTGGTCGTTTAATGTCGTATCGGGTGAAGCCGATAAACCTACGATCGAGGTTAATTTTAAGGGTGAGAAGAAACGTTTCGAGCCCGAGGAAATCTCTTCCATGGTTCTACTCAAAATGAAAGAGGTTGCCGAGATGTATATGGGTACTACCGTCAAGGATGCGGTAGTAACTGTTCCAGCGTATTTTAATGATTCACAACGTCAAGCTACTAAAGATGCTATGACAATCGCTGGCCTAAACTGTCTCCGTATTATTAATGAACCTACGGCCGCTGCTATTGCGTATGGTCTCGATAAGAATAAAAAGGATGATATGAATGTTCTTATTTTTGATCTTGGGGGTGGTACGTTTGACGTTTCCCTCCTTAACATAGAAGATGGTATCTTTGAGGTCAAGGCTACAGCTGGAGATACACACTTGGGTGGTGAAGATTTTGATGCAAGGCTTCTTCGACACTTTTTAGAAGAGTTTAAGCGAAAGCATAAGAAAGATATATCTGGTAACCCAAAATCCCTTCGACGCCTTCGCACCGCGTGCGAACGTGCAAAACGCACTCTTTCTTCAACTGCTCAGACGGCTATTGAAATAGATTCTTTGTATGAGGGTATCGACTTTTATACCACAATTACTAGAGCTCGCTTTGAGGAACTAAACGCGGATCTTTTTCGAAAGTGTATGCAACCCGTAGAACAAGTTCTTCGTGACTCAAAGATAGATAAATCGAAGGTTGACGAGATAGTCCTCGTGGGAGGATCAACACGTATTCCCAAGATTCAACAGATGCTTTCTGATTTTTTTAATGGTAGGGAGTTGAATAAATCTATCAATCCAGACGAAGCCGTAGCATACGGTGCAGCCGTGCAAGCGGCTATCTTATCAGGTGTTGATAATAGCAATGTCCAGGACCTTTTGCTCCTAGACGTTACACCCGTTTCTCTCGGTTTAGAAACCGCGGGAGGTGTCATGACTAAGATCGTCGATAGAAATACCACCATTCCAACCAAGAAAGAGCAGATATTCTCTACTTATTCGGACAATCAAACATCTGTTACCATCCAGGTATATGAAGGTGAGCGTGCTCGTGCTCAAGATAATCACCTACTCGGTAAGTTCGATTTAGGAGGTATTCCTCCAGCACCTCGCGGGGTTCCTCAGATTAACGTGGCGTTTGATATCGACGCGAATGGAATTCTAAACGTCACCGCCGAAGATAAAGCTTCGGGTAAGAGCGAGAAAATTGTCATCACCAACGATAAGGGTCGTCTTTCGAAGGAAGATATTGAACGTATGGTAAATGATGCTGAAAAATACAAGGATGAAGATGACAAGTACCGACAAAAGGTTGAAGCTATTAATAACTTTGAAGCCAATGTCTTTGGTGTTAAGAGTATGACCGAGAAGCTCAGTGACGATAATAAAACGCTCGTAGAAGAAAAGGTAAATGAAGCCATATCTTGGATAGACAATAATCGTTCCGCGGAACTCGATGAAATTGAACACAAGCAGAAAGAATTTAGAGAAGCTGTAGATCCCATTTTAGCTACACCATCACCCGAAAAGGAGGAGCAACCGATGGGTCCTAATATAGAAGAAGTAGATTAACAAACCTAAGTGGCTTAGAGATTTAGTGCATTTTAATATTGATACTATGGACGTTCGTAAACTTTGTGACGATTTTTATCCCGAGTTCGAAAAGATCCGCAATGAAGATCACGTCGAAGTCGAGATACGATTAGGAAAATTTAACGGAACCTTTTTTGATACTAACTTGGGTAGAGATACTCATGTTAAGATTTTAAAAGGTTTCGGTAAATACGACGGATGGGAACAGCTCGTACAAACACATGAAGAAGTCTTTTACAGGGAACGTGATAACATGCGAATCACCGTAGATGAAAATACGGGTGACGAAACAATTGTTCGCAAAGAAAGTCTTTTTAAGAAGGATTTTAAGGCTCTCGATTCAGCTCCATACGATCTTCGTATAAGTGTAGCAAAGGAAATTCCCGTTACGGAAGAAATTGAACGGGAGATGGACAAGAAACGAAACAAAGCGAGACTGTCATTCGTTCGTAAAAATTTGTCCATAGATATAACCACATGTACTGGGGATATCACTGACATGGACGCCGAAGATGTGTGCACGTATCAGGTGGAGTTCGAAATAGTAGATGCCAAAAAGGTACAAACCAAAGATGACCTATTCAAGATTCTGTATAAGATCCGGGATGTATTTAATTTGTTGACTACTAGTAGATGTTAATCGTTTTATTGGCAATATTACTGTTACTGTCATTTACAACGTGGAACACATACAGCCAAGAAGTGAGTGTTTTACGGTATAAATCGCAGTATTTCCATTTATCTAATGGACAATCCAAGCGAATGTTTGATACGATGAGTAAAGATCCAAAAATAACGCTCGATAGTATAAAAAATTTTGTAATGTTAGAAGATCGCTTGCTTAAATTGGAAAAAACGTCTGTGTGCACGGGTGTATCTCACGAACACGAGGCGTTCGCTTTATCTGATACGATAAAGGATATGTTTTTAGCATACGATTTTTCGTATCATACTATACACCTCAAACAAGTTGCGGAACCTAACAAACTCATAAATAGAAGTATAACATGTTAATCAAGTAAAGTAATGAACGTCTATGAATACCCATCGTCATATATTTAACGTTATCGTATATATACATTATTAGTCCCATGTCATCCTTTTGTGGATTCATTTTAATCCATTCTTCTGCATCTTCAGAATTGACAAAATCTTCGGTGCACAGATATTTTCTTTCTAATTGTCCCATACCCAAAGATTCCGCATCTCTTTCTTCGCGTATGTAGTCGCATATGATGTTAATCATGAGTTCACATATACTTTCGGTAATATTCGGTATCCACGTAGAGGGACCTTCGTCTACATGGAATCCTTTCCGGTGCATTTTCATGTGATCTAAGAGTAGTTCTCTTGGATCATCCATTTATATATACTAAGCTCTATCTTTTAAAGCTGTTCAACTACCGTACCCTTGGGGAATCGTGTCTTCTTATTTTTGTTATTGTTCTTATTTTTAGGTGAAGCAACGTTCATACCCTTTTCCAGATTCTTAGCGAAGTTGTTGTTTAGTGCGTTAAGTTTATTATCTAATTTTTTCATTCTATCTATTTTCCATGTGCGTACAGTGTTTTTCTTCAATTCGTTGACTTGCATTTTCAAAGGGACACCCGATTTGTTCTTCTTTATATTTAACGAGTTGATAAGCTTTTTAAGTTCAGCCACATCATTGTTAATTGATGGCATCACGTTTTTATATTTTGTCATCCACCTTTTACCGTACAATTTAACGAGGTCTTCTTTGATAGCCTTATTAGTTAATCTTCGCTTTTCCATGGTTTTTTTATTTTTAACAATCTTATTCTCTTGTTTCTTTTTCTGCTTAATCTCCTTCTTTGTCGGAGCTTTGGGTGGTGGCAGGTTTAATTTCCTACAAATGACATCAACTGTATCGGTATCAGATACAGAAATACCCTTCGCAACAGCTATGGGAACGAGTTGTGCCTTTGTGTATGCGAGGCATGGTTTGTTCTTTACTTTGAAATTACCAAAGACGCGATCCCGTATTTTTTGACATATTTGCTCCCTTGTTGTGGTAGATTTAATATCTACTACCCCAATTTTTTTAGCTACCGCAACCAATTCTTGTTTTGGATAACTGCTGCACACCTTTTTACCAACCTTAATCCTATGATCATTGGGAAACTTTTTAGACACCTTTTTAGGTTCTTTGATAGTGTTTCTTGTGTTATATCCTATGTTAGATAAAGACTTATTCGTAACTACCGCTTCCTTGCTTCTCTTCTTAACGGCTGGTAGTTTGAGAGCTGTTGTCTTGGGAGAAACAAACCCCATGACGTATAATTCTTGAGCTAAAGCGACACCCGCGTTATACGCGAGTTGCATATCACTGAGAGAGTCTATCCCTAATATCTGAATGTTACCCGATGTAAACAGTTGGAAAGAATATCCTAGATATTTCATCTTTAACGCGGCGCGAAGTTCCGGTTCGTACTCAGTCTTTCCAGATTTTCTTAACGCGTACGAAACTTTGGATAAACTTATAGCTCCGTTTATTTTAAAAGTTCCTACCGTATTGTTGTACTTAATGGGATTGTATAAAAATTGTTCCCTTTTTGTGTAATTATCAACTATGTATTTGCGCACTTTAGATGGTTGGGAAATATCATTGTTAAGAATACCACCCGAAAAATGTATTTTTCCGTTATTGTAAATCTTAAATGTGAATCCGCGCGGCTCGGCGTCATTTGAAAATACACGACCAGATATCTGAGCGTATGTGTAGTTCACGTTGTTTTTAAGATTTCCAAACTTTCCAGTTAAAGCATGTTCGGCACCCACCTTCATGCGACCATAGTACAGTTTTATACTCGATATTTCGATGTCGAAATTTGTATCGATTATACGTCTCCGGCCATGTGGGGATTTGTTATAAATATGTATTAAATCGATGCGCTTCGTGCGCGAATTGAAATCTCCGTTAATTAAAGAGTTAAAAAACCCTAATTGTAAAGGTGTAACATCTAATTTTGATAAATTTCTAGCTCTCAATTTTGCTTCGACCATGAGGTTAGCACGCTTTAACGCGTTTCTACCCAGTTTGTGATTGGCCTTTAATAAATTTTTTTCGTTATTATTGAGATATCCTTTTTCGTTTATTCTATTGTTAATTGATTTAGTATTTATATTGTTGTTATTATTTTCAAACTCATTGAAAAGGCCCATGGTTTGTTCTGATGTATATAAATATTTTTAATGATCCGTACCCAGGTGTATACCAGACTTCTCCTTCGTGATGTCGACACCAAAGATAAACTCTTGTGGATCGAGGTGTTTCATACCGTCACCATCGTCATACTTGAGTTCATCTCGCTTGACCACGATTTCGCGCTGTCCGAAAGGTCCCGCGTAGAAGTCGTACGTAAACCGAGGCTTGCCGAGGTTGTTAAGATTACAATACTCGTTGAACTTCGAAACGAACACGGACTTGGGACAATACGCGTTTTCGTCGAAAAACACCTTCGGTGATTGTAAGAAGTTCTCGAGTGTACTCGCAACGACCGCAACTTGCTTTTGTACGTTCTTGAAGTATTCTGGTACCACATTCCATATGTCAACAGCCTTGTGCTTCTGTCCATAATCAAGATAGGCTCTGACGCACTTTTGTAAGATAATCGGAAGCTCACTTTCAAGTTTATCGTCGAGTGTCGTATCCGCATTCTTTACTTGTTTACCAAAGTTAACAGTTAGAATACGGCGCAAAATACTACCAGAGTTATCCTTCCATTGCGGCACTTCATTTCCACCAAGAATACCGGGTGTGGTCCACACCATGGACTTGGCCTTTTCGTGCTTAATAGCGATGGAGACATCTTCACCGCTCACAATAGACTGGAACTCCGCCTGTTCGAGTGCCAAATCATTCTTGACCTCTGGTGCGATGAACATGAACGCGTTGTAGATGGCCGATAGACCGAATTTCCGCTCAACGTTATTCGAAAGGGTACCCACATCGTCTGGGCAATAAAACTTACGGAATACCTTTGTGATAAGCGTGGATTTACCGGACCTCGCCACACCCTTTAGGAAAGGTATGATCTGCCACTTGTCAACTTCATTTACATCATAGCATAGCCTACCACCCATCACGTATATCCACTTACAGACTTCCTCGTCGAAGTTCTGATAGTCGAGAATTGATTGAAAGTGGGGTGTAGGTATTTCATACCAGTTTTCGACGTGATCGTAATTCACAAACTCCTGGTCAAAGTATTTGCAACTCACGATAGTCTGATCGAGATTCTTAAACTCCGGAGATTCATAATCATAAAACGCACACTTCACAGGTTTAGTTTGCGCCTTTGACTTATCCCGCTCCAGATCAATGCAGCCTATGAAAATACCGTTATTAAATGACCACACGTGTCGGTCCTTGTTTACATCTTCAAATTGCATATCAAAAACATTCGTCAAGTGATTAATAACATGACGTTGTGCGATACCAGACGAGGTAAGATTCTTCCACAGATCAAACCACGTCTCCTTCCTCCCCACACTATACACGAAATCGGCGACACTCTTCGTCGTTTTCCACGCGCGTGTAGAACACCCAGTAGATGTTTTAATCTCTTCGCAACAGTTACCCTTGTACCTCTTAATATTATGTTCGTACAAGTGTTTCAGGCATTGTAATATAGCCTGTTGATAGGCAGAAAGTTCTTCCACCTTTTGAATAGTCGAAACTCTGTATATAGACGGATCAGATTCGGGGTTAATAGGAACGTATGTAGGATTATTTACACGGTCGTAGATGCGAGCCCCCCTGAATACAATTTGCCAGGAATCATCAACCTGATCTATCAGACGATTGATACGTACAGATAACTGTAAATCCTCTTCATTTTCCTCGGATAACATGTTTAAACTATCAGCGCGATGATAGAGTTCGCATAGGCGATCCCTCATTCGCATGTATTTTGCGGATATACGTTCTATGTCAGTAGATTTAGGTATACCATCTTCGTTTAATTCATCCTGATTGAAGAAATTGTCGTATCCTAGCCTGAAGGATAAGTATTCGTTGTCGCGTTCATTTATTTTCCACATGCTTTCAAGTTGTCTTAGGAAGTTAATAACTTCCTCACGTTCATATGTTTGTATCTGATTCGTCCACATGGCATCATTTGCTTCATCTCTATTCGCCGACTCACTCAGAAAGTGAGTGGCCTCTGGCATTTTATATTATAGGGTTTCATTTTTCTAAGCCCGATTATTTTTGGAGGCTCGATAAAAGTTTTACCAAAATTTTGTTTTGAATTTCGAGTTGTTTACCTATGCTGACCAAGGCCGTACAGACGGTATCACCATCCTCGGTCATGAGGGTCGATGCCAGTAGCGACTCGGTGGAGATAAAGTCATCCTGTTCGAACTCGTCGAGGTTAATTTCCTCAGGATCATCGATCGAAGTTTCATCATCACCAGACACGGAGGGCTCCTCCTCATGAATCTCCCCAGATTCAGAATCGGATTCGGTTTCGATCTCGTGCTCAAGCCTGTCAGGCTGTGTAGACATTTATGGTAGGCTCAGGAAAAATCGATACGATTTTTTCGCACTTTATCATCCCAAATTATTTTCTTGCTATATAGTACAACAACACACAAAAATGGCGGGCGGTTTAATGCAATTAGTCGCCTACGGCGCACAGGATGTCTATCTCACTGGTAACCCCAAGGTTACATTTTTCCAGGCTGTCTACAGACGCCATACGAATTTCGCGATGGAGAACATCGAGCAGACCGTTAACGGTACTGCCGCTGACTCCGGCCGTGTCTCCGTTACCATCGCGCGTAACGGTGACCTTGTAGGTGATATGTACGTCGAGCTTAAGGCCAAGTCCCTCGCCTCCGTTTCGGATGACGATGGCGCACTCTCTAACGAGTGGGTCGCTGAGCGTGCTATCAAGGACGTCGAATTATCCGTGGGAGGACAAAGAATAGACAAACACTACCAGAAGTGGTGGCGTCTCTACTCCGAGCTTTACCTCGATTCCGCTAAGAAGACCACTTGGGGTAAGATGACCACTGGCAGTGACTCTCAGGTTTTCCTTCCTCTTATTTTCTTCTTTAACCGCAATCCCGGTCTCGCTCTCCCACTAATTGCCCTGCAGTATCACGAGGTCCGTTTGGATTTCGATTTATCTTCCGAATTCAGTCTCTACACTGACGGTTCCACTTTCAAGGTATGGGCTAACTACATCTACCTCGACACTGAGGAGCGTAGGCGTTTTGCCCAGAAAGGACACGAGTACCTCATTGAGCAAGTTCAGCACACTGGTTCTGACACACTCGCCGCCGCGGATCAGACTAAGCAGATTAGGCTTTCTTACAACCACCCCGTTAAGGAGCTTGTTTTCTGCGCTTCCGAGTCTAACGTTTCCAACTGCGCTGTATGGAACTTCACCAAGGATGCGGATGCCATCGTTTCCACTTCCATCGCTAACATGGACCTCGCGAGCTCCAAGATCCACGCCGACCTCGACGCCGGTAACTGCCCCAAGCTTCTCGCGGGTGCTGGCGCCACTGCCACTGCCTTCGATGAGGAGACTGTCGGTACCATCGGTACCATGAAGCTTGTTCTCAACGGTCAGGACAGGTTCAAGGAGCAGACTGGCAAGTACTTCAACCAGGTCCAGCCTTTCCAGCACCACACTGGTTCCCCTATGCCCGGTATCTATTCTTATTCATTCGCGCTTAAGCCCGAGGAGCATCAACCGACCGGTACCTGCAACTTCTCTCGTATTGATAACGCCCAGGTATCTATTAAGACTAACACCGGTAACACTGGCCAGCTTCAGCTTAACATGTTCGCGGTTAACTACAACGTCCTCCGCATCCAATCCGGTATGGGCGGTCTTGCCTTCTCCAACTAAGCATACAAATCAAATTTGTATTTGCTATTAAAAATTAATTAATTATTCATATTTAAAAATTGAAATCACACTTTTTAAAAATGAAGGTTCTTTACTTTTGACTCCCCCTTGTTTTTGTAACGCTTTTTTTTGGTCTTATTTTTACAAGGTGTCCGACCGGTCGGACACTTTATTTCGTATTTATAATTTGATCCATATCGAAACATATGTAGGGTGGTTCATCGTCGTACCCATAGTATCGAATCGTTATTCCCATGACTTTTTTAAAATAAGGATTAAGTTCTTTGTTTATGAAATGTTTCCATTCTTTTAAAGTTGTTCTATAATACTCCAATCCACCTTCACTGAATACACGTTTTTGTATATCGGGTCTTTGGCGAAACTCGGTCATAATACGCTTTGCACCAGCTGGTAACGGCGATTTATTTTGTTCCGCCGCATCTATTATATCTATTATGTAGTATCCATAGCTATCACAAATTATGTTGGTTTGCATCGCTGGAAATTCTGAAATATAAACTTTTAAATCTGCGTTACTCGGAAGTGTTACGAATACGTCTTCACTGTCGCTGTCTTTTAGTGGTACGGCGAGTATATGTGGGTGTGTGTGATATGTTATGAGCGATGGCCAGACGGTTTTTATCGCATCGGATTCCATACGCTTTCTGTTTTTTGATGTAACGAACGAAGGTTTGTCAAATTTCACAGTCGTCGGTCCTATTTTACATTTTACGGCACCCGCATATTCCCAGGATTTTTTAGACGACAGTTCGTGTATCTTTTTTAAATCCCTGATTATTGGTCTGGGTATTTTTGTACATTTCTTTTGGAACATTAGCGGGTGAGCTGTGTACATATTCGCGACTATCCTATAATTATACATAAAAATATATTTGTTATATAAACTATGCATCTGCTTTATACAGATGGAAGTTGTTTAGGAAATCCGGGTAAAGGAGGGTGGGCGGCAAGATGTGTATATTTATTCGATATAAGCGGCGGTGATCCATACACCACGAATAACATCATGGAGATGACTGCTGTTATTCGGGGATTGGAGGAGTGCTTAAAACATTTAATAAAGGAAGTGTCCGTACATACCGATAGTAATTACGTGAAGACGGGTATGAAACACTGGGTAAAGAATTGGCAAACGAACGGTTGGAAAACCGCATCGGGTACTCCCGTTAAAAACAAGGAATTATGGATACGGTTATGTGATTTGGAACGACAATTTGATAAAATTCAGTGGATTTGGGTAAAAGCGCATAACGGGGATGTTAACAATGAACACGTCGATAAGGAAGCGAGAAGATTCGCTACATCTTTTCCATAATCATGTATAAAGAATATCTCATATACTCAGTATATGAGTCTTAAAAAAAAGGAAGAGGTAACTGCGCGTCGTTCGTATGAGGAACGCGAAAAGCTATTTTCTGATAATCGGGCTAGAGCTCTTGAAAAAGCTATGAATACCGAACGTGTTAGATACAAGTCTAATGCAAACTCAAACGATTTCGTTAATTTTTTGAAAAAGCGTTTGTCTTTGTGGGAAGACCTAAAGACCGATACCATTGAAAATGGACGTCTTACGAAAGGATTTACGAAACGTCATCATGAAAAGATGTATAATAAGACTAAAGAAATAGTTAATTCTCTCGATAAATAAATTAATTACCAAATGCTACACCAGCCATACCATCTTTTACCCTGAGGATGTTATAGTTGACTGCATATACCCTATTTATACCATTGAGCACACCCGTGGGGTCAGCGAGAGCTAATTTAGCGTTATCTATGCGGCTAAAATTGAGTGAACCTGATGGCTGAGAAGCATTCATCTTTAAGCAAAACGGCCACGTGAACAGGGGTGCAGTATCAAGTACACCGGATGGTAAAGATGTGGTGTGCATTTCTGGCACAACATTGTGGTGGAAGGTGCTGGACATGTTTTCGAATAAGGATGTACCGTTGATGTAGAGTGTGGCGGAACTGAAATTTTGTATAGCAGCCCAATTCTGGTTAGCAGCCTTAGAGCTTACTAAGTGTAAAGCCTTGGTAGGGTGATTGAAGTATGTAAGATCAAGCTCGGTCGTGGTGGGCGACGTTGGCTGATATTGAGTCTGTGTTATGAGAAGTTCGTGTTCGGTGTTAACGAGGAAATCACGCTCATCAGAATCGAGGTACACGTATGTACCATATACCTTGGGTGAAATAGAACCTAAACCACTCCTGCACCGAATACGTATCTCAACCTGATGATACTGTAACGCAGTAAGAGGAAGAGATTTAGTCCAATCATCACTAAAGAAGAAAGGGATTACGAAATAATCGGAAGCACGTCCCGCAACGGACGCGGCAGCCATGGCGTTACCCGCGATTGTGTCAGTTGTGACAGCACACCCAGCCTTGGAAGATGTATCCTTGTAGAGGATGTTGTGTACACCCTGGATGAAAAGGGAGTCTAACTTACATACCTCCTGTCCACCGATGTGTAACGAGAACTCGGTAGTGCTGGTATCATCGTTGGCAAAAAAGGCGTTGGTGTTAACACCAACGTTAGAAATGTTTGGAGATTCAATCCACACATAGCTGAGAAGATCACCCTTGGACTGAACAGGGATAACAACTTCATTACCACCGCTGAACGTACCCACAAAATCCATACGCTCGGGCTTGATCGAAAAGTTTGTATAACGTTTGTAGTTTTGACGGAAAAATGACACCTCGGGGGAGCCGGTGATGTAAACATCCTGAGCACCCTTGGACACGAGATCAATCAACGCAGCTGACATTTTACTAATATATGATATTAAAAATTTGGGGCGATTACGAAGTAGATGGTGAAATTTCAAGTGTTGACCTGGGATTCTCGAGATGAAAATAACGATCATTACATTCGACTGTTTGGGAAAACACTCGAAGGAAAATCTGTATGTGTGACAACTACATTCAAACCTTACTTTTTTATTAAGATTCCTGTGGGTTCTAGTCAAGAGGCCCTGAAAGGTATTATTGAGAAGAAGTTTCATGAAGAGGTGTACGAAATTGAAGAGGTCGAATCTAAAGATGTCTGGGGGTTTCAAAATAACGAGAAACGTCGGTTTTTACAGGTATTCTGTAATGATAGCGCGCAACGAAGACGTGTGAGCAATTATATTAACAAGATGATGAATAATCAAAACTATAAAGAAAAATCTATAACTTACATCTACGAATCAAATGTAGACCCAGTATTACGACTCATGCACCGAACGGGTATTCAATCTACTGGGTGGGTAGATACGGAAAATTCATGTACACCCGGGTATCACGCTACGGTCGATATCGATCTGTTCTGTAGAGACTGGAAAAGTTTGAAACCACTGGATGTTACCGATGCCGCACCCTTTGTTGTAGCGTCACTTGATATTGAGTGTCATAGCTCTACGGGTAAGTTTCCCAATCCTCTCATCAAAGAAGATGCGTGTTTTCAGATTGCTATATCATTGGTCAAATTTGGATCTACCGAGGTATATGATAAGACGTGTTTGTGTTACAAACAAACCGGTAATAACCTGGAGGGTTGCACTATCAAAAGTTATGACACCGAGAACGATATGCTGATGGCTTTCAGCAAGTATCTCGTTGATCAAGACGTCGATATAATCACTGGGTGGAATATCTTTGGTTTTGATTTAAACTATATCATTCAGCGAGCTTTGTTGAATGATTGTCCTCCATCCTTTTTCCAAATGAGTAAACTTAATGGGTATAAGTGTAATATTAAGAATAAAAAACTTTCTTCAAGTGCACTGGGTGATAACGAGCTTCAGCTTTTACCCATGCCCGGACGATTTATTTTTGATATGTTTCATGAAATTAAACGCGAGTACAAGCTAGACTCATATAAACTCGATAACGTGTCTAAACTGTATTTAGGTGATCAGAAAATTGATATGGCACCAAAGGAAATGTTCACGCGTTTTCGTGAAGGTGATCCTCTTAAGTTACAAGAAGTTGCCGAATATTGTATTAAGGATACGATTCTTCCCCACCGTCTATTGGATCGATTGTCAACACTCATCAATCTTCTAGAGATGGCTAAAGCTACATGGGTTCCTATCAGTTATCTCGTGGAACGCGGACAACAGATTAAGGTGTTTAGTCAACTGACCAAAAAGGCACGTGAGCTGGAATTTAAAGTTCCTACGTTTAGTTACGGACATACAGATACTACTGGATATGAGGGCGCTACCGTACTCGAAGCACAGTCTGGTGCGTATTATACACCTATTACTGCCCTGGATTTTGAAGGTCTGTATCCATCTATTATGATGGCACATAACCTCTGTTATTCGTCGCTTGTAATGGAGGATAAATATAAAAACATACCTGGTATTACGTACGAACAGTTCGGAGATCACGTTTTTGCACAAGATGTACCCTCTCTTCTACCAAGTATCCTTCTAGAACTTAAGCAGTATCGAAAGCAAGCTAAAAAAGATATGGCAAACTCCACCGGAGCGTTAAAACAGATGTACAATGGTAAGCAGCTCGCTTATAAGATTTCTATGAATTCCGTGTATGGATTCACCGGAGCTTCACGTGGTATGCTTCCGTGTGTAGCTATAGCATCGACAACTACTATGAAAGGTAGAAACATGATTGACGATACAAAGAACTACGTAGAGAAGAACTTCCCGGGGTCAAAAGTTAGATATGGCGATACCGATTCCGTCATGGTGGAATTCGATGTACAAGGTAGAACTGGAAAGGAAGCTATCGAGTATAGCTGGGAGCTCGGTGAGCGTGCAGCGGCTGAATGCACAAAGCTTTTCAAGGCTCCGAATAACCTAGAGCTCGAGAAGGTCTATTGTCCATACTTTCTCTATAGTAAAAAGCGTTACGCTGCCAAATTATGGACAAAGGCTAAAGATGGTAACATGAATATGGACTATATTGATGTTAAGGGGTTGCAACTCGTTCGCCGTGACAACACCCCACACGTACGCGAAGTAAGTAAAGAACTACTCGATGTCGTACTAGAGAGTAGTGATACTACTGCACCAAAAGCCCTGGCGAGGCAAAGAGCTGTAGAACTTTTGGAAGGTAATGTACCCAACGAAAAGCTTATTTTGAGTCAATCTTTGTCAGATAAGTATAAGGTAAAGGGTGAATACGTAGCATACGATAAAGTAAGTCCGGATCACAGCAATATGTTCACATGTAACGATATAAATATGGCTCATGTACAAGTCGTAAACAAAATGCGTGTCAGGCAGCCCGGCTCAGAACCCCAGAGTGGCGATCGTGTACCGTATCTTTTGGTAGATACGGGTGATCCTAAGGCTAAGGCGTTTGAAAAAGCTGAAGATCCCAAATATGTTCAAGAGAATAATATCAAAATTGACTATGCGTATTACTTCCTTAACAAATTTTTGAATCCCGTATGTGATTTATTGGAACCGCTTTTTGAAAACCCTAAGGACGATATCTTCGGAGAGTTGCTTTTAAGAGCTAAACCACCACGAAAGAAGCGCGAACCCAAATCAAAACAAATGACAATATCAGACTTATTTAAAAAATAAAATCCAATATAATGTATGGTCTATGATAAAGATGTTTTGCAAATAAATCAGTTATTTAACGAACGTGTAGATAAACGAGTATATGAAAAGGTGTGTGAAGTTATAGAAAAAATTTCAGACATTCACAATATACCACTAAAACTTTTACGAAGAGATGCTTTAGGAGAAAACGGACATTGTATGGGTTTGAAACGCGATGGTACGTTGTGCACTAAAAATGCCGCGGGTGGTTCAAACTTTTGTAATTTTCATATAAACGACAGAAGATTATGTGAACCCGTAGAACGATCCGGTAATGTAGTGCGACATAATCACCCCTGGCCCGGGCCGCGCGTAGAGGGTTGTCCCAAGTGTGAGGAAGATAAAAACAAGCGTCAAACAAATGAACTTAGAGAATTAGCTTCCATTATGTAATAATGAACAAATCTGACATACTATTAAATTCTATTAATACTTTCTACGCCTTACCCGAAAATAGAACTATATTGAAGGAACTTTTAAATAAAAGTGGTGGTATATCACTTCGAAATCTCGAGTGGTTTATTACCAACTATTCCAAAAAGAACAATTTATCATACAAGACCAATGATGGTAAGATGTTTAGTGTACACTGCGCCTATAAATCTAGTTTAGATGGATACAGTAAAAAGCTATTCGACCCATTTTGTAGGTCCAATAAAATACAATATGTTGTTCCAGGCACAACTGATGAAATAAGTACAACTGTCGCACAGCTAAATTTCATTAGATGGTGTATTAAGAACAATATAGTTGATTATATACGCGATCATCATTCCGATTTATTTAATAAAGGGGGAGACATTACAAAAAGATAGCTTACATCTGCAATAGGTTTCCAACACCCGCACCCGTTGGTCTAGGTCTAGCACCTAACGGTCCAGTCTGTGTCACAGGCGCGGGTTCGTTTATAACCTTTATGGGTGTTTCTGGCACGTATGTTGTAGTGGGTATAGCCGCGAGTGACATAAAACCACCATCAAACTTGAATGTTTGATACCCAACATAGTACAGGTGTAAAGAGTATGTGTTTGAACTAGAAAGACCATTCTTTAACTTTACTTCTAAAACGGTACGATCAGATTGAAGTTGTCCAAAATCCAAACTTCCCGATGGCTCCACATTAATCGGATTCATCGAGAATGTATACGTATAAATATTCTTTTCAGGCCTAGAAAGCCTGCTGTTATGAGGTACGACATACTTGTAATACGCGTGATCGACGAAAGGTAAGTTCGGTAGATCTTGTCCGTTTATGTAGATTTTTGCACTGTCCATGATAGGTTGGAAAAATGCGTTGGATAAAGATACAGAATCGCTCGCTGAAAAATTATAACGATTATAAAATCTGTTGTTTACGAGATTCGCGCCACCACTATACGTGTTTTCATCTTCAAAATCTGTATGACGCAAGAACCAATTAAGCGTTTTTACTGGTATGTCTGGTACGAGTTGTAATTTTATTTCATCTTTATTGAGCTCACTTTCTATGGTGGGGTGCTTTTTCACTATATCAGTAATCAACGTTTGGGGTTTTGTCGTGAGATATATCCTTTCTTGATTGGATACTGTGATTTCTTCTGTTATTAATCTGAAATTAGCCAAACTAACCGGATCCGTGGAGTTTGTAAAAAACGATTGTGGTCTGAATGTGATTTCAAACTCTATCTTCTGTTTGTATATGCTGCACGTAGGAAAGTATGGTCTATTGGGATTGTTAGACTCGTATTCATCTCCTTCATATTTTCTCGAAAAGAAAAGTGGTATGGGAATAAATAATTTAGATTCGTTTATAATCAAACCCGCGTTATTTGAATCAGATGTTCCTTCTGCAAAGAAACGATTAACTAAGTATCTCTTCGTACGTTTTTCGGACGCGTCGAGATACAGTTCGTCATATATGATACCCCAATCGTCGTGGAATTTTTCTACCTCGAGTTCGTCTACGCGCATGGCTACAGATTTTATTAAATGTCTTCCTATTTGATCGGATAGGTAATACGAGTTACTGCCTAATCCTGGAAAATCTATAGCTATGTATAAATTACTCAACAAATCGCCCATATTTCGCGGATTTAGTGTTACTTTTATAGTTTCACCAAACGGCCAAGTATCCTTTGTACCAGGGTTATCGATTTTTGTACTTCGATGAAACTTTTGAAAATTTGAGTGTCTCTTGGGATCATATTTAAAGAACGAATTTTCTGGATCGTTTTCCAGCAAATATGTATCCTGTTTACCGATCGCGTTAAGTGCTATTTGAGCACCAGGATTAGGACCTTCGACGATCATATCTAAATATTAGTTACATTTTTTTAATATCAGTTTCCCACATTTCAAAATAACCAGTAGCTTCAATCAAACAAACTTCTTCTCTGAGTTTATTCCATTCATCAAACAAACCTTTCACACGCTCTTCGGTATAGTCGATTGTCTTAATGTGTAGAAGGTAATCATGTGAATTGTCAATCTTTGGAAATAGGCCAGAGAGTTGGTTCTCGAGGTCTTGTTTTTTGCGGCGGAATACCACTATGTCACCATCGATTACCATCTTAACAAAACGTGCTCGATGAGAACAAAGTTCTGCCTTCTTCCGAGTTATATCTATGAGATGTGCCTTACGTTTCTTGTAATATTCCATACGAAGTTGAATAAAATCAACCAAAATTTGTCCGGGTGAGTTATATTTACATATACCTTTCGTTGGATGAAACAAGTGCATATTCGAACACCTGATAGTCTTCTCCAATTTGAGATCCTTCACGGCATCTTTACCATTGTAATCTTGAATCACAAAGTCAACGTTTTCGGTTGTGCTATTATTCGTGAAGCCACTGATAATTTTCTTTTCGACGAGAGTATCAAGGTGTTCCTTATAGTCTTGTGTCCAACGACCCGGCGGAAGTTCAGATACTTTAATCGTATTTCCGATACACGTCCATTCACCTTGAGCTACCCATGATTCATCGTCTTGTTCGAGGATTTTACCCTTGAACCCTTTAAACCACGGTTTCATCTTATACATATCTCTTCCATTTGTGAAGTTTAGAATATTAGCTTTGATATCTTCTGGGTTGAATGGGGGTACATAGCAGCTGAAACCGGTACCAATACCTTCTGTACCATTTACGAGGACCATGGGAAGGGTAGGCATGTAGAACTCCGGTTCTATAGATCGTCCATCATCATCGAGATAAGTGAGAACTGCATCATCCTTGGGATCGAAAATAGTACGCGCTTCCTTAGTGAGCTTTGTGAAGATGTACCTCGTTTGAGATGCATCCTTACCACCCATGAGCCTCGTTCCGAACTGACCACACGGTTCGAGAAGGTTAATGTTATTCGAACCGGTGTAATCGTTGGCCAGCTTCACGATCGTCTCTGCGAGGGATACTTCGCCGTGATGATAGGCGCTTTTCTCAGCCACGTAGGCTGCGAGCTGTGCCACCTTCATCTCATCCTTGAGATTCTTCTGGAAACAAGAATACATCACCTTCCTCTGAGAGGGCTTGAGACCGTCAGCCACATGAGCAATTGATCGCTTCAAATCAGCCAATGAGAAATTCACGAGATCCTTGTGAATAAACTCTGAAATATCCAACTGCTTAATGTTACCGTAGGGTACTTCGAGTTGATTCGCCTCCTTGGCGGTACTCTCGAGGAGCCATGTCTTTCGTGCATCAGCCTTCTTCTTGTCGAAAGCGAGAACAACCGACTCATCCGTCATAACATCCATGTCGAACTTGACCGTGAGTGTTTCGATCATCTTAAAATATTCCCGAGCCTCGGCACTCGTAGATGTACCGAGACCCTTATAGTACTTGATTCGCCAGCCAGCTTTTCCGTCTCCATACCATGCACGGAAGGCAGAGTCTGTGTAGAAGGATTTAGACTGAGATCCCTTCGTGGCTTTAATGATCGGAGTCACCATCGAAACGACGAATCCAAGATCAAGAAGAGATGGCCAAAATGCGTGGATCATGTTAATAATCAACCCCTTGATGTGGGAACCGTCATTATCTGCATCAGTCATGATCATAAGACGTCCGTATCGAAGCTCGGAAACATCCGTGTACTCCTTACCCTGCTGAAGCCCGAGGATCTTCTTGAGATCGGAAAACTCTTGGTTCGAACTCAACTGTGCGACAGAAGCATCGCGCACGTTCTTGCATTTTCCCCTTAGGGGAAAGACTCCGAAGTGGTCCCTGCCGACCACGGAGAGACCGGCAACGGCAAGCGTCTTGGCCGAGTCACCCTCTGTGACGATGAGAGTACACTTTTTCGATTGGGCTGTACCAGCTTTATTCGCATCATCGAGCTTCGGGATTCCGGTGATTTTACTCTTACGAGCTCCACCGTCAGTTTTAGCCAGCTCTTTCATCTCCTTGAATTTCGAAAGCGCTGTGAGTTCATCAGAAATACCCGTCTTCAAAACGTTTTTGACAAATGTTTTGGGCAATTCAAACTTTGACCCAAAGTCCTGAGCCTTGAGCGTACACTCAGATTTGACCTGACTCGAGAAGGTAGGATTTTCCAAGGTCGCCTTGACGAAGATGCGAAAGGTTGCCTTGACTTGTTGAGGCTTTAGCTTGATCTTCTTAGCCATATCATCAATGATTCCTGAAGCAACCAGTGAAGCCACATGATCTACATGCGTACCACCCTTAGTGGTGCAGATACCATTCACGAAGGAAACCTGCTCCATACCATCTTCCGAAGGTCCGATGCAAACAGACCAGCGATCAGTTGTAGCACAGTGTACATTGTCCACACCAGTGTGCATTTTCGCGTAGGCTTCGAAGTTTTGCTTGGGAAGAGCTTCGCCGTTAAACTTCACTTTGCAATTTGCCGAAGTGCAGATGTTTGCATCCCATACGCGCTTTTCAAAGATTTTGTAGATATTGAAATCCATCTTGGTCATACCAAACCGTTTCCAATCAGGGACGAATGTAATGGATACAGATGACGTGGCACCCGAATGTTTTTTGATTTTTGGAGGTTCACACACAGACATATTATCCGACCATTTTTGTGTGTACGTTTGTTTCGTTTCATGGTCTTTGATCACGATTGAAAAATTGCTCGAATAAATATTGGTCAGCTTGGCTCCGTATCCATTACGGCCACCCACGATACGTTTTTGATTGTCATCATAGTTGGTACTTGTTAGAAGATGTCCGAAAACGAGTTCAGGGTTCCAAATTCCTTCTTTTTCGTGCATTTTAACAGATATTCCACCTAGTGGGCCATTATTTTCGATGGTTACAGAACCGGATACTTTATCTACGGATACAGAGATGGACGTTACATTTTTAGGATGGAGTGAGTTGCGATCGATGGCATTGACGAGGATCTCATCAAAGATCTTGAGTAAACCAGGTGAGTACTTAGTGCTCTTCTTTTCGAACTTTTGACCGTTAAGAACCCAATAGGATTCTGTACTTAAATTGGTTGGTCCTACGTATGAGTCAGGTCTCTTGAGAACATGCGCGGTGTGTGTCAGTTTCTCAACGCTCTCCATGATTCTTATATTTATAACGTTTCTATTCTCTAACTTAGGTTCTATTTTACGGTGCGTTTGGGCAATAATGTCCACTTATGGTTAAGGCAGACTTGAACATATTTTTGGGTTCAGAATGATATACACAATACCATCCACCACATATTGGACACTGTATTTTCGGTCCATTTCCGTTATCACTACAGTTGGATTTATACTGATTAGACGTTCCACATCGAATTTTTTTATTATTTAGTTCTTGTTCTAATTTTTCAGCTTCCTTTTTTCTTTCTATTATTTTCTCGATCTCTGTTTCGCTTGGTTGTAAGAATTTTATTACATCGAGAACTTGAAAATTTCGTAGTTCATCTGTATAATCCGCATGTAAATCTTCGAAAAAATAACGTATCGCAATTTTACCCCCGTATCCACATGTAACATAAGCAGTACCACCTGCCGGTATACGCCCTTCTTCTGGATTAAGACCCTCGGCTTGGATAATTTCTAACGCCGTTCTACCTTCAAAAACACCCGTACCAATAGCGGCATCTATTTTACCCACCGAAGCTCCCTTGTAAATATACACTTCATATTTTACAATGAATTTACTCTCATTTTGTAGCATAACTTTATTGCGACACGGTTTTGTGATACAACAAAAATAGTTTGGCACCGATGATAACATCTCTTTACTAACGTTTAGAAACAATTTTTGTAATCTGATCTACAACTTTTACTACCGAGATAGCATAAGAGAACATGTAAAAACACTTGAGTGTAAATCTATTATTAAATCTCGGAAGCGGAACTTTGGGATTGGTCAGTTTCTTGTGTATTCGTCTTATAGCATTACACGTTTTGAGATACTGTCCTTCTGACATATGTTCCCTCGTATTATCTATGGTGTTCATCACTGTGATTAGATCTTGATCTACCACCATTAAAATATGAATCGATTTTTTTTATAATAATTGAACTTGTACATCGAGTATGGAATTATTAAAAAATAATTTAAAAGTATTCTCGACATATTTTTTTTAAAAAAATTATCTTTAATTATTTATATTTAAATTAAATTTTCTGGCGCACCGCAAAAGACCGCCAAACCACATGAGCAATTCTTCCTCTGTTTTAGCCCGACTTCTGGGTATCATACGACGAATCTGTCCAGTTTCCCTGAGTTTTAACAGATTGGGTGTGATTTTTGGTTTCTGTACAAAACATGAGTAGCATACACGTTCAAGTTTAAGACCGGTGAATGAGTACATTTTGTGATTATTATCCATAAAAATAGGACGTATACGCCGATACCATTTTATAAATTTCTTATTCGGTTTCTCATATGTTTTTATACATGGACTCAGAGGAGCTTGACATCTCGAGCAACAGGAAGTCCATTTTATAAACATGTAAATAAAATGTTCATATACTCTAAATGAGTAAAGTATTACCGTTTATTATCGGTATTATCATAGGTTTCGGTATCATGTTTATCATTCAACTTCTCAGAAAGAAAAATGGTGCCGGAAGTACTAATCGAATTTTAGGATTTTCGTATTCTCCAAACACGAGTCTCCTTTTAGATTTCTTAGCTCGTGTACAAGAGATTGTGATTCCCAAAGTCCAGGGTCCTATATGTTCCCTTCTCCACGCGAAGGAATTGGATCTCGATAAATTGGATGATTTTTCTGATATGCAAGTGCCTTGTAACGAGATAATCACACAGATCGATAATGAGAAAGCCAAACTTAAGAACGAATTAGATTCGGGTGATAATGTTAAAATTAACGAAATTGCGGATCTTTTATACACGGAGTTAGATTCTCTAAAGGATAAGATCGTCAAGCGATTCTGCAAAGATGAAGATTCTACCATATCTTCCACTCAATTGAAAGAACTCATCAAAGAGACTCGTGCGGGATTTTGTGACGGTTTCGACACAACACCTAAGAAGATTGCGGATATTTTAGAAGAAAGCGGTTTTAACACCGATTTCAATCCCGAAGCTATATTTAATATGGCTACAAATTCTATTGCACAAAGAGGACCAATTGTCACCGAAGAAAAAAGCACCGAATAAAACCTAAGTCGGTCATAAATTTTCAAAAAAAACAAAATGTCTTACCAAGAGTGCCTCGAGAATGCTATGCGTATACGGAAAGTGTCTTCGCCAGATGATGAGTGTATCCGTCTGGCGAAGGGACTGATGAAATTAAAAAGGGGATACGACACACACGCACAGAAAAAGAAGAATAGGTCGGCGATTCTTATTGAGGATATTAAACCTATAATTCAACATAAACCCATAAAGAGTTCGGGTATTTGTCAATCAATGACTCTTAAGGGTAAACGGTGTACATTTAAGGCTGTGTGTGGAAATTATTGTAAAAAACATAGCCTTAAACAGGATGATATGGTGTTAGGTGAAAAATGTGTAGTCGGCTCTTAATATTATTTTATCATGTTATATAAATGTTAGATCAGGAAACGTTGCAACCCGTCGTCATCTCCATGATTGTATACTTAGCTTTGGCCAAGATGTTACCGGAATTACTCAAGAAACCTACGGGTATTTCTTTCATAGATGAGCTTAACATGATGCTCATTTCTCAGAAGGGAATGTTAGGTTCTGGCGCACTCTTAACCGGTTTGGTAGTTTTCATCACCAATTACATTCAAGAGGAATTCGCTTAAAACAGTCTCTTTACTCACTAAGTGTTTAGTGTAATCGTGTCTCATATACCTTACATCATTGTCGTACGCAGATTTCATGAATTCCATGAGTTGGTCAAAGTTTGGTTTACCCCACTTCATACCCTTCTTAAATAAGAAGTCATCCTTATCCAATTCCTGAATTTCACAATCTATCGTATATGGCGTTTTTATATATTCTGGAGCTCCACCATAGTTTGTGATTATCACCGGTTTATCCCTTAATGCCGCCTCTACAGCTCCCATACCAACACCCTCAGAACTCGAAAAGCTCAGATAACAATCTCCTCTCCAATGTATTTCGTCCATCTTATCATCAGGAATTAAACCGTTAATAATTTCCACCCTAGGTATTTCTATTTGTATATCCTGTTTACACGTTGCTTTGACGAGTAATCGAGTATTAGGCTCGTTCATACGTATGAATGCTTCTAAAATTCTATTAAAATTTTTACGTTGATCGAGTACGTTTCCTATGAAGTAAAACGTATACGGCTTTTTTCGAGGTTTTGGTATGTGTGCATGAACTACATAAAAATTGTTGTCGGGAAACTGATTAGAGAGCACCCTTTTACAAAACTCACTGGGAACAGCTACATCCTTGAACTCTTTCATGATCATACCGTAATCTTCATGAACTGTTTCCGTTTCACATAC
>CENO01007034.1_pt1 | contig 52757 bp, 55 predicted proteins | sample 530271 | NCBI WGS metagenome assembly CENO01 (sample SAMEA2619857, study PRJEB7988) | marine metagenome | biome: marine biome (ENVO:00000447); feature: surface water layer (ENVO:00002042); material: "saline water (ENVO:00002010), including plankton (ENVO:xxxxxxxx)" | depth 5 m | reverse complement strand
ATCCTCAAAGGTGATTTACCGCTTCATTGTGGGGCGACAAGATATGTTGTTAGATTTGATGAAAAAACAAATGAACCATATATATTTGACTCTCTTATTAAGGCAGATGACATGGGGAGAGCTATACTTGAGAAAAATGGTAGCGATGAAGAAGTTCCCTATTTTTATGGTACCGAGACAGGTGCATTTGCGTGTTTAGATGGTTTCAGTGAATATGCCAAAATGCAAATGGAAGGAAGAGAAATAGGTTATAACAAACACTCTGGGACTAATGCACGACAAATAGTACCTGTAACCGAGTATGAAGAAATTGCGACTGGATCAGAACTTGATATTCTTCTGTACCTCAATAATTATGACATTATTCCCAGCGGAGAATCATGTATGAAGGCGGAAATGAGTCCTGATGATGCACTTGAACACTTTAGAAGTGGGGCTAGAGTGGCTGCAGGAAGTACTCAAACTCATAGAGGCGAAGTAGAGATCAGTTATTGGGCTAACCCCTTCCCACTTTTGAAAGACAAAGAATGGAAAGTTCTTCCTGAGCACGCAGATTTATGTGAAAAATTTGAAAAAATTGAAAAAAGATTTTTTGATAATTTTGCGAATCGAGTGAAGAATGGAAAAATGAAAATCGGTGTTGCGCATAGTATGTTAATGGCTGGCGTTTATAAGGAGAGTACTGATAATGTACTCAAAAAAGGTGGTTTCAAAGATCGTGAATTAGTTGAACATCATGGCCCAGAGAGAGCTGCACATGACATGATTGATTTAATTAAAAAAGCAGCAATTGAAAAAAGAGAAAGGCTAGGTAACTCTGCTAAAGAAGTTGATATTACGATAGCGACAATTGGAGATAGCAGGACTGGTAAATCTGAGATGGCTGAAAAAATGGAAGGCGTGCTCAGTATGAGTCTTATATAATCTCTATTTGGAGCTTCTGCTTGACTTATTTGTGAAAGTAAATATCATATTACTATCTACACACAATTCTAATTATCAATCCTAATTAAATATTAGAAAAAAGAGGAGCTTGATTACATGAGTAATGTAAAAAATATAACAGATGGTAGTTTTGAATCAGAGGTATTACAGTCAGACATACCCGTCCTAATAGACTTCTGGGCAGAATGGTGTGGGCCTTGCAAGGTACTTGGTCCTGTAATTGACGAGGTTTCTGATGAATTATCGGATGTTAAATTCACAAAACTTAACATAGATGAAAATCCTGAAACAGCCCCTAAATATGGGATAAGAGGAATACCAACTGTGATGATTTTTAAAAATGGCGAACTTGCTGCTACTAATGTTGGAGTAATGTCAAAATCAGAACTTACTAGTTTTATAAAAGATAATATTTGAGGTGATATTCATACAATTTTAAAACTCTAATTCACTAATACAAATCTTAATAATATAACAATATGAACTTAACTGAACTTAAAGAAAAACCGATACAAGAACTTGTAGAGATGGCTGAGAAAATAGGCGTTGAAAATGTTGGACGACTACGTAAGCAGGATATCATTTTCACTATTCTCAAGGATCACTCATCTAATGGTGAGGATATTTCTGGCGGAGGTGTGCTTGAAATTTTACAAGATGGATTCGGTTTCTTGAGAAATGCAAGTAGCTCATATCTCGCTGGTCCAGATGACATCTATGTCTCGCCAAGCCAGATAAGAAAATTTTCTCTCAGAACTGGCGACACTGTAGAAGGAAAAATTAGGCCGCCTAAAGAAGGAGAGAGATATTTTGCTCTTTTAAAAGTTGATAGCGTGAATTTTGATAAAACTGAAAACTCAAAAAATAAAATTTTATTTGAAAATCTTACTCCGCTTCACGCCAATAAAAGATTAAGGCTTGAAGTAGGTAATGGAAGCAGAGAGGATATATCGGGTAGACTAGTAGATATTGCATCTCCAATTGGCAAGGGACAAAGAGGGCTCATAATTTCACCTCCAAAAGCCGGTAAAACAATCATGCTTCAACAAATTGCGCAGAGTCTTACCACAAATAACCCAGAATCAATTCTAATCGTTTTACTCATTGACGAAAGACCTGAAGAGGTTACAGAAATGTCAAGAATGGTCAAAGGAGAGGTTGTTGCAAGCACATTTGATGAGCCTGCCAACAGACATGTACAAGTCGCAGAAATGGTTATAGAGAAAGCTAAAAGACTCGTGGAACATAAAAAAGATGTAATTATACTACTAGATTCAATTACTAGACTGGCCAGAGCATATAATACTATCGCTCCCTCGTCTGGAAAAGTACTATCCGGAGGGGTTGATGCGAATTCTCTCACTAAGCCAAAGAGATTTTTTGGTGGAGCAAGAAATATTGAAGAAGGTGGAAGTTTGACTATTCTTGCTACGGCTTTAATAGACACAGGGTCTAAGATGGATGAAGTAATTTATGAAGAATTTAAGGGTACAGGTAATATGGAAGTGCATTTAGACAGGAGAATTGCTGAAAAAAGGATATATCCCGCAATAAATATCAATAGATCAGGAACACGTAGAGAAGAGTTGCTAACTACACCGGATGAACTTCAAAAAATTTGGATATTAAGAAAAGTTTTACACTCAATGGATGAATTAGATGCTATGGAATTTATGTTGAACAAATTACAAGCAACTAAGACAAACTCCGAGTTTTTCGAGTCAATGAAAAAATAACTATATTACTGACCAATGTCCTTTCTGTAAAAAACATAATCATTATTTTCGACGGAAAATTCTTCATCCTCATAACATCTTATAGCTTCAATCGCATTGTATGCCTCTTTTACAGCCTTTTCTTTATTTTCAGAATAAACATTCACACTTAGAATCCTTCCGCCAATAGCTTTTATTTTAGAATTTTGCATCACTGTTCCGGAGTGAAAAATCTTAATATGCTCATTTTCTTTAATACCAGACAAATCTATAAAGAAATCTTTTTTGTATGATTCTGGATAACCTTTGGCAGCGAGCACAATAGTACAACAATAATCCTGATTTTTAGAGTCAAGTCTATCAAGATTATAATCTTGAACTGGTAGTTTAGGATTATTTTCTATTAAATTTAATAAGCTTACACCTTTATTTGTTAGGTAGAGCATAAGGTTTTGTGTTTCAGGATCCCCCAATCTGCAATTATATTCTAAAACTTTAATATTATTGTCTGTGTCAACCATTAAGCCTAAATATAAAAAACCTAGATATCCAGACATAGAAGTTTTGTTGACATCATTTATAGCAACAATAGTTTTAGTTAAAATTTTCTCTATCTCTATATGATTTTTGTAAATATTATTTTTATGTTGAAAACAAAAAGGATGGCTTACTGCTCCCATACCGCCAGTATTAGGACCTGAATTATACTCGTCTCTAGATTTATAATCTTTTGTCCATGGTAAACCAATTTCGTAACTGCACCCTCTAAAATTACAAACATAAATTGCAGATAATTCTTGCCCGACAAGGAATTCCTCAATTACCACGCTATTGAATTTATCTATGTTAAATAGTTTTTCTAGTGCATCATTGACTTCTTTATTGTCATGACAAATAAAAACTCCTTTACCTGCTGCTAAACCATCAGCTTTTAGTACAATTGGTAGCTTGGCTTGTTCAATAAAATCTTTAGCATCCTTCATGTCGCTAGAAATATGAAATTTGGCTGTAGGTATAGAGTATTTTTTCATGAATTGCTTTGCAAATTCCTTTGACCCTTCTAGTCGAGCAAAATTTTTTGTAGGACCAAATATTTTTAAATTTTCAAGATTAAACTTATCTACTATTCCATCAACTAGAGGGGCTTCTGGCCCTACAATTGTCAGGTGAACGTTATTGTCTTTAACAAATTTGATAATTTCGGCGTGATTCGATAGATCTATATCTACATTCTGAATGCCTTCATCTAGGAATGTGCCAGCATTTCCTGGCAAAACAAATACAGTATTAATTTCAGATGATTTAGATAAATTCCATGCAATTGCATGTTCACGACCTCCCTGCCCCAAGATTAATACATCCATCATTTAGTGTTTAAATACCCTGATTCCGCTGAAGACCATAGAGATACCATGAGAATTAGCAACATCAATTATTTCTTGATCTTTAATAGAACCACCAGGCTGAAGTATACTGCTTACTCCGATTTTTTTGGCTAAGTCAACGTTGTCTCTAAAAGGAAAAAATGCTTCTGACGCCATGACGCTGCCCTTGAGGTTAATTTTTTGATTTTTTGCTTTATTTTTTGCGATATTTGTAGAGTCTATTCTGCTCATCTGACCAGCTCCTATCGCAAGTGTTTTTTTATTTTTAACAAAAATAATTGAATTAGATTTTACGTATCGAGAAACTTTGAAAGCAAACATTAAGTCCTCTAATTGGAGTGATGTTGGTTGCTTTTTTGACACAATGTTTAGATCGGATTTTTTTAGTTCTTTATCGTCTGTTTCTTGAATAAGTAATTTATTCTTTAATGTTTTAATTTCATACCTACTAGGAGTTTTAGAAAAATCTTTAATAGATAAAAGTCTTACATTTGGTTTTGATTTTAAAACTGTTAGACAATTTTTTGCATACGAAGGAGCAATGATCACTTCTACAAACTGTCGAGATAATATTTTAGATAGTAATTTATCATCAAGTTTTTTATTAAATGCAATTATTCCTCCAAATGCTGAGGTTGGGTCGGTTTTATATGCACTATTGTACGCATCATTAATATTTTTACCTTCTGCAACGCCACAAGGATTAGCGTGTTTTACAATAACACATGCAGGTTTTTTAAATTGCTTCACACAGGAAAGTGCACTCTCAGAATCTACAATATTATTATATGATAGTTCTTTACCAGAAACTTGAATATAATCAAAACCAGTAAATTTAGGACTTTTAATTTCATAAAGCGCCGCTTTCTGGTGAGGATTTTCTCCATACCTTAAGTTGCTCTCTTTTTCAAATACCAAAGAGAAATCATCTATCATGTCTGTCTTCTCATTTTTCTGATATAAGTAGTTTCTTATAGCGGCATCATAAACAGAGGTTTGTTTGAAAACTTTATGAGCCAGGTATCTTCTTAATGAAATTGTTGTTTTGCTATTTTTTCTAATTTCCTCTATCACTTTAGTGTAATCATTAGGGTCTGTGATCACTGTTACTCTATTATGATTTTTAGCAGCGGCTCTGAGCATAGCTGGACCGCCTATGTCGATATTTTCTATTGCATCTTCATATGTACAACTAGATTTGCTGATAGTTTTTTCAAAAGGATATAGATTAACGATTACAATATCTATTAAATCATATACATCAGAGCAATCCTCAAGATCTCTCAAAGATTTTGCGAGGATACCGGCATGTATTTTTGGATGCAGTGTTTTTACTCTTCCACCAAGAATCTCCTCAAATTCTGTAAAATCGGATACAGAAACATTTGGAATGCTCATGGATGTTAAATATTTTGCTGTTCCACCTGTAGATAATATTGTATAACCCAAATCTACAAGACTACGAGCAATATCCTCAATATTGGATTTATCAGAAACGCTAATTAAAGCATATTTGTTCTGAACTTTGCTCATAGTTTCACATATCTATATTATATTCTTTGATTCTTTTAATTAAGGTTCCTCTATTTATACCTAGATAACCGGCAGTCTTGGTGACATTTCCTTTCAAGTGGTTTAATACTACCAAAATGAGTGATTTTTCAGCTTCTGATATGAACAAATCATGAAGGTTGCTTACCCCTTCTCCATTCATTTTGTCAATATAGGACAAAGTTTCGTCTTTTATAGTCTTACCGACAGATGTTTTTATAGAAAATTTTTTCTTTTTGTTAGATTTTTTCATAGCTTGTAAAAAATAACCCCTTAGATACAGAATATCTTAGACCAATATAAAATAATGATTAGAACATATTACAATTTATATGATTTAGTATAAAGAATATTTTTATTTTTCTTTCAAAATAAAAGTGTTGACTTTTTAATGTAGTGATGGGCGAGTATAGGTTAATGGTGAATGCTAATTATTGATAAATTAGATATACTGTGAAAAGGTAATCAATATTTTATGAAAAAAATAGAAAAAGTTGTCATTTTTGGAGGTTCGGGATTCATAGGATCCGACCTTTGTATAAAATTATCTGAAATTGCGTCTGAAATCCTGGTTCTATCAAGAAACCCAGACTCAAATAAAGATTTAAAAGTCATTCCAAATCTAAAATTGAAATTATTTAACCTCAATGATGATAAGAATATTAGAGAATCACTCAAAGGTTGTGATGTTGTCATTAATACAATTGGTATTCTTAATGAAGATGGCGATCAAAATTCTTTTAATAGTGTTCATTACGAATTGATTGAGAGGATATCTTCTGCAATCAAGATAAATAATGTCAAAAGATTGCTTCACATAAGTTCATTAAATGCAGATGTATATGCACCTAGTCAATATTTACAATCAAAAGGAAGAGCAGAAGACTATCTTTTGAGTACAACAAGTAAATTTTCGAGGGTGACTATATTTAGACCATCAATTGTTTTTGGTGAAAATGATTCTTTCTTTAATAGATTTGATAAATTGTTAAAATTTCTGTTTATATTTCCTCTAGCATGTCCAAAATCTAAATTTCAACCAATTTATGTCTCTGATTTAACAGATTTTATGATTTCAACTATAAATAATTCTGAATATTATAATATTAAGGTCGATGCGGTCGGTCCTAAGATTTATTCGTTTATCGAACTAATTAGACTTATCCTAAAAATCACTGAAAGAAGAAGATTAATAATACCATTAAATAATTTATTATCTAAAATTCAAGCGTACGTATTTCAAAGATTGCCTGGTAAGATATTCACAATGGACAACTATAATTCTCTTCAAATAGAGAGTACAAGTAACGATGGTTACCAAGGGCACTCTACAGTTGAAGAAATTGTCCCGAAATATTTAACTTCAAAAAATAAGATAGATTCCTACAGAAAAATTTCAGGAAGGAAGTAATGAAAGTATATTTAGTTGGTGGCGCAGTAAGAGATAAATTGCTTGGTATACCAGTTAAAGAGAAGGATTGGGTTGTGGTAGGAAGTACGCCTCAAGAAATGAGAGATAAAGGATATAAACAAGTTGGGAAAGATTTCCCGGTATTCATTAATCCAAAGACGGGTGAGGAATATGCGCTGGCAAGAACAGAGAGGAAGTCTGGGCATGGCTATACGGGTTTTGAATTTGATACAAATCCTAACGTAACCCTTGAGGAAGATTTAGCTAGAAGAGATTTAACTATCAATGCGATTGCTCAGGACGAAGATGGAACTCTTATTGATCCGTTTAATGGGCAAGAGGATATAAAAAATAAAAAACTTAGACATGTATCAGATGCATTTTCTGAGGATCCTCTGAGAGTTTTAAGAGTAGCTAGGTTCAAAGCAAATCTCAAAAACTTCGAGATAACAAAAGAAACTCTTCAGAAGATTGAGGAGGTGATTATTAGCAATGAAATGAAATATTTAACAGGTGAGAGAATTTGGTTAGAATTGATCAAATCTCATGACCCGCTACGTTTCTTTTTTGCGCTTAAAGATATTTCCCCTGAGACCCTATTAGATATTTTTCCTCATGCCACAATAAAATCAGACAAGCAGCCTTCGATCGATAAGTATACCGGTGATATTATACATGATGAGATAAAGTATATGACAAAGGAAGAGGTAGACCGTGTATTCGACAGGAGAATGGTAAATCATCCTGACTACCTTGACTGGCCTAAATATGTTCAAATCTCTTATCTTTTATGGCAATTTGTTCCGCCTGATTCTAAAGCTATGGATGTAGCGCTTGAAAACATTAGTGCTCCTAATGAGTGCAAAGAATTATCTAAATTACTATATTTTAACTTACTGGTTTTTGAATTGAATGAAATTGAGCCAGATGGTCTACTTAGATTCATAAAAAAACTTGATATTAGAAAAGAAGAAAGACTTAAAAATTATCTGATAATAAAAAAGGGTGAACATGACATTTATAATAAACTTCTGATAGAGGATTTAATATGCGATATTAAATCATTTAAACTAGACAATAAAGATCAAAACAAATCTGGTGAAGAAATACAGAAAATTGTTGAAAATGCACATCTAGAAATAGTAAATAAACATTTAGATATGTGCAAAAAGACATTTAAAAAGTAAGAAGTAACAATCCTAAAGCTATTCTATAAACTATATATGGAGTGAATGATATTTTATTTATAGTAGATATAAATAAATGAATAGTAATATATGAGAATATAAAAGATAAAATCATCCCCAATAAATGTTCATTTAAGATTTCTATGTTCCCTACTTCATACAATTGCATTGATTGATATACTGTTGCCATGAAAATAGCTGGTATTGCTAATAGAAAGGCAATCTTAATAGAGTCCTCTCTGCTATAACTTAATAATAATGCTGCGGTTATCACTATACCTGAACGTGATACGCCAGGCATTATTGCTAATGTTTGCATAAAACCTATGAAAATAATTGTAAAAAAACTTAGTGTTGCAAAACTATTCTCATTCTCATGATTTCTTCTTTCTGCGAAGTATAAAAGTAATGCAAACACTATTGTCATAAATGCAATGGTATTTATAGTTCTGAGGTTTTCAGATACAATATCTACAAAAAGTAATCCAATAATTGGCAAAGGTATAGAGCCGATTATAATTAACTTAAGATACTGAATTCCCTCATCTGATATTGACATTATTTTTGTAACTTCTTTACGATAATAAATAAGTATTGCTAGCAGTGATCCTGCATGAAGTGCAATATCAAAACTTAAACCCTGGTCACTCATTCCTAATAATTTTGAAGTGAGAATCAAATGAGACTGACTAGATATTGGTAGAAATTCTGTAATTCCTTGTATAATTGATAAAATCAAAATTTGTACGAAATCCATATTATAGTTTCTCTAGTTGATTAAATTCTTTTATTGAGAGTAAATCTTGGTTTATATTTTTAGATAAAATCAGTGCTTTAAATAATTCTCCCATTGTATTTGGTAATAGAATGTTTTTCAAATTATTTAATTCAAATGGATTATTATTAATTTTTTTTTCATTGTAAATATCCAAAATGCCAAGATTTAATAATAAACTTGCTTGTGATAAGTAACCAACTGTTTTGAGATTATAATTAGATGAAATGTTAGATAAATGTGAAAAATTAACAAATGATGAAATATCTTGATTCCCAATATTAGTAAATGGATTAAAATTTGTAGTATGACTGCTCATACAAATCAGCGTTCCAGTATTACGATCATCTAAATAATATTCTCTAGCATGATATCCATAGTCAATTACAATAATTATTCCTTTTGAAATAGAGTTGCTAATATTCTTTATCCAGGCGTTGTAGTTTCCATTTAATTCGCTGATATATCCATCGACCAAATCAATCTTATGATTATTACAAGACTGCTCAAATAACTTATCAAAGCTATCATCCTCTATCCATTTACAATCAAGTTTATTATCTGAAGTGGTGATAAACAATTTGCTAAATTTTTTTTTACTATACTTAAACCTCTCTGTTGGAATTACATCAAAAAACTCATTAGCTATAATAATTCCATCTATAGGTGGGACATCATTAATATTCTTTTCCCAAGAAATTATGGCTGGAATATGCTTAAAATGAGTCTTCAAAGCCGCTTTTTGTACCTCCACAAGCTTAGGTGAAGATTCTATAATAATATATCGCTCTGGTAGACAAGATACATTCTGGAGATACTTTATCATTGAGGTTGCCATACTTCCATCTCCGCCTCCGATTTCAATAATTGACATAGCAGAATGTTTTTTTGACAAATTCACAAATTCACTTGCTAAAGATTCTCCAAATAGTGAAGATGTAATTGGTGATGTAACAAAATCGCCTTTTTCACCAAAAATTTTAGAGGTATTATAATAACCGTATTTCTCATCAAATAGAGCCATTTCCATAAAGACAGAAAATGGTATGTCGCCATTTTTTTTTATGTGGTTAATTATATGTTCATGAAGTATAGATATCATTCTAAATTATAATTTGATGTACATTTCGTTAATTATCCTTAATATATATTTATGATGGCAAACAATACAGTATTAATTACCGGTGGAGCAAAAAGAATTGGGCATGCGACAGCTAAATATCTTCACGGCTTTGGTTATAATATAATTATTACCTATAATAAATCAGTTGCTGATGCGAAGAAATTAGCTCAACTTTTAAATAATAAAAGAGCCGATTCATGTAAAATATTAAAAGTTAGCTTCACACCTAAAACTAACTTCAATAAATTATCAAAAGATTTTATTAAACTTTTTGGAAGAGTTGATGTCCTAGTGAATAATGCTTCTCAGTTTTATCCTACTAAGATTCATGAAGTAAATAATAAAAACTGGGATGATCTTATCAATGCAAATCTCAAATCTCCACTGTTTTTGAGTCAATGCTTGTGTAAAGAATTAAAAAAAAGAAAAGGATGTATTATAAATATAATTGATATACATATTGATCCACCACTAAAAGATCATGTTGTCTACAATATAAGCAAAGCAGGACTGCTAGCTCTTACAAAGTCGTTAGCGAAAGAACTTGCGCCTAGCATTAGAGTTAATGGCGTTTCACCTGGTGCTATCATGTGGGCGGTATCAGATGAGAATAAATCAAGTAAAAAGAAAGAAATATTATCAAGAATAGCTCTAAGAAAATCTGGTAATCCTCTTGATATTGCAAAAGCAGTCAAATTTCTAATTACTGATGCTGAATACATCACTGGTCAAAATATAAATGTTGATGGTGGAAGAAAACTTAATATGTAATTATGAGAGAATAATTAAAAAGGATAAAATGAGGGTTACAGGAAACCTTACAAAGTAATAAAAATCTCTCAAACCAGCAACATTTGACTTTAAATATACAAAACTATCAAAAAAAAGCTGTAGCAAAAGCGAAGTAATTAGTATTTGTATGATTGTAATATAATTAAAGCCTATCAAATTCATTACAATTAATACAAAGGATATAAGGCTTGGTATAGTTCCATATAATGTAATTAGCATTGATCCATTAACATTAATGTCCCATATCATCGCACCTATAAATGTAAAGATTATTATAGTGTAATAAATCATAAAATTTCTTATAATTTCCTCATTCAAAGTCCCGATAAAATGAAGATCGAAAATCACAGTCAAGGCTGGGATAAGACCAATGTATGCAATGTAGCTTTGTAATTTTATGTTATTCATCCAAATTTATAGGAATCTCTTTGATTATATTTTTCTCAATGTTAAATTCATCCATTATTTCTTTGTTGGTTTTCTTTATTTGCGGATGAATGAACTCTGGAGCTATATCAACCAATGGCTGTAGAACAAAATCATATTGAATAATTTCCTTTCTGGGAAGTTTTAAGTTATCATCCTCATAAATCAAGTCATCATAATATAAAATATCAATATCCAAAGTCCTAGAGCTAAACTTGGTTTCGTTCATACTCCTGCCATGATTTTTTTCAATAACTGAAAGTTCTGTTTTTAAAACAACAACATCCTGACTGGTTTCAAAACAACATACTAAGTTATAAAAATTTGGACCATCAAAACCCATTGAGCTGGTCTCGTATAATGGAGATAAGGAAATAACCGAGTATTTTTCATGCAAACACCTAATGCATGACCTTATATTCTTTTCCCTGTCAACATTGCTTCCAATTCCGATGTATACCAGACTCATCCTATCATTTTTTCCTTTCTATAATCACACCTACTTCTTTTGATCCTGTAACCGCTCCTGGCTTACTGAATCTACCTTTGACGCTTTTGACATCAAATTCGTCTAATATGATCTTGAGAGTCTCTTCTGCAAGTGCTTCAATCAGTAGAAAATTACTCTCCTCAATAAAAGCTTTTACTCTTTTTGCAACGCTCTTATAATCAACTGTGTCCTGAATATCATCAGATGATGATGCGGACTTAATCTCCGTTTCTAGCTCCAAATCGATACAAACTACTTGTTTAATCTTACGTTCCCAATCATAGATGCCAATAATCGTCTCAACACATAATTCCTTTATAAATACAATATCCATTTATATACTCTCTTAAAATTTTTATAATGATATTGTATATGAATATGTTTCTGATATCATTACTGAGTTTAGAGGATAAAATATGTCTAAAATATGCGATTTAACTAAAAAGAAGGTGATGGCGGGGAATAACGTATCTCACGCTAAAAATCGTCGTCGCAGAGTTTTCGAGCCAAATCTTCATAATCATAGACTATGGTCTGAGGAACAAAAAAGATGGATAAGCCTCAAATTATCAAAAAAAGGGCTCAGAATTATAGATAAGATTGGGCTAGACAATGCTATTAAAAAATATGGGCTGATATAATTATGAGAGAAAAAATTAAATTAGTATCGACTGCGGGAACTGGGCATTTTTACACTACGACTAAGAACAAAAAAACTATGCCTGATAAACTAGAGCTGAAAAAATTTGATCCTAAAATTAAAAAGTACGTTCTTTACAAAGAATCCAAAATTAAATAATTAGACTACCTTATAACCTTTCAAACTATTACAGAAATTTTCTAAATGAGCAATTCCTTTGCCGTTTGCTTCATCACACCACTCGTTCAGAGTTTTTATAAAATTCTCATGATTAATGTTGCGAGTATATAAAATCTCATGAAGTTTGTTTTTTAAATTGTATGCAACCTTAAGCGAGTCACATTGTGCAAAAATTTCTTCCAATCTAGATGTATCTTGCATAGAAATTCTATGAGGCATTCTTGCCAACGATACTCTAGATTTTTTTAATAAACTTTTGATATGCCTAGATGATTTTTTCATCTCATATTTCAATATTGGTTTCAATACTTCTTTTGTATAATTAGTAATGACTGTAAGTTTTGATTTAAGAAGATCACTACCAATTTTTTTACTCAAGTCTAGTTCTGGATTATCAACAATAGTCTTTACCGCCAGTCTTTTTACTTTAATTTGTCCAACTAACTGGAAAATTTTTATGTACATCCACCCAATATCAAATTCCCATGGTTTTAATGAAAATTTCGCAGCTGTTGGAAATGCATGATGATTGTTATGCAATTCCTCTCCGCCAATAAAAAATGCTATTGGGGACATATTGGTAGAGTCATCATTTGTGTTAAAGTTTCTATAACCCCAATAATGACCTGCTCCATTTATACCTCCTGCAGCGAATATAGGTGTCCATGCCATCTGAATTGACCAGATAATAATTCCTACAACTCCAAATAGAGCAATATTAATTAGAAACAATATAAAAATTCCTAAATTATTTTTTCCTGTATATATTTTTTTTTCAACCCAATCATTAGGACAGTTCTGAGAATATTTCTCTATAGTAGCTGGATTATTTTTTTCTTCATGATAAAGGTCTGCGCCTCTCAATAGAACATTTGCTATACCATGATAAGCGGGACTATGAGGATCTTCTACTGTTTCTACTTTGGCATGATGCTTACGATGTATGGCTACCCAATCGGCAGTTCTCATAGATGTTGTAAGCCATAACCAAAATCTAAAAAAATGTGATAATGCAGGTTTAATTTCAATAGCGGAATGACAGACACCTCTGTGAAGATAAAGAGTGATCGCAACTATGGTAATGTGAGTTACCACCAATGTATAAATGACATAACCAATCAAGTCAAAGTTAAAAATTCCGTTTATTAAGATATCAATCATATTTGTTATTATTAAAGTTAAATCATATGATATATTGATATATAAGTCTAATCAATCTTATGCCTGAACTACCTGAAGTTGAAACAGTCTGTAATGCTCTAAAAAATAGAGCTGAATCGAGGATTATAAAGGAATTTAAAATATATAATCCAAATTTACGGTGGGTAATTAACCGAAAAATTCCTGATAAAACAGCTAATCAAAAAATAAACCTTATAAAAAGAAGAGGAAAATATATAGTCTTTCATTTGGATAATGGTTATTTGATTATTCACCTTGGTATGACTGGTATTATGAGGTTATTGAAGATGAATGTATCTACGGTTAAACATGATCACTTTGATATAAATATAAATGATAAATTGTTACTAAGATTTAATGATGTTAGAAAGTTTGGATCAGTTCATTGGTCAGAATCTATGAATCAGCATTTTTTGATAAAAAATCTTGGCCCTGAACCGCTTTCTGAGGATTTTTCATCTGAATATTTAAAAGAAAAATCTAAAAAAAGAAAAATAACTATTAAAGATTTAATAATGAATCAACAAATAGTTGTTGGAATAGGAAACATATATGCAACTGAATCATTGCTATTATCAAAAATAAGACCTAATAGACGGTGTTATAATTTAACAAAAAAAGAATATGATATTCTTGTAAAGTCAATCAAGAGAGTTTTAAAAAAAGCAATCAAAGCTGGGGGGACTAGTATTAGTGATTTTAAGAATCTTGATGGTGGAGTAGGTTATTTTTCTCAAAAACTAAAAATATATGGTCTAGATGAATGTGGTATCTGTGGAGAAAAAACATACAATATTACTATAGCAGGCCGTTCTTCTTATTATTGTAAAAAATGTCAAAGGTAACTAATTAAATTTTTTTATAAGCTCGCTGAGTACACTTGGATGGACAAATTTGCTAAGGTCACCGCCGTGACGAGCAATATCTTTAACAATACTCGAGGATAAGAAACTATATTCATCAGAGGGGCTCATAAATACGCTTTCAATATCTGGTTGCATCGATCTGTTCATACTCGCAAGTTGTACTTCATACTCAAAATCAGAGATAGCTCTTAAACCCCTAAGAATGATCTTAGCAGATTTTTTAGTAGCATAATCGACTACTAACTCATTTAAAGGTTCTACAATAATTTTTTTATTATCACTAAAAACTGATTCTACAAACTTAATTCTCTCATCGATAGTGAATAACGTGTTTTTTTGAGTCTTTTCTGCTACTAATATGATTATTTTATCAAATAATCTACAACCCCTATTTACCAAATCAGTATGCCCATTAGTAATAGGATCAAAAGTACCAGGATATACAGCAATGTTGCTCATGATTACCTCTTTTTAGCGATTGTATAACTTACGTCACCAATACTCAAATTTTTAACTACCTCAAAGTCGTTATTAATAAGATTAACACATCGGCTGTTATTCACATCTTTTTGTTGTTCAAAATAGATATAATCAGCATTAGATAAATATTCTAGTGATTGCAGTTTAATCAAAGTATCTTCCAACATGCTAGTTTTATAAGGAGGATCAATAAATATTAAATCATAATCTCTATTAATATTAGTGCTCAAATAATTATCAACTTTATCATTATGAATTTTATAATTTTCTATCTCTAATTTTTCAAATTCTGATTTTATGATGTTGCAGATATTAGGAGATATTTCAACCAGGTCTATATAACTTGCTCCTCTTGAGTAAGCTTCTGCCGACAAAATTCCACTGCCGGCAAATAAATCAAGACATTTTGTTGTTTCATTTATTTTGACAACATTAAAAATCAATTCTCTAATGTATGATTTAGTCGGTCTAATTAGATTATTTTTGTCAAATGATAGTAATCTGGATTTTAATTTTCCAGCAGTTATTTTTAATTTGAAGTCTTTCAATTAATTATCATTTCCAACAGTAATTATCATTATATCATCAAAAGATAATATCTGTGAAAGGGAGGCTTCAATAGAGGCAGGCGTCACATTTTTCAAACCCTCCTCGTAATGAAAAAAATAATCCTTTTGAAAGTCATAACTATTAATAGCAGAGAGTGTACTGAGAATTTTCTTGTTCGTATCAAATCTCACCTTAAAACTTCTTAACAACCCTACTTTCGCTAATTCGACTTCTTTATCATTAAAATCCATATTTTTTAAATTAGTGATTTGTTGTTTAAGAATATCAAGAGATTTTTTGAGATTTTTGTTTTCTGTTTGCATTCCAATTTTGAGTATCCCAAAATTTTCATATGGTTGTAAATAACTATAAACTGAGTATGCTAATCCCTCCTTTTCTCTTATTTCCCTCATCAGCATAGATCCGAAACCACTACCACCAAAAATATAATTTGCCACTAACAAGTTATAAAAATTATTATCCGTTCTGCCGATAGATGGTATGTATATACTAATATGAGTTTGTTTGCTCTCGTGGGGGATATGTGTGTATCTATCATAATTCGTATATCCATGCTGATAAGTAAAATCAGAATTATTATTGATCAAAGGTATGTCAAATAAAATATCAGCAATAAAGTGAGAGGCTTTCCTCTGGTCTATATTTCCCACTAAATTAATACTTATCTTGCCTATTTTTATCACTGAATTGAGTTTATTTGTAACGTCTTTAAGCTTGATTTTTTCAATATCTTCAATGTATCCTCTGATAGGATTTCTATATCTCGAATCACCAAAGAAAATTTCATCACCCCTATAACTTAATACTGAACCAGGTTTTTTTTCACGATCATTGATAGATTTAACAAATTTTTCTTTTAAATCATCGATTGAATTATCAGTTATGTATTGATGTTTAAGCATGATATTGATTAATCTTGATACTGTTTTTATATTATTCTCAGATGATATAAATCGAATATTTATTTCGGATGTCTCTTTGTTAACTGATGAAGAATACTCAGCGCCTATCGCTTCAAAGCTATTTATTATTTTTTCATTCTTCAAGACTTGCTCTTGAAGTAATGCGAAAGAGAATGCAGTTAAACCTATTATTTTATCATCGTCCCTACTACCTGTGTTTATTGTTAAATTTACATCAATAATTGGAAGTGCATTTTCTTCAACAAGTAAATAGTCTTTATTATTATTTATTATGGTTATATCTGGATAACTCCAAATATTACTTGAGAAAAAAATAGTTAGTAATAGAAGATATCTACTCATTTTGGAATCACTGCAGTGGTAAGGTATTTATTATTTAAAATATATTTCTCTGTAACTCTCTTTAAATCACTATAATCTACGCTCATAATATTAGTGATGTAACTGTCGAGTAATTGCCATTTAAATCCTTTAGTTTCAAGCATCCCAACCTGCATTGCTTGATAGAAAACTGAATCAAATTTATATACATTTGATGCTATTACACGTGATTTTATTCGAGACATCTCCTCGTCAGAAATACTATCGTTTTCAATAATATTTTTAAATTCATTAATTATTGCAGTCTCTAGTTCTATAATTGATTTATTTGCACGAGGCGTTCCACCGATAGATATTAAATTTTCTTCTTTTGCATAGGTATCAAAATATATAAAAGTATTAAGTGCTATCTTTTTATCTGTTATATTTTTTGTAAATCTAGACGAGAATCCTCCATCCATCAGTTCAAAGAGAACCTCAAGTGCATATGAATCGGATGGATCATTCATATCATAGGCATTATTACCAAAAGACATAACTAATAATGGGCTTGAGACATTATCTCTCAAGACAATATCTTTATAAGATTTTTGATGTGAAATTTTTTTACTTTCTGACGTTGTATTTTTGTTCTGAATAGGACCAAAATATTTTTCTATTAGTTGTTTGGTTTTTAATTCTTGAAAATCACCAGCAATAATTAAAGTTGCATTCGATGGTTTGTAATAACGGTTGTACCAATCTTTTAGATCCTGTGTGTTGATATTAGATATATCCTCCATGGTTCCTATAATAGGTATACCATATTTTTGTAATCCGAATATTTGCATACCAATTTTCTCATAAGCTTTTGATGAGGGATTATCTTCCGTCCTTAATCTTCTCTCTTCTTTTACAACTTCTCTTTCTGTTCGTAAATCTTCTTGATTAAGCATGAGATTTACCATTCTATCGGATTCATATTTTAGACAAGTCTCAAGATAATCTTTATGAACTTTTTGATAATATCCGGTAAAATCTCTTCCAGTAAAAGCATTTTCAGATCCACCAAGTTGTTTTATGATACGGGAGAACTCACCTGCTTCTGTTGTAGTGGTGCCTTTAAACATCATGTGTTCAAGAATATGTGATATACCGGTAACACCAGGATATTCAAAGCTCGATCCCACCTTGTACCATAGGCTAGATACAACAATAGGGCTTCGTTTATCTTGAATTAAAATAACTTTCATTTCATTATCGAGAGAGTATTCCTCTATACGGTCGGAAAATTTGATCTCCGCGACGCCTAAGCAAGGGAATAAAATAAAACCCACTAAAAATAGCAATGGTATATGTCTAAGTTTCATCATGTTTTGGATTATATATTAATCAATTATATAAAAAATAATCTATTTTTTATGGTATTCTCGGTTTATTGACCTTGATATTACATAAAATATTGATTTATATGAGGAAAATCTCCCATCAAGCACTTGAAACGTAGAATTAAGTCAATATAATTAGTTTGTAGGTATTTATATGAATAATGAATTTACAACAAATTTACCAATTGAAGTAGGCGCTAATCTAGAGTCAACAGGTGCTCTAGAGCTTTATTTGAATGAATTGAGAAAAACTCCTCTACTCTCAAGAGAAGATGAAGCTGATCTTTTCAAAAAATTACATGAATCTGATGATATTGAAGCAGCAAAAAAACTCGTCTTGGCACATTTGCGCTTTGTAGTTCATGTTGCAAAGACATATCGTGGATATGGGCTACCATTATTAGACTTGATTCAAGAGGGAAATGTTGGATTAATGAAAGCTGTTAAAAAATTCGATCCTTCAAGAAATATAAGACTGCTATCATTCGCAATCTACTGGATTAGAGCAGAAATTCACGAATTCGTTTTAAAAAATTGGAGAATAGTGAAAGTTGCAACAACTAAAGCTCAGCGTAAATTATTTTTCAAACTAAGAAGTAAAAAACAATCTACATCATGGTTAACATCAACAGAAACTCAAGATATTGCTAAAGAACTCGATGTCAAACCTGAGACAGTAACTCAAATGGAAGCAAGATTATCAGGTAGCGATGTTTCATTTGATCCATATGAAGACGATAATGCTCCATCCATGTATTTATCAGACCATTCAGATCCAATGTTAAAATTAGAGTACGATAATGATTCTAATAAAGAAATTAGTGAACTGAATACCGCGTTATCATCATTAGATGAAAGAAGCAAAGATATTATACAAAATCGTTACTTGACTGAAGAGAAAGTTACTTTAGAAGAATTATCAAAAAAATATAATGTATCTATCGAAAGAATAAGACAAATAGAATCGAAAGCGCTTGGTAATCTTAAAGATAAAATATTACTAGCTTAAATAATAATAAAAATCGATTAACAAAAACCCAAAAAGTAATGCCAAATACGTTATGGAATATTTGAACAATTGTATTGCTCGAATATCGGATTTTGTTTGCATTAAAAGAAATGCATCATAAACAAATTTAAATCCTATCAGCAATGTTCCAGTAAAATATATTAACCCTGAAAAACCTAGCAAGTATGGAAATATAGAGATGCATAAGAGTAATATCGAATACAAGAATATATGTAGTCTCGCAAAGTCTTTCCCATGCGTCACTGGTAGCATAGGTACATTTGCTTTCCTATAATCTTCATACTTATATACCGCGAGAGCCCAAAAATGTGGTGGAGTCCATAAAAAAATAATGAGAAATAATATTAGAGGAAACGGTTCAATTTGGTTTGTTATAGATGTCCACCCTAATAATGGCGGCATAGCGCCTGCTATTCCTCCAATAACAATATTTTGAGAGTTAAGATTCTTTAGGTATATCGAGTATATAAAAGAATAGATAATAATTGAGATAAAAGTAAGAATAGCGGTCAAAGTATTTACAAAAATATGCAACATTAACAAAGAAGTGATTGATAAGAAAATAGCGAAATATATTGCATGTAATGGTTTAATATTACCTTTAACCAACGGTCTTCCTTTTGTTCTATCCATGACAGAATCAATTCGCTGATCTATGACATGATTAATTATGGCTGCTGCAGATGCTGCAAAACCTATTCCTATGCTAGCAAGCAGAATTAGGTCATACTGTAACTCTCTTCCTTGTGCTAGTAGCATACCAACAATAGCGGTAAACATTATGAGTAAATTTACTCTTGGTTTTGTTAGTGAGATAAACTCCCAGACTACTACAGATAGCTTAGATTGTGACGATGACGATGTTGTTGAATTCTCCATGACGTAATATTAGCACTACCTAGTATTATATGTCGAATAAAATAGCAGAGTTAACATGGACATCATTAATATGCATGCATTAACTGTGTGTAATACCGCCACTGATAAAGGTAGGCTATAAACTACATTAGATATTCCAAGGAAAATTTGAAGAGAAAAGAAGAAGAAAACCACATATCCAATCTTTTTTTGATTAGTGTATTTTTGAATAAAAAACAAATACCAAAATAATGCTAAAAATAACAGCAAAACTATCAATGCTCCAAGTCTATGGGAGTAATGAACTGCTAATTTACCAGCATAACTCATTTGAATCTCCTCATAATTTACATCTGGTAGATTTGCAATTGTGAATCCAGTTTCAAAATCCATATTAGATGGGTACCACTCTTGAGAACATTTTGGGAAGTCGGTGCAAGCTAAGGATGCATAATTAGTACTCGTCCAACCGCCTAATATAATTTGGAATAACAACGCTAAGGTACATAACATATAAAAAATATTTACACCATTATAGGTTGTAGTGCTTTTTTTACCGATCATAAATGCATTCCATAATAGTAAACATGCTGTTGTCATACCAAGAATAAGATGTGTAGTAACGATTGTTGGTTTAACAAGCTCGGTCACTGTAAGCATTCCCATTAACGATTGAATTATTATGAGGACAACAAGTAATGAGGGCATTAATTTACTTACATGAGTAGCATATTTATATGTGAGATATGAGACAAAAAAAACATATAATCCAAGAATTCCTGCTAGATATCTATGAAGCATCTCTCTCCATGCTTTACCTACATCTATCTCCGCATTTGGATAAAGTTGTTTAGCTTGATAGAGCTCTTTTTCTGTATCTGGCGTGCCAAGTATTCCGTAACAACCAGGCCAATCTGGACAACCAAGACCAGCATCGGTTAATCTAACCCATGCACCAGCTGATATTACAACAAGTGTAAAAAGTGCACCTATATAGCTCAGTTTTTTGACTATGTTAGCGTTCATCATCATCCTATTTTTGAAAGCTTAAGTAGTTTTTTTATATCTTTGAGTAATTTTTTTCCTTCAAAATTCTCATTGTAACCAAGTATAACATTACCGTTTGGATCGACCAAAAAAAGATTATGATTTCTTTTTACTTTGTTTAGAACTTTGTTGAAAGTACTTGATTGATTTGAAACTACAATCAAATTAGGGTATTTATTTTGTAATTCTTTACCTAAATTAGATTTTTTGTCATCATTCAACAAAACCATCCTCTTTACTCTCTCCATGTCTTTACCAAGCGCTATATTTATTTGTCTAAGTAGATAGATATCATTTTGGCATGAATCAGAGCAATTTGGATTTGTGATATAAATTAAATACCACTTTCTATCTAAAGAATTATATTTTCTAGAATTAGTTGTGATATCAAAAAATGAGGTGTCTTGAAGCGAAACAATTGGGTTTATGAATGATCCATAATTGGTCGTATTGAGTTTCTCTCCAGATAAATGTTTTTTATATAAATGATTAGATACTACAAACGGTAGTACAAAAATCATCACAATAAGTAGAAATTTTATTTTTCCTTTATCCAAAATGAACTCCTTATTAAAAATAAACATAAATAAAAACCGATTAATGAGAAGATAATCCACTGACCAGCATACATATAATGCTTTAATTTCTCATTGGTTTTATATTTCTCTCTAAGTATGTATGATTCATTCTGTTTATCACTCATGATAATAACATACGGTTTTAGTTTCTTATCAAAATGAGCTTTAAACTGATTATGGTTTATGCTCTGAATAGTTTTAGGCCATGCCGTGTTGAAAGTATCTGCCTCAAGAACAAATGCATTTTTATATGTGTAGACATATCCTCTCACTTCAGTCGATATGGATTCTATCGATATATCAGGCATCTTAGTTCTATCATTATTAAAGACCCATCCTCGATTTATTAGCACAACCTCATCGGAAACTACAAGAGGTGTTAGTACATCATATCCAGCTTTTTTATTATAGACCTGATTGTCCAAAAGATACTGTTTGTCTTTAATAAAAAGACCTTTAATTTTTATTGGTGTAAAGTCTTCATAAGAGTCTGCAAGTTTAGTAATAAAAGCCACTTCTTTATTAAGGCTATTTACATAATTTTTATAAATACTATCTTTTTCATCTCCCCTATCAATTTGCCAGAATGCAAGCTTGACACATGTAATAGAGAGAACGAATAAAAATATAATTCCAACAATTTTTAGTAAAGGACTTTTGATATTGTTTTTTTGTGTTACTTTAATCATAGTATGTATAAACTTATTGTAATAACGCTCCTGCTCCTGATTATCTTTAATCTCATATTAGGATTTTACTACATTATAAAAGATAAGAAGCAATCTAACAGGGGTTTTCAATCTCTAAGAACAAGAATAGTGTTGTCAGTTTTACTATTTATCATCTTGATCGCGGGATACTATCTAGGTCTGATAACTCCACATAGCGTTTGAATTACTAGAGCCAATACACAAAAACGAACAAGCCAAGCCATACAACATCTACGAAATGCCAATACCAAGCTACTGCTTCAAAACCAAAATGGTTATCACCTGCGAAATGCCCTTTCATACATCTGAACAAAATCACTGTTAGCATTATTGCTCCCAAAGTAACATGAAAACCATGAAAACCTGTGAGCATATAAAAAGTTGACCCATAGATTCCTGTAGTCATTTTAAGATTAAGATCTGAGTAAGCATGCATGTATTCGTATGCTTGAAAACCAACAAAGATAAACCCAAGCGCTATGGTAGCAGCAAGCCCGATAATAAGGTTCTTACGATCTTGTTTCTTCAATGCATGATGAGCATATGTGACAGTTAAACCACTTGTTAGTAGCAATAAAGTATTGATAGCTGGTATACCCCCTGCTCTCATTACTGTAAAATCTCCGCCGGTATTAGTTGGGCCGTTGGATGGCCAAATAGTCTCAAATTGCGGCCACAGAACAATATTTGTAGTTGTTTTATAGCCCTCTCCTCCAAGCCATGGCAGCGATAGCTCTCTAGCATAATAAAGAGCTCCAAAAAATGCTGCAAAAAACATTACCTCGGAAAAAATAAACCATACCATGCCCCATCTGAAGGATATATCTACTTGTGCATTATAAATCCCACCTTCGCTCTCAGATATCACCTCGGAAAACCACACATAAGCCATAATAAATAAGAGCAAAAGTCCAAAGAAAACTGTATATAATCCTCCCGTTCCATTCATAAAATTAGCTGCACCTATGAATAAAATGAAAACTGAAACGGTTGTGAGAAATGGCCATTTTGTCTGATGCGGAACATAATATCCATTTGAACTACTCATTTATTTAGCTCCTAACTGATCGGTAGTATTAAACATGGTATATGAAAGAATCAATGTTTTTGTATCTTCTGGCAATTCCTGATCGACTATAAACTGAAGCGGAAGTTCCATTGAGGATTTTCCGTCGATAGTTTGTTGCGTAAAACAAAAACATTCAATTTTTTTAAAATACTCAGCATCTTTGCCCGGAACTACACTCGGGCTAGCAGTAACATTTTTAATGCTTGTGCTTTTATTTGTGAGATTATAGTGAGTTGTATATATTTTGCCGACCTTAACTCTCATCTGTCTCTCATTAGGAGCAAAGACGAATGGCTCTGATCCAGCAACTGTAGATGTAAACTTAACATTTACATACCTATCACTCTCTGCTTCTTGAATATTTACTATCCGTTCATTGTTAGTTTTGCCATTTAAACCAGTAATTTCACAAAAGATATCGTAAAGAGGTACCAACATATATGAAAATGAAAACATGAACGCCACAACAATTGCAGATATAAAAAATGTATTCTTTATTTTTTTCATTAATCTACCTTGGGTGCTTTCTCAAACGAATGATATGGCGGTGGAGAAGATATGGTCCATTCTAGTCCTTCAGCTCCATCCCATGCTTTATCATCAACTGTTACATCTTTTTTCAACGTATTGTATAAGATATAGACGAAAAGTAACTGAGACAAGCCAAATCCAAACGCGCCAACAGATGCTATTGCATTAAAATCAGCAAACTGGACGGGATAATCAGGAATACGTCTTGGCATTCCAGCTAGTCCAACAAAATGCATTGGAAAGAAAGTTAGGTTTACAAAAATAGTAGTTAACCAAAAATGAAGCTTGCCTAGTGACTCGCTGTACATTTTTCCTGTCCACTTCGGTAACCAATAATACACTGCAGCTATTATTGCAAAGACCGCGCCTGGTACTAATACGTAATGAAAGTGTGCAACAACAAAATAGGTATCATGATATTGAAAGTCAGCTGGTGTCATAGCTAACATAAGCCCAGAAAAACCACCTATTGTGAATAAAATAATAAATGCTAGGGCAAATAACATAGGAGTTTCAAAAGTCATCGATCCTTTCCACATCGTTGCTACCCAATTAAAAACTTTAACTCCGGTCGGTACGGCTATCAACATTGTAGTTAACATGAAAAATATCTCGCCTGCTAGCGGCATTCCAACAGTAAACATATGATGAGCCCAAACGATGAACGACAGTATGGCAATAGATGCAGTTGCATATACCATTGAGTCATAACCAAACAGTTTCTTTCTTGAAAATGCTGGAATTATTGTAGAGACTATTCCAAAAGCAGGAAGAATAAGGATATAGACTTCGGGATGTCCAAAAAACCAGAAGATATGTTGAAACATCACTGGGTCGCCTCCGCCAGAAGCGGTAAAGAAACTGGTCCCAAAGAATCTATCTGTTAGTAGCATAGTGATTGCACCTGCTAAAACTGGCATAGCTGCGATAAGCAGAAAAGCGGTAATTAACCACGTCCATACAAACATAGGCATCTTCATTAACGTCATCCCGGGCGCTCTCATATTTAAAATGGTAGCAATTACGTTTATTGCGCCAAGAATTGAGGAAATTCCTAGTAAATGAATTGCAAAAATTACAAACGGCATTGAGTTACCACCCTGAAGTGATAAAGGAGGATATAATGTCCATCCAGCAGCAGGTCCACCGCTACTTAAAAATAGAGTGCTAATTAAAAGAGTAAAAGCAAATGGAAGTATCCAAAAACTCCAATTATTTAATCTTGGCAGCGCCATATCAGGAGCACCAATCATAAGAGGAATTTGCCAGTTTGCTAGTCCTACAAAAGCAGGCATAACTGCACCGAAAATCATTATTAACGCATGCATAGTAGTCATCTGGTTAAAAAATCCTGGAACTACCAACTGTAAACCGGGCTCGAAGAGTTCAGCTCTGATAATCAAAGCCATAAAACCCCCAACAAAAAACATAAGTAAACTAAACCATAGATATAAAGTTCCTATGTCTTTATGATTGGTGGTTGTAATCCATCTCATTATACCTGAGGGAGTATGTTCGTGGTCATGTAAATTTTCTACATTTGTACTCATATCAATTTCCTATTTTTTTTCTGCTACTCTATTTTCAATCTGCAAAGAAACCCATTTTTTGTATTCCAAAGATGGGACTGCTCTAACAACAATTGGCATGAATCCATGATCTTTACCACATAATTCTGCACACTGTCCTCTATAAACTCCAGGCTCTTTAATATTGACCCAAAGTTCATTAATAAATCCTGGTATTGCATCCTTTTTGCCTCCAAGTTCTGGTACCCACCAAGCATGAATGACATCGCTTGCAGTTAACAATATTCTTACTTTAGTATTTGTTGGAAGAACAACTTCATTATCAACATTTCTTAAATAATGCTCTACATTATTTACATCTACACCAGAGTTTAGTCTTCTAGCATTATTACTTTTATTATCAATCTTGCTGAAGAAGTTAACTCCATCTTCCAGATATTCGTATTCCCACATCCACTGATAGCCAGTGACTTTTAATGTTACTTCTGCATCACTTGTGTCCTCCATCATTATAAGAGCTTTTGTTGCGGGAACAGCGCAAGCAACTAAAATGATAAATGGAATGACAGTCCAGACTACTTCGACTTTGGTGCTTTCATGAAAATCAGCAGGTTGATGTCCAACGGATTTCCGATGGTATATAATAGAATAAATCATTGCTCCAAAAACAATAACTCCAATCACGACGGTGATCCAAAACATAAGCATATGGATATCGTAAGCTACTTCGCTGGTAGGTGTTACACCTCTAGGCATATTAACTTCCCATGCAGCAGAGCTTAGTGATGGAATTGCAACAGTAATTAGGGCTAATAGTCTATTCATACTCATCCTTAAATTCGATATTATATTATCACAGTATTAGTACTTATAGAATTTCTAATTTAATAAATTTTTATTTTTTTTCTTTAATTGGTATAACAACCTTACTATCATCATGGGACATAGTTTTTTTAGCCCAAGCAGTACCATAAATGACCTCATACGTCAGAGGGTATTTGTTATCTGATGATTTTGGAAAAGAGTTAATAAGAGTATTGACCTCAATTTTACTGAGGGGTTTTGTTGATGTATCTAGCAGCACATTAGCGCCTATTTTTCTAATGGAGTTAACGGCATCAAAAAAAGTATTAAATTTTAGAGTTATATTTTCGACATCCATTACAGGGTCTACAAAGTTAAGTTCATTTAGCATATCTCCATAATGATGCATATCAATGAAGTTATTCACATGATTGAATCTATCAACTTCTAGGAAAGCTTCCCGAAGTTCACTTAGACTGTCAGGACCCAGCGTTGAAAAAAAGAAAATACCTTGATCGGTTAGATTATTTTGAACATCAAGTAATATCTTTTGTAAATTTTGACACCAATGTAGTGTGAAGTTTGAAATTACCAAATCAAAATTCATCGATTTGAAAGGCAGGTATTCTATATCGGCGCATACAAAAGAGCTTTTAACATCCTTCTCAAAACATGTTTTAAGCATTTCAAAAGAAAAATCAACAGAGATAATTCTAGAGTCATTGTATCTCTTATTTAATAGCGATGTTAACAAACCAGTACCACATCCTAAATCTAATATATTTTTTGGAGTAAAATTCATTACATCCAATCTCTCTATCATTCTCTCTGCGACTACTTTTTGAATTTTGGCATACGCGTCATATGATTCGACTTTAGAGCTAAATGAATTGTGTATTTTTAATTTATAATCATCCATTACTCTCTACCTCTATAAAAAAGATTTAATCGATTCAATTACGTCATCACAGGATGAATAAAAGGGTAAGTGTCCCATTTTTCTCATAATTTTTACATTTCTTATAAATTTACAATCATTATACTTGCTAAACTGGTCCGCTTCTCCATTAATCATACAGATTTTTTTATAATCAATATTATTGAAATCTATCTCGCTAGCAATAACTTTCATCTCTTCAAGATTATTTATCAACACTTCGTTAGTTGGGTATGTTGTTTTTAGCATTTGCTTGTTAATTTTTTTCATATCAGAAATGGGTGCTGGGGAGTTCTTACAACACTCAAAAATAAAATTCTTAATAGCTTTATTTCTATCAGTTTCAAGTTCTTTAATTAGAAGATCTATGCTCCTCGTGCTTATAAACGATGTTTTATTTAGACAAAATGAGTTTATAAGAATTATTTTTTTAATAAAATTGTTTGATTCCATGCATTTCTTTGCAATAAGTCCACCGTATGACCAACCCACTATCACGCAATCATCATTTATATTGCTTATATACTCATCTAAAAATTTTATATTATTATGAATAGATGGGTTTTTTCCATACCCCGGGAGATCAGGAGAATATATGTCATATTCAGGAGAAAGTTTTTTTCTGAAATTTGTCCAAATAAGACTGTTGAATAACCAGCCATGCAAGAGAATAATTTTAACTTTTTTCATCGAATTTTAAGTTTGTCAGTAATACTTTAATCAGTATATAGTAATCATATGACAGAGAACATGTTTGAGAATTATGCTTTAATTCTAATAATCCTATTTTATTTAATTGGATCAATACCATTCGCTGTGGTTATCTCAAAAATCTTCTCTTTGCCAGATCCCAGATCATTTGGTTCCAATAATCCTGGTGCTACAAATGTAATGAGAAGCGGAAATAAAATTGCTGGCTTCCTGACATTTTTCTTTGATCTTATCAAAGGATTCCTCCCTATATTTATTTTAAATATATATGGTGCCGTGAATTCAATGCTATGCCTGTTGGCTCTAGCAATCATAATGGGCCACATACTTTCAATATTTTTAAAATTTAAAGGCGGCAAAGGAGTTGCTACGTCATTTGGTGCAATATTAGGGATAGATTTTATGACAGGCATATCTGTTGTCATTGTTTGGCTTGTGGTATTTATGATTTCTAAAATTTCAGGATTATCAGCAATAATTAGTTTTCTCTTGTTCCCGTTCGTAGTTTATATAATGAAATTAGATGATTTTATACTTATTTTTTCATTCATGAATACTTTGATTATACTTTTCAGTCATAAAAAAAATATAGTAGACTTTATGCTAAAAAAAATCTGATATGGTATGTGGATTTATTTCTAGATTACTTGAAATGTATTTTTTAGATTTTAAATAACCTAAAAATGCAATCATTGCACCATTATCGGTACTGAACTCTAAATCTGGAAAATAAATATTATTACCTTTTCCTTCCGATAAAAATCTCGTTCTGAGTTTTTTGTTTGCACTGACTCCTCCGGAAACTACAATATTTTTGATTTGATAATTTTTTGCTGCTTTAAAAGTTTTTGTTATCAACACGTCTATTATGGAGTTTTCAAAATCATAAGCAATATCACTTATCAATCGGTCATTTAAATCTCTCTGCTTAATAGTGTTAATTACAGATGTTTTGAGACCACTGAAGCTGAAGTTGTAATCTTCGCTCTTCAACATAGGTCTTGGAAATTTAAATGAAGATTTATTTGCCAAAGATGCAGCTTTTGATATCTCTGGTCCACCAGGATATCCCAATCCAAGAGTTCTAGCTACTTTATCAAACACTTCACCAGCAGCATCATCTAAAGATTTTCCAATGAGCTCGTGTTCTTGGTCTTTATTAATTATAGACAAAAATGTGTGTCCACCTGAGACCAACAAAGATAAAAAAGGAGGCTTGATAGTACAATCTATCATCATCGGAGACATTATATGTGCCTCGAGGTGATCCACTTCTATTGCTCGTATATTCAAAGAATAAGCCAAAGATTTAGAAAAAGATGCTCCTGTTAATAATGGTCCTAAAAGCCCAGGGCCATTTGTAAATGAAATCAGATTAATATCTCTGATATCAAGTTCTGTCTTCTCGAGTAAATTTTCCAAAATAGGAATAAATTTTCTTACATGATCACGAGATGCTAGTTCTGGAACTATTCCTCCATATTTTTCATGTATGGCATGCTGAGAACTTGTTATATGACCAAGTAATCCCCTTTCGCTATGATAAAGAGCTAATCCTGTCTCATCGCATGAAGATTCGACCCCTAAAATAACCATTTTTCACCAAAAAAGGTACATATATATATTGCTTTATAACTCATATGAAGTAATATTACTGCCATTATAAACTTTTTTATAGAAAATATATGCCGAGTGTACAAATAAGAGAGAATGAGCCTTTTGAAATTGCATTGAGGAGGTTCAAAAGAGGATGTGAAAAAGCAGGGATTTTAGCTGAGACACGCAGAAGAGAGTTTTATGAAAAACCAACAAGCGTGAGAAAAAGGAAAATTGCGGCAGCTGTTAAAAGATCTAAAAGAAAGTCAAGCATGATGGCAATCAGAAAAAAACCCCCCTACAAAAAATATTAGAAAAATCAATGAAAGATAAAATCCAAAAGGATTTAATTGAATCGATGAAATCAGGTTCTAAAAATGATGTCGAGATTCTGAGGTTTGTTATATCTCTGATAAAAAAAGAAGAGAAAGACAAGAATAAGGATTTTAGTGATTCAGAAGTTATACAAGTACTCAAAAAAGCTATCAAAAGAAATCAGGATGCATTTGAACAATTTTCAAAAGCAGGTAGAAATGATTTAGCAGAAAAAGAACAAATGGAAATTGAAATAATATCTAGATACCTCCCTGACGAATTATCCGCATCTGAAATTGAAAAATTAGTTCAAGGAATCATATCTGAAGTCAATGCTAAAGATCAAAAAGATATAGGCAAAGTCATGGCTGTCATTAAACAAAACCATGCAGATAGCGTGGATATGGGCTTAGCCAGTAAGCTTGTCAAAACTATACTCTCAGCTGATTAAACAATTAAGTTTTAATATAGTATAATGTAGTCCTGATGGATAAAAATCTACAATTTTTAGAACTTAAGAGAATGGATCCTAAAATCACCCCTGCATCTAAAAGGGTGAAGACATACAAAGAGATCTACGGTCACTACTCAGCTATTCAAGCTGGCGAGCAGTCCGGACGATGCATTGAATGTGGTAATCCTTACTGCGAATGGAAATGTCCAGTTCACAATTATATACCCCAATGGCTCAAACTAATATCAGAAGGTAGATTGTTTGAAGCAGCCGATTTATCCCACCAAACTAATTCTCTACCTGAGATATGTGGGAGAATATGTCCTCAAGATAGACTATGCGAGGGCGCGTGTACTCTAAATGATGGATTTGGGGCAGTAACAATTGGAAATATTGAAAAATATATTACCGACGAGGCACTCAAACAGGGGTGGAAACCAGATTTATCGAATGTAAAAAAAACGAATTACAAAGTTGGGATTGTTGGAGCAGGCCCCGCAGGTCTCGCGTGTGCTGACATACTTGTACGCAATGGAATAACACCACATGTATATGACAAGTATGAAGAAATTGGAGGTTTATTAACTTTTGGCATCCCTCCTTTCAAACTGGAAAAAGAAATAGTTCTACAACGCAGAAAAATTTTGGAAGAAATGGGAGTTGAGTTCTATCTCAATAAAGAAATTGGCAAAGATCTTCCTTTTGATAAATTACTTAGCGATTATGATGCTGTTTTTCTTGGCATGGGAACATATACATATATGAAAGGTGGTTTTAAAGGCGAGAACTTAGATGGCGTATTTGATGCTTTGCCTTACTTGAATTCAAATATAAGAAATATATTTGGAACAAATAACAATGATTATATAAATTTTAATAATGAGAATGTGATTGTTCTTGGTGGTGGTGACACGGCTATGGATTGTAATAGAACTGCTCTTAGACAAGGAGCAAAAAAAGTATATTGTGCGTACAGACGTGATGAACAAAATATGCCTGGATCAAGACGAGAAGTTAAAAATAGTAAAGAAGAAGGAATTAATTTTCTATGGAATATGCAGCCGGTAGAAATTCTTGGCAAGGATAAAGTAGAAGGTGTTAAATTCCTAAAGACTAAACTTAAAAAAACTGACATAAGAGGAAGAGAAGTTCCAACTATTATCAAAGGTTCCGAAAAAATCATCAAGGCTGATAAAGTAATCCTTGCTTTTGGCTTTAGACCTAATCCATCAAATTGGTTCTCAAAACATAAGATTAAAACTGATGAGATTGGAAGAGTAATTATAGATAGGGCCTCGAAATTTAATTTTCAAACACACAATCCTAAAGTTTTTAGTGGCGGTGATATGGTAAGAGGGTCTGATTTGGTAGTTACTGCAGTGTTTGAAGGGAGATCAGCAGCTGCCGGCATCGTAGAATTCCTAGATTCTAAAAAATCAAAAAAAACTAATGTCGCTTGATAATCACCTTCTACTAAGAGCTATCAGAAAAGAGCCAGTGGAAAGAACTCCTGTATGGATAATGAGACAGGCCGGCAGATATTTGCCAGAGTATATTAAACTGAAAAATCAAGCTGGTGGTTTTATGAATCTGATAAAAAACCCTGAACTTGCTTGTGAAATTACATTACAACCACTTGAACGCTTCAATCTTGATAGTGCAATTATATTCTCAGATATTCTTGTAATCACTGAATTGTTCGGCATTGAGTTAGAATTCATTGAGAAAGTAGGACCAGTATTGAGTAAGACTTTAAGAACAGAAGACGATCTCAAAAAAATAAATACTGATTTTGACTTTGAAAAAGTTGATTATGTTTATAAAACAGCTAAGTTACTTAAAAACGAACTTAATAATAAAGTACCTCTTATTGGATTTATTGGCAGTCCATGGACAGTAGCAACTTATATAATTGAAGGAAACTCTACAAAAAATTTTTCAAAAGTTCTCAATATATTAAAAAATGATAAGATTTTTTTGAAATCGTTACTAGATATGATAACAAAAGCAAGTATTAATCATTTAGAGAGGCAAATAAAATCTGGTGTTGATGTTACAATGATTTTTGATACATGGGGTGGCCTTTTAGAGGGAGACTTGTACGAGGAATTTTCATTGCAGTACATCAATACTATTCATTCTTCACTTAAGTCTTACAAGAAACCTATGATTTACTATATAAGAAATCCATATACGAAATTAGTGAACATCCAAAAGCTTGATGTTGATGTAGTTGGTATAGATTCTTCTATTACAATTAGTGAGTTTAATAAAGGGACTGGAGACAAATTCTGTGTTCAAGGTAATTTAGATGTAGAAATACTAAAATTGAGCAATAACAAAATTGAAGAAGAAGTTATTAAAATTTTGTCAAACATTAACAATACAACTGGACATATATTCAATCTAGGAACAGGTATTACGCCAGATATAGACCCAGCTAAATTAAAAACATTAATTGATGTATTGGCAAAAGTAAGTCCTAGATATACTATTAAATAGAATATGCTTTCGAATAATATCTATATCGTAGGTCTCATGGGATCTGGGAAAACTTCAATAGGGAAACTCTTATCTAAAACACTTGATTCTGAGCATGTGGATATCGACCAGGAAATCGTAAAAAAAACTAATTTGACGATAAGTGAAATATTTAAAAATCATGGGGAAAATCACTTTAGAGAACTTGAGTCTATCATGCTTAATAACGTATCCAAGAGAAGAAATCTCATTGTTTCAACTGGGGGTGGCGTGATTTTATCAAGTGAGAACATTAGTACCATGCAGAACACAGGAAGTATTATTCATCTAGATATAAGTATAAAAATTCAGCTATTAAGAGTACGGAATAAGAAAAATAGACCTCTACTAGATGTAGATAATATCAAAGAAAAACTTACAGAGATGAAGAATTTGAGAGATAATACCTACAAGAGTATATCGAACTACTCAATATTAACTGACAATAAAAATAAAAAAGATATTGTCCAAGAGATAATTGATAAATTAAATGATTAAAAAAACTCTCAGAACACAAACGAACAATGTACCTATATTCATAGGCGATAAGATTATTTCTAACTCGCTTTTAAAATCATTAATTAAGTCAAAAGATGTGGTTGTTATAACGAATGTTATTGTTGCTAAGTACCATTTAAAAAACTTAAAAAATAAATTACGAGGATTTAATATACTTACCTATATAATTCCTGATGGTGAAAAATATAAAAATATAAAAACACTATATAAGATACAAGATTTTCTTGTAAAAAATAATTGTGATCGTCAAGTTAATATCATAGCGCTCGGTGGGGGAGTTGTAGGAGATCTAGTTGGTTTGGCAGCCGATTTATTTTTAAGAGGGGTAAATCTAATACACATACCAACTACACTTTTATCGCAAGTAGACTCATCAATAGGTGGTAAAACTGGCATCAATCATAAACTAGGCAAGAACTTAATTGGAACTTTTAAACAGCCTCATGCTGTAATAATTAGTATAGATCTTTTAAAAACTCTTCCGGATAAAGAATTCAGTGCTGGTATGGCAGAGGTAGTTAAGTATGGAGCAATTAAAAGTTCGAGTTTTCTAAAATGGCTCAATAAGAATGCAGATAATTTACTAATGAGAAAAAATAAATATGTACTGCATGCTGTTAAAACATCTGTTAAAGAAAAAATTGATGTTGTGCAAAAAGATGAAAAAGAATCTGGATTAAGAGCTATACTTAATTTTGGTCATACGCTCGGACATGCCATAGAAGCTGCCTCAAATTACAAAGGTATTCTTCATGGAGAAGCTGTGAGTATAGGAATGATATTTGCTGCATGCATGTCTGTAGATATTAATAAACTTAGTATTGAGGAATTTAACCTTCTAGAATCAACTTTACGAAAACTGAATCTACCAACTAAAGTTCCAAAAAAACTGAAATCTTCTCAGCTGAAAAAACATATAGCTTTTGATAAAAAGAAAAAAAATGGTAAAAATAATTTTGTTTTAATAAAAAAAATTGGAGTTACTCAAATAACCAATACTATCTCAAATGCATATCTAAACTCCACAATTAGAGATTTTATAAGTTAATCATACTCTTCAATTTTCCGATCTTATGTTAATATCATGATGTTATGACAAAAAATAATACCCATAAAACTAGTGGTTTATATGACCCTATATTCGAAAAAGATAATTGCGGCTTCGGGCTCATAGCAAATATGGATGATAACCCATCACATTGGGTTATTAAAACAAGTATAAATGCACTAAAACGTCTCACGCACAGGGGTGCTGTAGCTGATGATGGGAAAACCAGTGATGGTTGTGGATTACTCATTAAAAAACCACATGAATTTTGCGCATCTGTTGCAAAAGAACTAGACATTAAATTATCAAAAAATTATGCCTTTGGTGTTGTTTTTACAGATAACAAGAAAAATACTTTCAAAAAAATAAAAGAGGTTATACATTTTCAATTACGTAAGCATGGTTTAGAGGTAGCGGGCTGGAGAGAAGTTCCTACTAATTCAAAAGTCTGTGGCAAAGAAGCATTGAAAAATATTCCCAGTATTCATCATGTCATAATCAACGCGCCAGACGATTTACTTGAAACTGAATTTGAAAAAAAACTATATATATCGAGATTACAGTGTGAGAAGATACTTCAAGATGAAAAAGGCTTCTATGTGCCAAGTTTGTCATCAAGGGTTATATCTTACAAAGGACTAATATTATCGGAATATATAACCGACTTTTATCCGGATCTGAAAAATAAAAAAATGAAGACTTCATTGTGCGTCTTTCATCAAAGATTCTCTACAAACACACTTCCTGAGTGGAAGCTTGCTCAACCTTTTAGGTATCTTGCTCATAATGGCGAGATAAATACGATACAAGGTAATCGTAATTGGTATCTTGCAAGAAGGAATAAGCTAGAAATTGAGTCTCTTCCAGAATTAACTAAGCTTCATCCTCTTATTTCAAGAGATAGCTCTGATTCGTATACGCTTGATAATATGCTTGAACTGCTTCTATCTGGTGACATGGGAATTTTTAGAGCAATGAGAACATTGATGCCTCCCGCTTGGCAGAATAATCCTAATATTGATGACGACCTTAAGGCGTGCTACGAATATCATTCTATGCACATGGAACCATGGGATGGTCCTGCCGGGATTGTCTTGACTGATGGTAGATATGCTGCGTGCGCGTTAGATAGGAATGGGCTGAGGCCCGCAAGATATGTTATTACGAATGACAGACATATAACACTCGCTTCGGAAATAGGGGTTTATGATTATGATAGTTCAAATGTCTTAACAAAAGGCCGACTCGCACCTGGTCAAATGCTTGCGGTTGATACAAAAACTGGGGAACTTCTATTTACTAAACAAATTGATAATATCCTTAAAGATAGGCACCCCTATCAATCCTGGTTAGTAAAAAATTCAAAAAAAGTTTGTGTATCTGAATCTCTAGATTTAAATCCTCTAAATTTTACAAAAGAGGACATCGCTACGTATAAAAAAGTTTTTGGAATAACTTTTGAAGAAGAAAAAGAAATTATTACTCCGTTAGCTGAGTTGGGACAAGAGGCAACAGGCTCAATGGGTGATGATACTCCTCTTCCTGTTATGTCCAAGCAGAATAGGTCTATTTATGATTACTTTAGACAACAATTTGCTCAAGTCACTAATCCACCAATAGATTCTCTTAGAGAAAATAGCGTTATGTCGCTTGAAGTTTGTTTAGGTAAAGAAAGAAATATTTTTGAAGAGTCATCTAAGCATGCTGATAGATTAATTTTAAATTCTCCAGTTCTGGATCGTCAGACTTTCGAATGTATTCAAGATAGTAAGATTAAAAAATATCCTGTTGGAAACATTAATTTAAATTATGACAAATCACTAGATTTAGAAGAAGCAATAAATACAATTTGTGATAGAGCAACTCGCTTGGTAAAAAAAGGTAACATCGTACTAATACTCACAGATAAAAAAATTCATAAGGATCAATTTACTATACCCGCTCCAATGGCGGTTGGCGCTATACATCATAAACTTATAGATAGTGGATTGAGATGCGACACTAACCTTATTGTAGAAACTGGATCAGCAAGAAATCCTCATCACTTTGCTGTACTGCTTGGATATGGAGCAACAGCTATTTATCCATATTTATCATTCGAGCTGATATTTGAACTCATAAATAAGAACAATAAAAGTAATGACTATACAAAAAGTGTATCAAACTATATAAGAGGTATTAACAAAGGGATATTTAAGATTATGTCTAAAATGGGCATATCTTGTGTATCCAGTTATAGAGGCGCGCAACTTTTTGAAACTGTAGGTCTTGATGATGATGTTGTTGATTTATGCTTTAGAGGAACTATTAATAGAATTTCTGGAACGGATTTTGATGATTTACAGAAAGATATTCTAGAAACTCATGAGTTTGCCTGGGATGAGAAACTAAAAATTAAAACCGGTGGTCTTCTTAAATATGTTCATGATGACGAATATCATGACTATAACCCGGATGTTGTCAAACAACTTCAAGAATGCGTAAGTACAGGATCATATGATGACTATAAGAAATTTTCTGAAATAATAAATAATAGAAGACCAAGCTTTTTGAGAGATTTATTAAATCTAAGATCAAAAAATAAAAGCGTTAGTTTAAAACAGGTTGAACCTATAAGTAATATAGTAAAAAGATTTGATACTGCCGGGATGTCGCTGGGGGCTCTATCTCCTGAAGCTCATGAAGCGCTAGCTATTGCAATGAATAAACTTGGAGGAAGATCTAACTCTGGAGAAGGAGGAGAACATATTGATAGATACAACTCTGAAAAATCATCCAAAATTAAGCAAGTTGCTTCGGGAAGGTTTGGAGTAACAGCTCATTACCTTGTTAATGCTGAAGTGATTCAGATTAAGATTGCACAAGGAGCTAAACCAGGAGAAGGAGGACAATTACCAGGACATAAAGTTAATAAAATGATAGCTGAGTTAAGGTTTTCTGTCCCAGGAGTTACTCTTATCTCGCCACCTCCTCATCATGACATATACTCTATTGAAGACCTTGCACAATTAATTTTTGATCTTAAACAGGTAAACAATAAAGCTCTTATTTCAGTAAAACTTGTCTCTCAGGCAGGTGTTGGAACAATTGCTGCTGGCGTGGCAAAAGCTTATGCTGATTTAATAACAATTTCTGGATACGATGGTGGTACGGGTGCAAGTCCTCTTACATCTGTTAAGTATGCAGGAACACCTTGGGAACTAGGAATTTCTGAGACCCATCAAACATTAATGATGAATAACTTAAGACATAAAGTTAGACTTCAAACAGACGGAGGGCTTAAGACAGGATTAGATGTTGTGAAAGGTGCTATATTAGGTGCTGAAAGTTTTGGATTTGGGACATCTGTTATGGTTGCATTAGGTTGTAAATATCTTCGAGTATGTCATCTGAATAATTGTGCTACTGGCGTTGCCACTCAAAATAAAATTCTAAGATTAAAACACTTTAGCGGAAGCCCAGATAGAGTCATAAATTACCTACGTTTTGTTGCTCAAGATGTCAGAGAAATTTTATCTGCCTTAGGATATAAATCTCTCAACGATATAATTGGAAAGACCGATTTACTAAAACAGCTTAAAGGAGTTACGATTAAACATAATAAAGTTAATCTTAAAAAACTCTTATATAAAGTGAAAAGTGATCAAAGGTTTTGTACAACAAAATCTAATAAACCTTTTGATAAAGCTTTATTGGCGAAAAAAATACTTAAAGATACTTTACCTTACATTAAATCAAAAAAGAGTAAAACATTTAGTTACATAATAAAAAATTATGACAGAAGTATCGGTGCTTCGTTATCTGGTGAGATTGCTAGGCTATACGGCAATTATTCTCTATCTAAAAAACCTATAACACTGTCCTTTACTGGTACGGCCGGACAAAGTTTTGGTGCTTGGAATGTTTCAGGTTTAAATATGACACTCAATGGCGATGCTAATGATTATGTTGGAAAAGGAATGGCAGGAGGAAATATTGTAATTCAATCTCCAAAGGAACTTAAAACAATCGCATCAAGCACAGTAGCAATAGGAAATACATGTCTTTATGGAGCAACAGGTGGTCGATTATTTGTTGAGGGCATAGTGGGAGAAAGATTTGCGGTCAGAAATTCTGGGTGTATTGCGGTAGTTGAAGGTAGTGGTGATCATGCATGCGAATATATGACTGGAGGAGCTGTTATTTTTCTAGGAAAAGTTGGGAATAACTTTGGCGCCGGAATGACTGGTGGATTATCATTTGTGTATGACGACAATCAAATGCTGGATAGCAATATAAACGCTGAATCCGTTGAACTCGTAAAAATAAAACCAGGCAAGTATAGAAAACATGAGGAATTTATTCATAAACAAATTAAGTCTCACTTCGCAAAAACTGGTAGTCTTAGAGCAAAACAAATATTAGATAATTTTTGCGATGAAGTTAAAAAATTCTATATTATCAAACCTAAGTCATCAAACATTGATGATCTTCTTGTCATTATAAATAAAGCTGCATAGAGCATGAGTAATATTGACAGAGCTTTTATTGATGATTTATTGTCTCGAATAGATATTGTAGATGTAATTGGAGAAGTCGTAAAACTTAAAAAAGCGGGAGCAAATCACAAAGGTTTATGTCCCTTCCATTCCGAGAAAACTCCATCTTTTAACGTCTCAAGCGCAAAACAATTTTACCACTGTTTTGGATGTGGGGCTTCTGGAGACGCTATTAAATTCCTAAGAGAACACGAGGGATTGTCGTTTGTTGATGCCGTAGAAAAACTTGCATCTATGGCAAATATGGAAGTACCTAAAAATAATAAAATCAATCAAGAAGACATGGGTTTATATGAGGCAAATAAACTTGCACTTCAATTTTTTATAAATTCGTTGAACAAGAATAAGGGTGCTATGGACTACCTTATTTCACGTGGTATAGATACCGATATGATTAAGAAATTTGATATTGGTTATGCCGCGGATTCTTGGGATAGTCTAAAAAAATATCTTTACCAAAATAAAAAATTAGAGGCAGCTATTGAACTTGGGTTGGTTGTGAAGAATCAAGATAAAGTATATGACAGATTTAGAAACAGAATTATGTTTCCTATAAAAAATAATGCAGGGAGAGTAATAGCTTTTGGAGGAAGAACAATTGATAAAAATGAGAAAGCTAAATACATAAATTCGCCAGAGTCAAAACTATTTTTTAAAAGTGCAGAGATATATGGATTGTATGAATCAAAAAATGAAATACATAAAAAAGAATCTATCGTAATTGTAGAGGGTTATACCGATGTTATTTCATTGCACAAACATGGATATTATAATGTAGTTGCAACACTAGGGACAGCATTCACTAAATTCCATATAAGGAAGATTAAAAGGATTTCTAGTGAAATAATTTTCTGTTTCGATGGTGATGATGCCGGCAAGAGCGCAGCTAACAAAGCTATGAATAATGTTTTGCCAGAACTGAATGATGGACTAGATATACGTTTTTGTTTTCTAGAGAAAGGAAAAGATCCAGATGAGATATGTCAGGAGGATAGTGGTGCATTAAATACATATTTTAATAATAGTATGAGACTTTCTGAATATATGATTGACTCGGCAAAAGAAAATCTTGATTTGAATAATATTGAAGACAAAGTCAAATTTATTCAGAATATTAAGAATCTTTCTGGGAAATTACCTGATGGGATTTTTAAAAAACTATTCATTCAAGAAATAAAAAAAATCTCTCAAGTTAACTTAAGCGAGGATTCAAAAGAAAACACATCAGAGAAAATTAATACAGATAATAAGAGCGTCAAGTTATCAAAAATTGATTCGGTTGTACTATCCACATTATTAAAGTTTCCTAAGTTGTCGGAAAATTTAGAGGAATATATTACAGAACTTACATTGTCTCCAAAAATAAAAGAGATGATTTCCCTGATTCCGAAATATAAAAATAAAGATACATATATTCTTAATAAATTTTTGGAAGAGGACGATGAAATTAAGAATCTCTTTATAAATCACTCATCAATAAATGTGTTAGATAATGATATAGAGACTGCTGCACAAACAATTACTAGCATAATAGAAAATCATAAAAAAACAAAACAAGACAAAGAGTATAATGTGATATTAGATAAATTTTCTCAAGGTGAAGACCTTACTTTAGAAGAGAGAGAAGTCCTTAAAAACTATAAAAAATAATAATAGCAGATAAACAACTACATTATATTGTGATATAGTTCTAAAAAAATGAATAAAAACTACTTATTTACATCTGAAAGTGTCTCCCCTGGCCATCCTGATAAGTTGTGTGATCAGTTATCGGACTCCATTCTTGATATTGTTTTAAAAGATGATAAAGATTGCAAGGTAGCTTGTGAGGTCTTGGCTAAAGGAAAAGCAGGTGAGCCTGGATCTGTCATTCTAGCAGGTGAGATTACTACAAAAAATTCACTTCAAGTTGAAGAAAAGGTTCGTCAAGTCATTTGCGATATTGGATATGATCATAATGAACTAGGTTTTAATGGAAATGAATGTGAGATAATTACAATAATTAACCAACAATCACCCGATATTAAAATGGGAGTTGAACGTAATAAAAAAGATGATCAGGGAGCAGGTGATCAGGGATTAATGTTTGGTTACGCATCAAATGAAACTGAGCAACTTATGCCAGCACCAATATACTATTCACATCGACTTGTCGAAAAACAGACTAAATTATTAAAAAGTAAAAAAGTAGATTGGTTATTACCTGATGCTAAAAGTCAGATTACTTTTGTTTATGAGAACGGTCGACCTGAAAAAATAGATACTGTTGTATTATCCACTCAACATTCGAAAGATGTAACTCTTAGCGATGTTAAAGATTTTGTGATGGAAGAAATTATAAAAACAACAATACCTAAAAATTTATTATCGAGTGCCACTAAGATTCATATTAATCCAACAGGAAACTTTGTCATTGGAGGACCAAACGGCGATTGTGGTTTGACTGGTAGAAAAATAATCGTTGATACTTACGGTGGTATGGCAAGACATGGTGGAGGTGCTTTCTCTGGTAAAGATCCATCTAAAGTTGATAGGTCTGCAGCCTATATGGCAAGGTATATCGCAAAAAATATTGTAGCTACTGAGCTTGCAGATAAATGTGAAATACAGCTCTCTTATGCAATTGGCGTTGCTGAGCCAACTTCAATTTCTGTTGATACTTTTGGAACATCGAAGATTGAGAATTCTAAAATATCCTCTGCAGTAAGTAAGGTATTTAATCTCACTCCGAAGGGTATTATTGACACGCTAGACCTTCTGAACGTAAAATATCAACCTACCGCAGCTTTTGGACATTTCGGGAGAGATGGCAAAAATTTTACTTGGGAACAAAAGGATAAGGTTGATATACTAATGAATGAACTAGGATAGGTAATAAAATGGTCACAAAAACTGAAAAAATAAGCAAAATTGGAACTGATTATAAAGTAGCTGATATATCTTTAGCTGAATTTGGAAAAAAAGAAATTAAAATTGCTGAAACTGAAATGCCTGGATTGATGGCAATTAGAGAAGAGTATAAAGACCAGAAACCACTCAATGGTGCAAATATACTTGGTTGTCTTCACATGACTATCCAGACAGCTGTCCTTATTGAGACGCTTGTTGATTTAGGCGCTTCTGTTAGATGGTCTTCTTGTAATATTTTTTCAACTCAGGATCATGCAGCAGCTGCAATAGCAAGTCAAAATATTCCTGTATATGCATGGAAAGGAGAAACCGAAGAAGAATACAATTGGTGTATCAAACAAACTATTGAGGGTGATAAAGATTGGAAACCAAATCTGTTATTAGATGATGGCGGTGACTTAACAGCTATAATGCATAATGATTATCCACAATTAATGAGCGATATTAGAGGTGTATCTGAAGAAACTACAACTGGTGTTCACAGACTCTATGAAATGGAAAAAAATAATTCACTCAAAGTTCCGGCTCTAAATGTAAATGATTCAGTAACTAAATCAAAATTTGATAATTTATATGGTTGTAGAGAATCTCTTGTCGATGGAATTAAAAGAGCTACAGACAGTATGATTGCTGGCAAGTTAGCTATTGTATGTGGGTATGGTGATGTAGGCAAAGGCTCAGCTGCATCATTGAGAGGATTAGGAGCGAATGTTCTCATTAGTGAGATAGACCCTATATGTGCACTTCAAGCATCTATGGAAGGTTACCAAGTTGTTACTATAGAAGATTATTTAGATAAAATTGATATTTTTGTAACTGCAACAGGGAATTTAAATGTTATTCAGCATGATCATATGGCTAATATGAAAAATGGCGCGATTGTCTGTAATATAGGACATTTTGATAATGAAATAGATGTTGAGAGTCTAAGAAAATACGAATGGGAGAATGTAAAGCCACAAGTAGATCAGATAATCTTTCCGGATGGGAAAAGAATAATTCTACTGGCAGAAGGTAGATTGATTAATCTAGGTTGTGCGACCGGACATCCAAGCTTTGTTATGTCTTGTTCATTTACAAATCAAGTGATGGCACAAATTGAGCTATGGAAAAATTATAGCAAATATGAAAATAAAGTTTATGTTCTGCCTAAAAATCTTGATGAAAAAGTTGCGAAACTTCATCTAGAAAAACTTGGTGTCAAATTAACTAGACTCTCTAAAGAACAAGCTGAGTACATCAACGTTGACCAGGACGGGCCATTCAAAAAAGATGAGTACAGGTATTAGGACTTAAAGATACTGCTCCACTAATGTCAAAAAAAATCAATAAGCTTGAGAACATTGTCGAGAGGGATCTTGACGTAATTTGGCACCCTTGTACTCAAATGAAGGATCATGAAAAAATACCTCTCATACCGATAAAAAGTGGAAAAGGCGTATGGTTAGAAGATTTTGATGGAAAAAAATATATTGATGCGATCAGTTCCTGGTGGGTAAACATATTTGGTCACTCTAATGGCTATATAAACAGCAAAATAGCTCAACAATTAAAAAAATTGGAGCATGTTTTACTCGCAGGATTTACTCATGAGCCGGCTGTTAAACTAGCTGAACGATTAATAGCGATGTCACCTGCTAAAATTAATAAATGTTTTTTTACAGATAATGGATCCTCAGCTATAGATGCTGCTATGAAAATGAGTTTCCATTTTTGGAAAAATATTGGATACAAAAAAAAGAGAAAGTTTATAGCTTTAAGCAATAGTTATCATGGTGAGACGATAGGGTCATTATCCGTAAGTAATATTGATCTATACAAGAAAACTTATAAAAGTCTCATGAAAGATACTATAATAGTTCCGTCTCCAGATTGTTATAATAAAAAAGAAAGTGAAACCAATAAAGAATATACAACTAGAATGTTTAGTTTCATGCTTGATGCTATCAAAAAAAATCATAAAAGCGTTTGTGCCGTAATAATTGAACCTCTCGTACAATGTGCTGGATATATGAGGATGTATCATCCTATTTATTTAAAGTTACTTCGAGATGCCTGTGATGAATATGACATTCATCTGATAGCCGATGAGATTGCTGTTGGATTTGGCAGAACTGGGACTATGTTTGGTTATGAACAATCAAAAATTACTCCCGATATTATTTGTTTGTCAAAGGGCATTACAGGAGGCTACCTTACACTATCAACAATTCTTACCTCTAATAAAATTTATAATGCCTTCTATGATGAATATACGAAGCTTAATGCATTTTTGCATTCACACAGTTATACTGCTAATCCTTTAGCTTGTACTGCAGCTAATGCCTCGTTAGATCTATTTGAGAAAAAAGATATAATTGAGAAAAATAAATTAAAATCAAAATATATAAAGGATCAGCTGATGAGTATGAATTCTCATAATAATGTTGGAGACATAAGACAAACTGGAATGATAAATGCTGTTGAAATGGTAAAAGATAAACATAAACGAATACCATTCGATTGGAAAGAAAGAAGAGGAATTAAAGCCTATAAATATGCTCTTGAAAATAATGTATTATTAAGACCTCTAGGTAATGTGATGTATTTTATGCCTCCTTATGTTATAAAAAAGAATGAAATTGATCATGTCATTAATGTCATGGAAGGTGCAATAAATATTGCGACGAAATAAAATTCATAGAATCTTCGTAAACACTGACATCAATGTTGGTGAGACTTTCATAGCTGATAAAAATTTAACTACGAGAATTCATAAAGTTCTACGAATTAAAAGTAATGAAAAAATCATTCTCTTTAATGGAAATGGTAAGGACTATATTTGTGCAATTGATGATAGAGAGTCTAAACGGATTCAAGTTGAAAAATCTATTAAGGGCTTAGAGAATGATGCTGTTAATACTCTCGGTTTATCAATATCTAGTGGTAAAATTATGGATTATGCAATTCAGAAATCTGTAGAACTTGGAATTAAAAAAATTGTACCAATAATTACTGAGAGGAGTCACCCTACAGATATCAATAAAAGATATCTGCATTGGAAAAAAATAATTTTGAGTGCATGTGAACAATGTGGGTCTTCTACTATACCTGAGATAGAGAAAGCTGCTACTTTATCAGAGATAGCAAAGTATACAGAATCATCTAGTGAAATAAAAATTTGCTTTGATCCTCGTGGAGAAAAATTGAACATGAATGAAGTAAATATAAATCAATATATATTTCTTATTGGTCCAGAAGGTGGGTTTAGTGACAATGATATTACAATGTTAAAAAAATATAACTGGAGAATTATTTCGCTTGGAGATAGGATATTAAGAACCGAAACAGCTTGTGTAGTCGCACAGACATTAATGAGAAAATGGTAGATGAATAATTTAAAATCAATAGCAGAATATAATAAAAGCTTCACAAATCAAGAGTTACATAATTGTATAATTAATAGTCATGTTGAAATTGAGTCGTGGTTCCGTAAACAATGGATTAAATATCCTGCGCCATTTTATTCATCTATAGATATACGAAATTCTGGATTCAAAATTGCTCCAGTTGATACCAACTTATTTCCAGCTGGCTTCAATAATCTTGATAAAAATTTTGAACCTTTATATATTTCTGCTTTAAGCCATGCCCTAGAGAGACAGTCTGTGGACATAAGAAAAATCTTACTTATAGGTGAAAATCATACTAGAAATCAGCATTATTCAAATAGTCTATCTGTCCTATCAAGCTTTATAAAAAAAGCTGGATTTGAAATTGAGATTGCATCGTTAGGTGACTTGAATACACCTGGAAAAATAAACCCTGGACTGAAAAAGATAAATAAATCACTTTGTTACGAATCATTTTCTCCGGATCTAATCATACTTAATAATGATCTTTCAGATGGTGTTCCTGATATTCTAAAAGAGACTAAACAGCCTATTCTCCCAGATCCTAATCTAGGGTGGACTAATCGCTCAAAAACTATTCATTTTGAATATTATAGTGATGTCGTAAAAAACTTTACTAGATTGCTGGGTTTGGATTCGTGGCTGATGGAGCCTCTTTTTAGAAATTGTGGTGAAATAGATTTTAAAACCAAACAAGGTGAAGATTGCATGTTATATCATACAGAAAAATTGTTTATGCTTATCAAGGAAAAATATGAGATATATGGAATCGATGAAAAGCCCTACATTATGATTAAAGCAGATTCAGGTACATACGGTATGGGGATTATTAAGGTATCAGATATTAATGATTTAAAAAATATTAATCGTAAACAACGTACAAGAATGACAAAGATTAAAGGTGGCGCTCCATTAAATAAAGTTATTCTTCAAGAAGGCATTTATTCAAATGAAAAGATTAATATAAAATCTGATGTAGTTGAACCAGTAATATATTCATTTGGTTCAAGCCTACTTGGTGGATTCTACAGGATACATGAAGATAAAGATTATTCGGAAAATCTAAACTCACCAGGAATGTCCTTTCACCCAATATCATTCAATGATGCGTGTATTAGCCCCGATAGTAATCAACCCATTCATTCTGATACTAATAAATTTTATATTTATGGGGTAATTGCCAGATTGGCAATTTTAGCTGCTGCTAAAGAACTCTATAATTTAGATAGCTAGTATGTTTAATATAGCTGTAATCACTGATCCTATCGAATGTTTGTTAAAAGAAACAGATACCACTCTTGGAATAATTAATATACTTCAGAAAAATAATAAAATATTTTATATTGATACCACAACAATACAAATTAATAATCATAATGTTTTTGGAAATGTCCAAGAACTCACTCTAAATCTTCATAATAAAAAGTACTTTCATCTTAAAAATAAAAAAAAAATTAATTTAAATAAGATGCATTGTATTTTTTTTAGGAAGGATCCGCCAGTTGACGAGAATTATATAGCATTAACATATATGTTAGATATATTAGAAAAACAAAAAACACTCATAATAAATTCTTCTCAGTCTCTGAGAGATTATAATGAAAAGCTCCTCGGAGGCTTAATGAGTCCATACAAACTTCCAACTATCGTCTCATGTAATATTGATCAAATGAAGAAATTTATTAACAAACATAAAAATGTTGTTGTTAAACCACTCAATATGATGAGAGGAGAGAATATACAAAAAATAAGTCATAACGATAATGATTATAAAAAGAAAATTTTTTCAGTTCAGAACTATAATGAAAAGTGTTACGTATTAATACAAAAATATCTCAATATTCATAAATATGGTGATAAAAGAATAATTATTTACAATGGCATAGTATATGAAAATGCATTAGTTCGATTTCCACCGAAAGATGATTTTAGAGCAAACATAGCTAATGGCGGAAAATATCAAATTAAGAAAATTGAAAAAAAATATATACCATACTTAGAAGATATTGCTTCATATCTGATTTCTAAGAGAATCTACCTCGCTGGTATTGATATGATAAATAAATTCATAACTGAAATTAATATTACATCACCAACAGGATTGATGCATCTACAACAAAAAGATAAGAATATTTTCGAAAAAATAGCTCATCAATTCATTTCCGTTATTACACACTATCATGACGAGTAAAGTTAAGAATTTGATTAACAAAAATTATACCTATATAGGGTTAGACTACGGAACAAAAAAAATTGGTATTGCAGTAGGTCAAATTATTACTATGGATGCTAGGCCCCTCAAAGTGATTCATGAAAATAAAGGAGATTTGATGGAACAACTCTATATGGTCATTAATGAGTGGAATCCAAACGTAATTATTTTAGGTTATCCTTATGCGAACAAAAAGAACAATTTCATGAGAGAGGTTGATAATTTTTATATGAATTTGATGAATAAATATAAAGGCCAGATTGATGTTGTAAAATTTAATGAGGAACTGTCAACAGAGGAAGGTTTATTGATTAGTAAAAAACTTAGACAAGAAAATATGATCAAAAAAAATAAAAAAAATGTGGATGATATAGCTGCAACACTGATATTATTAAGCTGGTTTAGAGAAAACATGGTAGTATAACAACAATGAATATTAATACTGATATTCAATTTGAAAACGATAAACTAATTCATTTTCTTAATATAGAAGGATTAGACCCTAAACATATCCACCAAATAATCGATAGAGCAAATGAGTATTCTCAAGCTCAGAAGAAAAAATTCTATGATCTAGAGGGCAAAACAGTAGCGAGTCTATTTTTTGAACCAAGTACACGCACTAAAACTACATTTGAGTTAGCCTCAAAGAAACTCTCAGCAGATTTTATTAATATAGACATAGCTAACTCATCTACTTTAAAGGGGGAATCGATTATAGACATGATAAAGACTCTACAAGCTATGAGTTGTGATATGTTTGTAGTTCGCCATTCAATTGCTGGAACTCCTCATTTTATAGCAAAAGAGGTAGGCAACAAAATAGCGGTCCTTAATGCAGGTGATGGCGCTCATGCTCATCCTACACAGGCATTGCTTGATATGTCTACAATCAAAAAATATAAAGGTGATTTTGAGGGCCTCAAAGTTGCAATTGTAGGTGACATATTACACTCACGAGTAGCAAGATCATTAATTTCTTGTCTTAATATACTAAATGTAACCGATGTGAGAGTAATAGGTCCGAAAGTTCTAATGCCACAAGATTTAGAATCCATGAAAATAAAATATTCTGAAAATTTAGAAGATGGGATTGATAATTGTGATGTTGTTATTATGTTAAGATTACAAAAAGAACGGATGCATGAAGCTTTGATATCAGAAGTTGACTATTATAATACTTACGGACTTACAAATAAAAAACTTAAATCCTCTAAAAAAGATGTAATTGTGATGCATCCAGGGCCAATCAATAGAGGAATCGAAATAGATTCTGAGGTAGCGGACGGAGAGCATTCCGTAATTCTTGATCAAGTGAGTTCTGGCATATCAGTAAGAATGGCAATTATGTCTATAATAATTGATAACAGAAAGAATGAAAAATAATATTAAGTATATTCTCAATAAAATTGAAGACAATATCAAAAAACATTCTAGCAAAGAAAAAAACATCAAATTAATAATTGTAACAAAATCTCAAATTATTGATGATATTAAAATATTGATTAATCTAGGTTATAAATCTTTTGGAGAAAATTATTTAAATGAAGCAAAAAGTAAAATTTTGACATTAAGTAATGAAAATATTGAATGGCATTTTATTGGTAAAATTCAATCTAATAAAGTAAAAGATATAGTGAAGCATTTCAGCTTTATTCAGACTATTGCATCAATGAAACACGCAGAGATAATAGATTTTGAATGCAAAAAACAAAACAAGATAATGAATGCATGTATTCAAATAAATATTGATAGAGAAGATTCTAAAGCAGGTATATTGTCGGATGAATTAGATGAATTTCTCTCTAACATGGCAAATTTAGTTAATATAAGAATAAGAGGTATAATGGCCATCCCTTCAAAAGAGAATATCGCAAGAGGTGATCTTAAATCCTATAAAATCATGAGAGATTTATATAATAAGTTCTCTAAAAAATATGATTATTTTGATACGCTATCTCTAGGTATGAGCAATGATTATATTGATGCATTGGAAAATGGATCAAATATGATTAGAATTGGCAGTATGATTTTTGGAGAGAGGAATAGTTAAATATGATATCAATAATTGGATATGGAAACCTATCGAAATCTCTGATAACTGGATTGAGAAATGGGAATTATTCGGGAGATATAACAGTATATGATCCTTATGTTACAAAGAAGCTGCATAAGAAAATTACTCTTAAGAGAAAACTGGATGACGATATTCTTAAGTGCAAATTAATCTTTCTTGGTGTTAAACCAAATAAATTTAAGGATATTGCTAAATCACTTCAGAATATTACTAAAAATACAATACTGGTAAGTTTGATGGCAGGTATTTCGATCAAAAAATTGAGAGAATTGACTCATATCTCTAGGATTGCACGGGTCATGACTAATATTAATTGTGCACATGGAAAAGCACAGTCATTCGTTTTTTTTAATTCAAACTGCGAACCAAAAGATAAAAAACAGCTTATTAAAATTTTTGATGATGTTGGTAAAACATATATCGTCTCATCTGAAAGAAAAATTGATATTGTGACTGGCTTAACTGGGAGCGGACCAGCATATGTATTATATATTTTGGAGATTATTTGTTCTATCTTTGAAAAGCAAGGTTTCAATAAAAAGATGTCTCGAGATCTATCAATTGAATTATTCGATGGTACTATAAATACTTGTAAGAATGATGAGAGATCACTAGAGGTGATTAAAAAATCTATTGTTTCTAAAAAAGGAACAACAGAAAGTGCGCTGAGATCTATGAAGAAAGATGGATTACAAAAAATTTTAAACAAGGCTGTTAGCTCTGCCATTAAAAAGGCTAGTAAAATAGGTTCTTAATATGGAAGGTTACGCGTCAACACCAATTATTTTTCTATCAACATTTATTGTTGGATTAATACAATTTATTTTTATTTTAAGATTGATTTTTGAAATTACACAGGTTAATTTTTATAATCCTGTATGTCAGATGGTTGTGAAGTTTACAGATCCAGTCCTGAAACCTTTAAGGGTCATACCGCTAAATTTTGGTAGAGTTGATTTAATCATAGTTATAATTTTGACGATTTTTACATCTATTAAAATTTTCATTCCATATTCCATATCTGGAATTGATATAAACTTAATATCATTGCTTATAGCCGGTTTTGGTAAACTAATAAATGAAGTCCTAGACATATTGTGGTGGGTGGTCATCATCGGAGCTATTGGTAGTTGGTTTATGGGATTTAATTCACACCCAATATTCAACTTAATAGATGATATTTGTCAACCATTTTACAATATAATCAGAAGAATTCTCCCTCCTATGTCTGGACTTGATTTTTCACCAATAATACTTCTTGTTTTAATTACTTTAACTGAATTGATTTTGGTGCCACCGATATATCATTTTGCGAGTCTGTTTTAATGCTATGAGTCTAAACCTAAAAACCTCAGTACTGAAAGTTGATCAGCCTCTAGAATTGAAATCAGGGAAAGTCCTAAAGAGATATGAATTAGCTTACGAGACATATGGTGTCTTAAATAATAGTAGAGACAATGCAGTTTTAATTTGTCATGCCTTATCAGGCAATCAACATGCTGCAGGAAAATATAAAGATGACGACAAACCAGGATGGTGGGATAACATGATTGGGTCTGGTAAACCGATAGATACTGATCATTTATTCGTTGTCTCTTTAAATAATTTAGGAGGGTGTCACGGGTCTACAGGACCAAAGTCAATTAATCCTGAAACCAATAAAATTTATGGTTCTGATTTTCCTATTGTAACAGTTGAAGATTGGGTAAATTCTCAAAGTAAATTGATGGAGAGTTTAGGTATTGCGAAATGGGAGTTCGTTATTGGAGGTAGTCTTGGCGGAATGCAAGCTTTCCAATGGACTTTACAATTCCCAGATAAAGTGGAGAAATGTATTATAATTGCAGCAGCACCAAAACTAACAGCACAGAACATTGCATTTAATGAAGTTGCTAGACAGGCAATCATGAAAGATCCTAATTGGCACAATGGACATTATCTCGAGAAAAATGTCATCCCAAATCAAGGACTTGCTCTGGCAAGAATGTTAGGTCATATAACATACTTATCCGATGATTCAATGAAAGAAAAGTTTGGTCGAGATTTACAAAAACAAAAGCTTAATTTCAACTTTGATGTTGAGTTTCAGATTGAGAGTTATTTAAGATATCAGGGTGAGAAATTTGGTAATTCTTTTGATGCTAACACATATTTGCTCATGACTAAATCATTAGACTATTTTGATCCAATTAAAGACTTTGGCGATGATTTAAATACGCGACTTAGTAAAACATGTTCTAAATATTTAATTATATCATTTACTTCTGATTGGAGATTCCCGCCATCAAGATCTAAAGAAATTATGAAACTTCTCATACACAATAATAAAAATGTAAGCTACTCAGAAATTGATTCTTCAGGCGGACATGATGCTTTTCTGATGGAAAATGAAGATTATTTTGAAATAATGAGAAACTTTATCTCAGGTGATAATAATGGGGTTTAGAAATGATTTAGAATTGATTAGCTCATGGATAAAGCCAAATAGTAAAGTTCTGGATTTAGGTTGTGGAGATGGTTATTTATTGAAAATGCTAGCTGAGAAAAAAAATATCAAAGGTCTGGGAGTTGATAATGATATAAATAAAATAAAATTAGCACTCAAAAAAAATGTTAATGTGCTCCAACTAGACCTGGATACTGGGCTTGAAACATTTAACACTCAATCGTTCGATTATGTTGTTTTAGCTCAATCACTTCAGGTTGTAAAAAATCCTGACAAGCTAATTAAAGAAATGTTAAACATTGGCGAAGAGATTATTGTGTCCTTTCCAAATATGGGTCATTGGAGACCTAGATTACAACTATTTTTTAAAGGCATGATGCCGGTCACAGACGCTCTTCCTTTTAAATGGTTCAGTACACCTAATATACACCTTTGCACGATAAGTGATTTTGTTGGTTTTTGTGAAGAACATAATCTTAGAATTTCACAACGTGTCATCGTTAATAAGAATCAGAAGTCTAGTTTATTAATAAAATTATTCCCTAACCTATTTGGAGAGGTCGCAACTTTTAGGTTGAGATAATTATTGATGCTTAG
>CENO01008583.1_pt1 | contig 60270 bp, 65 predicted proteins | sample 530271 | NCBI WGS metagenome assembly CENO01 (sample SAMEA2619857, study PRJEB7988) | marine metagenome | biome: marine biome (ENVO:00000447); feature: surface water layer (ENVO:00002042); material: "saline water (ENVO:00002010), including plankton (ENVO:xxxxxxxx)" | depth 5 m | reverse complement strand
TCGTGGAGATAACGGTGATGCAGAAAAAGCTATTAAACTTTTAAAGGAGTCTCTAAAATATGATAAGAAGAACTCACAGACCTGGTATCAACTAGCCATCTCTTATTCCAATGTAAATAATATAGGAATGGCTGAATTATCATCTGCTGAAAGACATTTTCTTACAGGAAATATAAAAATGGCATCTTTTCATGCAAAAAAATCTTTAAATTATTTTAATAATTCTGATATCTCTAAATTGAGAGCTCAAGATATTCTGATCGATGCAGAAAACAAAGGAAAATGGAAAAGACGATGTCCAGTTTAAAAAATAAAATAAAAAAAAATTTACCTTTTTTATCAATATTACTAATTGTTTTAAATTTAGTTTTTTTCTTTTCAACTAATTATAAAACATCAATTGATGAAGATAAAATTGTTAAGATTTTTTCAGAAGATAAGAGTATTTTACCAAGGATTTTAGATAAATTAGAAATAATTGAAGAACAAAATAATATAAAAAATATTGCACTTTACTACAAAGACTTAGTCAAAAATGATAATTTATTTCTTGGTAACAAAAACGGAAAAGAAATAATTATTGAATTTTTCGACTATAATTGCGGTTATTGTAAAAGAAGTTTTCCAGAGATTATGGAGTTAGTTTCAGAAAATAAAGATATAAAAATTATTTTAAAGGAGCTACCAGTTTTAGGAGAGAGCTCAATTCTAGCATCAAAGGCTTCTATTGCATCTCAAAAACAAGATAAATATTTTGAATTTCATCAAGAATTAATTAATTTTTCTGGTTTAATATCACTTATTGATATTAAAAAAATTTCAAAAGAACTTGGAATTAACTACGAACAACTTCAAAAGGATATGAATAGCGAAGAAACTATATTATTAATAAATGAAAGTTATAGGCTTGCAGACCTAATAGGGGTAAGGGGAACACCAGCATTTATTATAAATAATAATTTAATTCCAGGTGCAATCGGGAAAAATGAAATGTTGAGATTTTTAAATAAATGAAGAAAGTAATAGACATATTAAATGGACCAAACTTGAATCTATTAGGAGAAAGAGAGCCTGAAATTTACGGATCTGAGTCAATTGATGATATTCAAAAACTTATAGAGGATTTTGCTAAATCAAAAAATGCAGAAATTAACTTTAAGCAAACAAATCATGAGGGTGAGCTTATTGAGATGATCCATGATGCAAGAAAAAAATCTGATGGTCTCATTATTAATCCTGCCGGTTATACCCATACATCTGTAGCAATATATGATGCATTATTATCCTTAAATATTCCAATAATCGAGGTCCACATATCAAATATCTACAAAAGAGAAAAATTTAGACACTCATCGTATGTTTCAATGGCAGCAAATAGCGTTATTAGTGGTTTTGGTATTGATGGCTATATTTTTGCATTAGAAAGTATGCTAAAGAGTATCAAAAATTAAATTTTTTAAGTGAGGTAAATATGGCTGATTTTGATAAAGATCTAATTATTTCATTATCTAAGTTATTAGAGAAAACAGGCCTGAGTGAAATAGAAATTGAAAATAAAGAAGTAGGAAGAATTAAAGTTGCAAAAAATTTAATCAGCACAAGTGTTTTACCCTCTTCCCCAATCCCACTAAGTGAAACTAACACAAGTAGTGAAATTGCTAAAAGTGAGAAAAAGGATATATCCAATGCAATTACCTCACCTATGGTTGGAACAATTTATTTAAAACCTGATCCAGATTCTGAACCTTTCGTTAAAGAAGGAGATAAAGTTAAAAAAGGTGATACGCTTTTAATAATTGAAGCAATGAAAACTATGAACAATATTCCTGCTGACAAAGATGGTGTAATCAAACAAGTTTTAGTTGAAAATGAACAGCCCATTCAATTTGGAGATCCTTTAGTGATAATTGAATAAAATGTTTGAAAAAATTTTAATCGCTAATAGAGGTGAAATTGCTGTAAGAATTCTAAGGGCATGCAAAGATCTTGGAATTCAAACTGTATCAGTTTATTCGACCGCTGATAAAGATGCTATGCATGTGAAAATGGCAGATGAGAGTGTTTGTATTGGTCCACCTCAGTCAAAAGAATCTTATCTTAATATTCCCTCAATAATAGCTGCATGTGAAGTTTCAGGTGCTGAAGCAGTACACCCTGGTTATGGATTTTTATCAGAAAACGCAAGTTTTGTAGAAAAATTAAATGCACATAATATTGATTTTATTGGTCCAAAATCTGATCACATTAAGACAATGGGTGATAAAATTCTTGCAAAAAAAACAGCTGAGAAATACGGTTTACCAGTAATACCTGGTTCAAATGGTGAAGTTAAAGATTTTAAAGATGCTAGATCTATAGCGAAAGATATTGGTTATCCTATAATTATTAAAGCTTCTGCCGGAGGTGGTGGAAGAGGAATGGTTGTTGTTCGCAATGAAAAAGAGCTTGAAGAGTCAATTAAGAAAGCAAAATCTGAGGCAGATAAATCATTTGATAATGATACTGTTTATATAGAAAAATATCTACAAAACCCTAAACATATTGAAGTACAAATCATTGGTGATAACTATGGGAATATGATTCATTTAGGTGAACGTGATTGTTCAATGCAGAGAAGAAACCAGAAACTACTTGAAGAAACTCCTTCTAAAATAATTGATGAAAAAACTAGAAACTATATTGGAAATTTGACAGTAGATGCTCTTAAAAAAATTAAATACAGTGGCGCAGGTACTGTTGAATATTTATATGAAAATAACGAATTCTATTTCATGGAAATGAATACAAGGCTTCAAGTTGAACATCCAGTTACAGAGGAAATAACTAAATTTGATCTAGTTAAAGAACAAATAAGGGTAGCTTCTAATTCAAAATTATCTAAAAACCAGCATGATATTAATTTTTATGGTCACTCAATTGAATGTCGAGTAAATGCTGAGGATCCTGAAACATTTATGCCTAGTCCTGGTAAAGTTATTAATTTTCATGCACCAGGAGGTCCTGGGGTAAGAGTAGATTCTGGTTGTTATAGCGGAATAACAATTCCGCCTTACTATGATAGTATGATAGCAAAATTAATAGTTTATGGAGAAAATAGAGAGTCCTGTATAGCAAGATTAGAAAGGGCTTTAGAAGAGTTTGTTGTGGATGGAATTAAAACTACTATTCCCTTTTATCAAAAAATACTTAAAGAAGAAAATTTTCTAAATGGTAATTACGATATTCATTGGGTAGAGAACTACATGGAAAAAAATAAATAAATATTTAGTCTTTATCCTCAACAGAGAATAAAGCTTCGCCAACAAGTCCAATTAAATCAACAGATCCCTGAGTAAACATAATCTCATCTCCAGACTCTAGATAAATATCATTCCCACCCGGTTCAATAGAAATATAATTTCCTCCTAGTAAACCATCAGTCGTGATTTTTGCTGAACTATCATCAGGTATTAAAATACCTGAATTGATAGACATTGAAACCCTTGCTTGAAAAGTCATATTATCAAGCTCTTGATTGGTAACAGTTCCAATTTTTATACCAGACATTCTAATATCTGAGCCTAATTTTATGCCATCTATTCTATTAAAGACAGCTGAAACATTATAATTTTGTTCATCATCTAACCTCATTGACTGAAAACCAAAAAATAAAAAGGTTACTGTAAGAAAAATCACAATTGCGCCGACAAGCGCTTCAAATGTATTTGATTTCATTACTTGTTCTCCGGTGACCAAGATTCATAATTTTTATTATTTTTTTTACTAGCTGAATTTTTAGGAGTATAAAAATTTTCAGTTCCAGTACTATTCATTTCATGTTTTTTATACCACGATTTTTTCTTAATTTCATCTTTAGGTATTTCATTTGTTCTTGAATGTATCCAATCATGCCAATCTGCATTTATTTTTGAAGCATCTATTTGACCATTATAAATAACCCAACGATTTTGGCCGTTTTTCTTATTTAAATAATATTTATTTCCATCCGCATCAGTTCCAACAAATTTACCATTTAATAATGTATATATTCTTGTACCTAATGTTTGGCTACTCCACCATGTAAAAATTTCTAAAAAAAAGTTTTTCATTTTTATAATAATCTAACTAATTATCCTCTTCAACTATACTTATACCAAGCTCATCTAATTGTTCTTTAGATACTTTTGAGGGAGCGCCCATTAAAATATCCTGAGCTTGCTGGTTCATTGGGAAGGCTATAACCTCTCTAATATTCTCTGAACCTGATAATAGCATAACTATCCTATCAATACCTGGAGCAATTCCTCCATGAGGTGGAGTACCGTATTTAAAAGCATCGCTCATTGCACCAAATCTTTTTTCTACCTCAACTTCATCGTATCCAGCTATCTCAAAAGCTTTTAATAAAATTTCTGGTTTATGATTTCTTATCGCTCCAGAAGATAACTCTACGCCATTACAAACGATATCGTATTGAAAAGCTTTTATTTCAAGAGGATCTTCATTCTCTAGGGCATCTATTCCACCCTGAGGCATTGAAAATGGATTGTGAGAGAAATCTATTTTTTTATTAATCTCGTCAAACTCATACATTGGAAAATCAACAATCCAACAAAACTCAAAAGTATTAGCATCTACTAGACCAAGGTCATTACCAATTTTATCTCTAGCGCTAGATGCAAAAGTTAAAAAGGTTTTAGGAATACCGCAAATAAAAAATACAGCATCATTGTCATTAAGATTAAATTTATTTCTAATAGAGGTAGTTTTTTCTTCTCCTATATTTTTAGCAATTGGACCCGATCCTGATCCCTCTTTAAAAAATATATAACCTAGGCCTGGTTGGCCCTCTTTAATTGCCCACGAATTCATTTTATCACAAAAAGCTCTTGATCCTCCACCTTTTGCAGGGATACCCCAGACTTTAACATTATCGTCTTTTTTTATTGATTCCGAAAAAATTTTAAATCCTGAATCTTTAAATACCTCAGTAACATCAGACATTTCAATTGGGTTTCTTAAATCGGGTTTATCCGTTCCATACTTTGAAATAGATTCTAAGTATGGAATACGAGGAAAAGTTTTTGTAATTTTTTTATTAGACGAAAACTCTTCAAAAAGATCTCTTAAAATTGGTTCAACAGTATTTAATACATCATCTTGAGTAACAAAGCTCATTTCAATATCAAGTTGATAGAACTCACCAGGCGATCTATCAGCTCTTGCATCTTCATCTCTAAAACATGGAGCTATTTGAAAATATCTATCAAAACCAGAAGCCATTAAAATTTGTTTGAATTGCTGTGGAGCTTGTGGAAGAGCATAAAAGCTACCCTGATGGATCCTAGAAGGAATTAAAAAATCTCTTGCTCCTTCAGGACTAGAGGCAGTCATTATGGGAGTCTGAAATTCTAAGAAATTATTTTGTATCATTCTATTTCTTATGGATTGAATTATTTTAGACCTAAGAACTATATTTCCATGAAGTGTTTCTCTTCTTAAATCTAAAAACCTATACTTAAGCCTTATATCCTCTGGATAATCTGGTTCACCAAATACAGGTAATGGTAATTCTTCAGCCTCAGACAATACTTCTAAGGAATCAACATATACTTCTATTTCCCCAGTAGATAAATTTGGATTAACTGTCTCATCATCTCTTTTTACAACTTTACCAGAAATTTTTATAACTGTTTCGGCACTTACTTTTTCTGCTAAATCAAATGCACTGCTATCAGGGTCAAAAACAAGCTGTGTTAAGCCATAATGGTCTCTTAGATCAATAAAAAGAAGTCCACCATGGTCTCGTTTTCTATTGACCCATCCAGACAAATAAACTTCTGTATCAACATCACTTATTTTTAATTCATTACATTTATGGGTTCTATAATAATTCATTAGGCTACCTTAAAATTATTTGTGCAATAGGACAATTTAAAAGTCTTTTGTCAAGGACAAGTAAAAAAAATTAATGTATATGGTTTTAATGGAATTAATAAAGACAAATAAAGAGCTTGTTGATGTTTGCAAATCAATAAGTGAAGAAAAATTTATAACCATCGATACAGAATTTATAAGAGAGAAAACCTATTGGTCTAAATTATGCTTAATTCAAATATGCACACATAATAAAGAGATCATTATTGATCCATTGGAAAACAATATTGATTTAAAGCCATTTATAAAAATTCTTAATAAAAAATCTATATTAAAGATTTTACATTCTGGAAGACAAGATATTGAAATTTTCTACAAAATGTCCGGTAAAATTCCAAAACCAATATTTGATACTCAAATTGCTGCAATGGTTTGTGGTTTTGGAGAGTCAGTTGGATATGAAAAACTTGTTGATAAAATTCTAAATAAGAAAATTGATAAATCGTCAAGATTTTCAAACTGGGCGAAAAGACCTTTAACAAAAAAGCAATTAAAATATGCAATAGGTGATGTAACACATCTTTTTGAAATATATCCTATTTTAAATAAGGAAATTGAAGAAAAAGGTAGAACAAGCTGGTTAAAAGATGAGTTAAAAATTCTATTATCTGAAAATACTTATGATGTAAGTCCAGAAAAAGCATACAAAAGATTAAAAATAAGAAGTTATGATATAAAGACAAGAGCTGTAACTTATCAGCTAGCTTTGTGGCGTGAGAAAAAAGCTCAATCAAATAATATACCTAGAGGAAGGATTTTGAGAGATGATATTATATATGAGTTAGCTTCGATAAAGCCTAAATCAATTAATGATATCAATAATATGCGCTCTATTTCAAATGGCCTTAAATTAAAAGAAGATATTAAACAAGAGATTATTGATAATGTGATAATTGGTTTAAATTTAAATGATAAAGATCTTCCAAATCTTCCAAAAAAAAGAAAATTACCTCATGGAACCAATAGCAGGGTTTCATTACTAAAAATTTTATTAAATTCAGTATCTGAAAAACATGATGTAGCTCAAAAACTTATTGCATCCACTCAAGATCTAGAAGATTTAATTGCTGATGATAATGCTGATATAAAAACATTAAAGGGTTGGCGATATAATTTATTTGGTAAAAAAGCTATAGAATTCAAAAATGGTAAAATAGCCATTATTATGAATGATAACAATATTGAGCTAAAAGAAATATAAAGCCTTCAATTTATTAATCCCTTTATTAAACTAATCGATACAGACTTTTTCTTTGATAATGATACTTTATCAATAAGATCTATTATTTCTGCAACACCTAAATATGACCTTTCAATTCTTTGCATAAGAAAATTAACAATATTTGGCTTTATAAGTATCTGCCGATCATTAAATAGTTTAATTATTAACGCCTCCATTAACATATCATCAGGTTCTTCAATAAATGCAGCCTGCATAGCATCAAGTCTAGAAACCAAGTCCAAGGTTTTAAAATTTAATTTTGATATCTTCAGAGAAGAGGTTAGCAACAAGGCTTTATTAAGTTCCTTAGAAAGATTAATAGAATGAAATAAGAAATCTTCATCTTCTTTTGAATTAAAATTATTTATATCTTCAATTATAACTAAATCGTTAATACTGAAAGTATCATAAATATTTTCATTCTTAGGATTTAAAAAAGACCACTTCTTACTATCTAAATTACTACAAAGCACGTTTACAAGGTGAGTCTTGCCGCTACCTCTTGATCCGATCAAAATACCAGAATTAATTTTTTGATTCTGAAAATTATCAATAAAATATACTGCATCTTCATTTCTACTGTTTACAAGGAAATCCTCTCTGCCAAGGGCTGCTCTTGTTGGCAGATCGATAATTAATTGAGAGTTATCATTTTCAATTTTCATAATTTCTTTTCATTGTTAATTATTCCAATATTTTTCAACCATAATATCAGATAAATAAACCAAGATAGTGAGGTAAAAAACCCAATTATGTAGGTAAAGTAAGGAATTATAATTTCTTCAAGAATATTTAAATTTATAATATTTGATAAATTTAATAAAATTAAACCAATGTATAAAAATTGAAGTAAAGTATTAAGCTTGCTAGAGAAGATTGGTTTAATTTTTAAATTACTTTCCATTAGCCATGAAATAATTACAGCACCTAGAATTGCTAAATCTCTTGATACTATTAAAATCAACAACCAAGATGGAATTATTCCTATAAAACCTAAAACTAGTATTGAAGAAACAATAAGTATTTTATCTGCTAATGGATCCAAATAACTTCCTAAGACTGTTATTTGATTAAATTTCTTAGCAACTAACCCATCAATTGCATCAGAAAGACCGCTTAAAATAAAAAATATAAAACTAAGTTTATAGAAACTTGATAAAATTAACCAAATAATAAAGGGTGTAATTAATAATCTTATTACAGTTATAAAATTAGCGATATTCATTTAATTGACCTTATTTAATTATATTAATGATAAATTTATTAATATGTAATAAAAATGATTCATGTCATTAAAAATTCATAATAATAAGGATTGAGACATTGAAAAAACGAAAAGTTACTAAAGATGATAATCAAAAAATAACCTATGCCTCATCTGGTGTTAATATCGAAAAAGCTAATGACTTAATAGAAGAAATAAAACCTATTATAAAAAATACTCAAAGACTTGGGGCAGACGGAACAATCGGCGGTTTTGGTGGAATTTTTGATATAGGATTACTTAATTATAATGACCCATTGCTTGTCTCATCAACAGATGGTGTAGGTACAAAATTATTAATTGCTATCGAAAATGATTTTTATGATCATATAGGAATTGACCTTGTTGCAATGTGTGTGAATGATTTAATTGTTCAAGGTGCTGAACCACTTTATTTTTTGGATTATTTCGCGACAGGTCAACTTTCTAATTCAATTGCTAAAAAAATTATTAAAAGTATTTCTGACGGATGTATAGAATCTAATTGTGCTCTTATTGGAGGTGAAACAGCAGAAATGCCTGGTTTATATGAAAAAGGGCATTTTGACTTAGCGGGGTTTTCAGTAGGTGTAGTTGAAAGAAATAAATTATTACCAAAACAAAATATTAAAAAAGGTGATTTGCTTATAGGCCTTCCTTCAAACGGTCTTCATTCTAATGGCTACTCTCTAGTAAGAAACATAATAAATCAAAAAAATATAAATGTATCTCTACCTATGTCTGATAAAAGTGGAGAAACAATTGTAGAGAATCTTTTAAGACCAACAAAAATTTATGTAAAACTTATCTTTGAGTTACTCAAAAATTCAAATGGAATAAAAGCTATTTCTAATATTACCGGTGGGGGCATTACAGAAAATTTACCAAGAATTTTTCCTAATTCAAATATTGGAGCAAGAATAAATTTATCATCTTGGAAACGACCCTCAATATTTAATTGGCTCCAAAAACTAGGAAACATTGATGAGCAGGAGATGTTAAAAACTTTGAACTGCGGTATAGGTATGATTTTAATAGCCAATAGAAATAGTGGTGAAGAGATATTTGAAATCTTGGAAAAGAAAAATGAGGCTTTTTATATTATTGGCGAAATTATAGAAACCGACTCAGATAATTCAAAAATTATTTTTCATAGAGATTAAAATGAAAATAGGCATATTAATATCTGGCAGCGGTTCAAATATGATTAAACTTATAGAGTCGTGTCAAAATAGTAAAAACGCATTTATTGAAATTGTTATTTCTAATAATCCAGACGCCAAAGGTATTGAATATGCAAAATTAAAAAATATCAAAACTAAAGTAATAGATCACAAAGAATTTTCTGAAAGAGAGGACTTTGATAACAAAGTTCATGAAGTTTTATTAGAAAATAATGTAGATTTTTTATGTAATGCAGGATTTATGAGAATACATGGAGAAAAATTTGTCGAAAAATGGTTCAACAAACATCTTAATATTCATCCCTCTCTTCTTCCATCTTTTAAAGGCTTAAATACCCACGAAAGAGCCATAAAATCAGGCGTTAAATTCGCCGGTTGTACTGTACATCTAGTAAGATCAGGTGTTGACGAAGGCCCAATTATAGGACAGGCAATAACATCTATTGATATTAATGATGATAAAATATCCCTAGCAGAAAAAGTACTTAAGCTTGAACATAAACTATATCCAAAGTGTCTAAAATTATTTACCGACAAATTAGTTAAGGTAAAAAACAACAAAATAATTTTCTCTGACAAAGCAATTGAAGTTTTAAATGACTTTAAAGTCTAATCTAAGGACAAATTTCTTCATCCTCAAAGAAAAAACTAATTTCATTTATAGCATTTTCTTCAGAGTCGGATCCATGAACAGAATTTGCTTCTATTGATAAACCTACCTCAGCCCTAATAGTGCCTTTATCGGCTTCCTCAGGATTTGTTGCACCCATTACATCTCTATTCAACTTAACAGCATTCTCACCTTCTAAAACTTGGACTATTACTGGTCCAGACATCATAAAATTAACTAAATCATTATAAAATGGCCTTTCTTTATGCACGGAATAAAAACCTTCAGCTTGATCTTGAGAAAGTTTTATTCTTTTTTGAGCTACAATTCTTAACCCACTAGTTTCAAGCATTTGATTGATTTTACCTGTAACATCTCTCTTCGTAGCATCTGGTTTAATAATTGATAATGTTCTTTGAATAGCCATAATATTCTCCCTTAATTAGAATTAATCCATTTACCATAGGTATCTTGTTCAAAAGATTTATAAGAATGCTGAGATAAATCAATATCATTTTTATAAAGATGAAATTGATCAACAACTTTTAAATTCTGTTCATTAAAAATATATACACACCTCTTCCAAGAATTAATATTTTTAATTAATAAACCATCTATTGAAAAAATAACTTTTGAGTCATTAGGATTTTCTTCTTTACAGGTCAAGTAAACTCTATGAAATTTTGAATTTTCATCATTTTCACTACCATGAGGTAAGAAAGATGTATCTTTATAAGACCACAATAAGTCATTAATTTCTTCCATTCTTTCAATGCTGTCAAAAAGAACAACTGAATTCCAATTATTATCAAGTGACTTTTCAATTAAACTAGTAAGAAATAGCTCACTACTTGAATTTTTTAATTTATAAAAAAAAATTTCTGACAATATTTACTCGTAAAATTTTGAAATTAATGTATCCAAAAGGTTAACCCCAAAACCCGATGCCCAGCTTGTATTTATAGAAGTCTTCTCCATACCTGTGGCAGTTCCGGCAATATCTATATGAACCCACGGTACTTTATTAACAAATCTTTTCAAAAATTGAGCTGCCGTTATCGATCCTGCACCACCCATACCAATGTTCTTCATATCCGCAAATTGAGAATTAATCATTTTATCATAAGATTCAGAAAGCGGTAATCGCCAAACATTATCTCCTGATACTCTTCCAGCTTCCAAGAGTTTATCAGACAAATCATCATTATTACTAAAAATACCGGCCATTTTATTACCAAGCGACATAACTATGGCACCTGTTAATGTTGCTAAATCTATCATAATCTCTGGTTTGTACTTATCTTGAGCATACCATAGAGCATCAGCTAGAACCAATCTTCCTTCTGCATCTGTATTTTGTATTTCAATAGTCTGTCCAGACATTGACTTTACAATATCACCAGGTTTTTGGGCAGTTCCATCAGGCATATTTTCAACCAAACCTACTACCCCTATAACATTTACCTTTGCTTTTCTGAGAGCAAGAGTCTTCATTAAACCTACAACTGCTGCTGAACCACCCATATCACCGATCATTTCTTCCATTTTATTACCAGGTTTTAGAGAAATTCCTCCAGAGTCAAAACAAACACCTTTTCCAACAAAGCATAATGGTTTTGTTTTTTTACTTTTATTTCCTTCCCATCTAATAATTACTAATTGACTTTCATATTGACTACCGCGTCCTACTCCCAGTAAAGACCACATTCCAAGCCTTTTCATTTTTGCTTCGTTTAAAATCTCTACTTTAAGACCAAACTTAGAAAGCTCTTTAATTCTTTTTGCATAAGCTTCTGGGTTTAGAACATTACTAGGCTCATTTACTAAATCTCTAGCCAAGAAGATACCCTCTGCAACAGAATTTTTATTTTTCAATTTATTTTTTAACTTAGAGGCATTATTAGAAATTATCTTAACTTCATTTATTTGCTTTTTAGTTTTTTTCTTTGTTTTATACTTATCGAATTTATAAGTGTTTAGAGTTGCGCCGAAACCAATCTGAATTAAATTATCATCAGTAGAAAATTCCTTAGCAACAAGAATACTTACAATCTTTTTATTTGACTTTGAGGAAATCTGATTAATTTTTCCACCTATAATAGCGAAGTCATTACCGTGTATTGAAGATTTTTTTCCAGGACTAATTAAAATAATTTTAGAAAATGAGGTATTTTTATCATTAATAATTTCAAGAGAAGAAAATTTATTGAAATTAAAATCTTCATTATTAATAGCGTGTTGAATCTTATTTAAAGTATTTTTATCTAACTCTTTAAAATCTAAAATAGATTTTTTATCAGTAACTAAGGCTAAAATTTCTTTTTTCTCAGTCAATTTTGGAACAAAATTTACTTTCATTATATTCTCCAATTATTTTCAATAACATCTGTTAACATTATTTAATGATTAAGGGTATAGTTTGTCGTATATAATACATTAAACAATGAAAAATATTGATAAATATATAATTGGTAAACTCTCATCATCATTTTTTACAGTGATGATTGGATTGCTCTCTTTGGCTTGGTTAAGTCAAGTTTTAAAACTGTTAGATGAAATAGTTATGAGGGGAGCAGATTTATCAACTTTTTTCATGCTTTCTGTTACAGTCTTGCCAAATATTATATCTCAAATTATTCCTTTGGCAGCTTTTATTACATCTGCATTTGTTCTTTATAGCATGTCTTCAGATAAAGAGATTATAATATTACTTTCATCCGGAATGAATCCAAAAAGATTATTTAGGCCTTTTTTATTTTTTGGAAGTTTTATGACAATATTTTTAATTATATTCTCAATGTTTCTAGGTCCAAGCGGAATGCGTTATACAAAGCTAAAAATTCATGAAATTCGTCATGATTTGTCTGGAACTCTTGTTAGAGATGGAATGTTTTCAATGCCAGCAAAAGGTCTTACTGTTTATGCGCATAGGAAAGATAATAACTCTATTGATGGAATTCTAGTGCATGATAATAGAAATAGCAGCTCACCAATAACTTATTCTGCTGAGAAAGGTTATTTAATTAATGAGAATAACAATCCAAAACTAATACTTTTGAATGGTAATATTCAATATAGAAATCTCTTAATTGATGGACCTGGAATGACAACTGTAAGTTTTGAAAAAAATGAATATTTATTCTCTGATTTTTTAACAGAAAATAAAAATTTTAATTTTGATTCAAGTCAGAGATATTTAGGTGAGTTACTTTTTCCAAATGACGATGATGAGTATGCTAAAACAAGAAAAAACTTACTTATCGCGGCAGGCAATCATAAGATTGCTCAAATTTTTCATCCAATAGTTCTTATATTTTTCTCTTTTATAATTTTTATAAAAAGTAAATTTGATAGAAGAGAAACAAATACTAATATTATCAAATTAACTCTTGGAATTATAGCCTTTCAAATTCTAGACTTTTTTATAGCATCACAAGCACAAAGTAATTTAATCATCTTGGGGTTTTTATATTTATTACCATTAGCATTTTTACTCATACTAATTTACCTCCTCAAGATGACATACCAAACAGTAGGTGATTAAAATGAGGGTAAACAATTTACTTCCGATATATTTTTCAAAAAACCTATTTAAAAATCTTATTTTTTGTCTTTTTGCTGCAGGGTTCTTTATTTTTATTATTGATCTTATTGAGCTTTCGAGAAGAATAACAAAATCAAATGAAAGTGATTTATTGCTTGCAATTGAATTAGCGATTTTAAAATTACCTGGAATGATCTTAGAAATTCTTCCTTTTATTATTCTTTTTGCATCACTAAGTACTTTTTTTTATTTCGCAAAAAGATCGGAGTTAATAGTTGCGAGAGCCAGCGGAATATCAATATGGCATTTACTTATTCCTGGGGTAAGTCTAATTTTAATTATAGGATTTTTAACTACAATCTTAATTCAACCTCTTGTAGCTATAAGCACATATAAATTTAAAGAGTTGGAAGCGAAAAGTATTAGAGGACAGACCAGCTTAATAACAATTACTGAAAATGGTTTATGGCTTAAAGACTCAGATTTAAATAATAATTCATATAGAATAATAAATTCTTTAGGATTTGATAGGGACGAAAATTATTTAGAAAATGTAATTTTTTTCAATCATTCAGAAAGCGGTCAATTAATTAGTAGGTATGATGCTGATAAAGTATTTTTAAAACCTAATTATTGGAAGTTAGAAAATATTTGGATTTATAAAAATTTTGAAAAGGTGGAATTTTTAGAAAAAAAACAAATTAGTACTAATTTAACAGCAGAACAAATTCAAGAAAATTTTGCTCCGCCAGAAACAATATCTTTTTGGAACCTTCCTGAGTTTATTAAAATTGCACAGAATGCCGGATTTGCAGCAACTAAACATAAGACTGAATTTCAATCTTTATTAGCACTTCCTTTTTTTCTTAGCTCAATGTTAATTATTGCTGCACCATTTTCAGTTAGATTTATTAGATCTGAAAGTGTAAATAATCTGATTTTAGCCGGTGTGATTTCTGGCTTAATATTATATACCTTCTCAAATGTTATTTACGCATTTGGTGCATCTGGTAACATTGGTCCTATACTTTCAGCATGGTCACCCCCGATTTTAGCAATTCTTTTAGGAATTAGTGCAATTATTTATATAGAGGAAGGCTAGATGATAAGAATAATATTTTTTCTCATCATCTTTTTTAATTTCAGTTTATTAAAGAGTGAAGATATCACTAATTCAATTGAAGCTGATAAGATTGAATATCTTAATTTAGATGGCAAAATAAAAGCTATTGGCTCTGTGAAAATAATTCAGAATGAATATGAACTTAATGCTGATGAAATTTCTTTTAATCAAAAAAATGATATCATTGAAGGAACAGGAAATATTATATTAGAAAAAATTGGAGGCGAGAAAATTTTCGCTTCAAAAATTAAACTTTCATCAGATCTAACCAATGGAATAATTGAAAACCCTACTCTTCAAACCATTGATGGATTAAACATCTCATCTGCTTACGCGATAAGATCAAATGGTAATTCCTTAATTCTAAAAAAAGGAATTTTCTCTCCATGTAAGATATGTAGCGATAATAAACGTAAGCTATCATGGCAGGTTAAAGCCAATAGAATTATTTATGATGAAAATAATGAAAATATTATATATGAAGATGCAAGATTTGAATTATTTGGTTTTCCCGTATTTTACGTTCCAATTGCAACTCACCCTACTGAAAAAGTTAAAAGAAGAAGTGGTTTTTTAGCTCCAACACTTGGCACTTCTGGTGATCTTGGCGCAGTAGTAAGGGTGCCTTATTTTTTTAATTTAGCACCTCATTACGATCTTACAATTACACCATGGATTGTAACCAAAGGTGCGGCAATAGTTGAAGGTGAATGGAGACAGAGATTTAAAAGAGGTGGTATTAACTTTAGTGGTATTATAGCGTCCCCAAATGATAAGTTTAAATCAAGAACTGTTAATATAAATGATGATTGGCAAGCAATTATAAATTCACCCTTCAACGATCCTTTAGATTTAAGAGAAAATAATAAAAAATTAATTTTTGAATATGATGATAATACTCATTCAATAAAAAATGTTGAAGTAGCAGATATTAACGATAATAGACCCTCATCAATTGGTGATGCTATTGGTTATGATTATAGAGGTGCATTTAACGCATCTGGAAATTTTAGATTTGGAAACTGGAATTTAGATTTTAATGGTAAATTTGTATCAGATGATACTTTTTTAAGACGATTTGATCTAAATGATGACACAGAAATAAAATCATATTTATCATTAAATAGAAATTGGAAAAATGCTCAATTAGAGATCAATTCCTTACACTTTTCTTCACTTTTACCTGAAAAAGATGGCTCAGAACCACTTATCTTGCCAGAAGTAAAATTTTTATGGAATCCTGAAAGAGAGATATTAGGTGGAGTTTCAACTATTAAGCTAAATTCAATAGGAATAATTAGAAAAACTGATGGTAATACATATCGACTATCTAGCTCTCTAGATTGGAATAGAAATTTTTTACACAAAAGTGGAAGTATAATACAGCTGGGCTTTAACTTGAGAGGTGATCTATATAATACTTCAAAAAAATGGATACCAAACAATTCAACAAGAAGACTACAATCAAATCCCTTTGGTAAAAATCAAAATATTCATCGCCTTTTACCTTCAGTTAGTGTTGAATGGAGACTTCCATTAAAAAATGCACACTCAGATACAATAATTGAACCAATTATTCAGTTATCATATTCATCTGATAATAAGAAAAATTATAAAATACCAAATGAAGATAGTATAGGATTTGAATTAAATTCTCATAATATTTTTGCAAAAAATAGAATGCCTGGATTAGATTTATGGGAAACAGGCGGAAGAGTTAGCTATGGCCTAAAATTATCTCACTTTTTTAATAAAGATGGAATTTTCTCAGGAATGATTGGGCAAAGTTATAAATTTAAGAATCCTGATTTCTTTGACAAAGGGTCAGGTCTCGAAAAAAAATTATCAGATTTTTTAGTAGATCTATCGTTTAAGCCAAATAAGGAAATTACTTTCTCTTATCGAGGAAGATTAGATGAAAACGACATTAATCTGAGAAGGTCAGAATTTGACATGTTACTTACATATGAAAAATGGGGAGTTCGTGCTGGACATGTTTTATTAAATAATATTGAAATTTTAAATTTTAAAGAACAAAGAGAATTACGCTTTGCAAGTTTTATAAATATTACCGAAAGGTGGTTAGTTCAGTCAGCTATTCGCTATGATGAAATTTCAAAAAAATCTTTAAACAACAGAATATCTCTTGTTTATATTGACGATTGCATATCATTTGAAATAGGATTTAGAAGAAAATTCTCTGAATATAGGGATCTTAAACCTTCTAATTCCTTTATGGTTAAATTTAATGTATTTACATTTGGAGGCGGAACATTAAATAGTTCAGATCGTATTTCAAAATTATGGGATAATTAAAAATATTTTAGGTAGAATAATGGTAAAAAAAATCAAATATATTTTTTTAATATTTTTTTTATTTGGAGCTTTTAGCGTAACTCTAAAAAGTCAAGATATTCAAGCTATTGCAGTTATTGTTAATGATGAAGTTATCTCAAGATATGATGTTAATCAAAGGGTAAGATTAATTTTAGTTACATCGGGAATACCATCTACTGAAGAAAATATAAAAAGAATTGAGGAACAGGCAATTAAAGCGCTAATTGATGAAAAGATCCAAATACAAGAGGCTATTAAGCTAGAAGTGCCTGACTCACCAAATGAAATTAATCTTATGCTAGATAATATTGCAAGAAGTAACCAAACGACAGCAGAGGGAATCCTTGAATCTATAACAAGTCAAGGCGTAAATTCTGAAACTCTTTTAAATCAAATAAAATCTGAACTTCTGTGGAATAAAATTGTTCGGGGAAGATTTGGTTCATATATAAATATTAGCGATGAAGAGGTTGATATTATCTATGACAGAACAATTCAGAATATTAATAATTCACAGTATGATATCTCAGAAATTTTTATTGGTTTTGAAGATGAAAATGAAGAAAGAGAGGCAAGAGATCTTACACAAAGATTAACAGAACAACTAAAAAATAACATTCCATTTGAACCAGTTGCCCAACAATTTAGTCAAGCATCATCTTCTGGTCAGGGTGGTTTCATTGGCTGGGTATCAGAAGGTCAATTAGATCCGGAGATATTATCAAGTATTAAAGATTTAGAGATTGGTGAAGTTTCAGAACCTATTAAAACTGTAAACGGTTATTTTATTATTAAAGTAAACGGCAAATCCGAAGAAGGGGGTAAAAACCCTATGAAGAATCAATACGATCTAATTTCAGTATCTTTTAATATTGAAGATAAAATTATCGCTGAAGAATTTTCTAATAATTTCGTTTCATGCAAAAGACTTGATACTCTTTTAGAAAATTATAATGAAAAAGAAGTTAACGTTATTGGAAAGAGACTTCTGCAAGAATTACCAAATGAATTACATAAAGAGCTTTTAGAAAAAAATGCTGGAGATGCTCTCTCCCCAAGATTCTCTGAAAAAAATATTGATATCATTTTAATTTGTGACCGTAAGGATGATATAGGTATTCAAGTAAATAGAGAAGTAATTGAAGATAATATTTATTCACAAAAAATGGGTATGATGTCGAGAAGACATCTTCGAGATTTACGAAGAGATGCTGTCATTGAATACAGATAATAAAAACTTACCCATTGCTATTACCATGGGTGATCCATCAGGCATTAATAGTGAAATAATTCTCAAAGCGTTCAAGCAAATAAGTAAAAGAAAAATAAGTTTTTTTATTATTTGTGATCCAGATTGGATAAAAAAATCAAAAAAAATTTTTAATATAAATATCCCCATAAATATTATCTCTAGAAAAATTAATATAAAAAAAGATAAACTTAATATTTTACCTCTCAAAAACAAGATTTTGTTTGACTTAGGACAGCCAAACAAAAAAAATAATAAAGCTATATTGGAGTCTCTCAACACCGCCATAAATCTTGCTAAAAACAATGAGGTTTCAGGAATTGTTACACTTCCAATTTATAAAAAAAATCTAATGGAAAATAATCCAAATTTTATTGGGCATACAGAATATTTGGCAGAGAAAGACGGTCAAGATTCATTAATGATTTTAATATCGAAAGATTTAAGAGTTGCGACAATAACTACTCATATTCCAATATCAAAAGTTTCAAAATCACTTACAAGAAAAAAAATTTCAGCAAAAATAGAAATTCTTAATAATAGTCTCATAAAAGATTTTAATATTAAAAAACCGAAAATAGCTGTTTCTTCTCTAAACCCTCATTCTGGTGAAGAGGGAAGCATAGGTAAGGAGGAAATTAATACAATTGAACCGTGTGTAGATTATTTTAAAAACATAGGTATGAAAATAGAGGGTCCATTACCAGCTGATACACTTTTTTATAAAAAAAATCTAAATAAATTTGATGCAAGGATTTGTATGTATCATGATCAGGCTTTAATACCCCTAAAAACAATAGATTTTTATGGAGGAATTAATTTTACTGCAGGACTATCTTTTGTAAGAACCTCTCCAGATCATGGAACAGCTTTTAATTTGGCTGGTAAAAATAAAGCCAATCCTAAAAGTTTAGTAAATGCGATTAAGCAGGCTTTCATAATTTCAGAGAATAGAAAAAATAAATGAATAGCAATAATGAGTCTCTGAAAAGAATTCTTAAAAAGTATAATTTAAAAGCCAAAAAAAGATTTGGCCAAAATTTTCTACATGATAAAAATATAATAAATCAAATTGTAAAATCTTCATCATGTGATGAGAGGTTTATAGTCGAAGTTGGACCTGGTCCAGGATTATTAACTAATGCTATATTAGAAAAAAAAATTAAAAAAGTTCTTGCAATTGAGACAGATAAAACTTTTCTTCCGATCTTAGAAGAGTTAAAAGAAAAACACCCTAAGAAATTTGAATTTATAATAAATGACGCTCTAAAAGTTGATTTAGACAATCTTATCAGTGAAAAATATTCTGTTATCTCAAATTTACCTTACAATATATCCGTACCTTTCATAATATCCTTATTGATAAAAGAACAACCAGTTAAATGGGAAAAATTAACCCTAACTGTTCAAAAAGAAGTTGCAGATAGAATGATGGCAAAGATAAATACAAAACAATACGGAAGATTAAGTGTTTTGACACAATGGAGATGCAAAATAAAAAAAATATGTGAAATTAAACCTTCATGTTTCATACCACCCCCTAAAGTGATATCTACAGTAATCTCAATAGAACCAAAAAAAAATATATTAACACCATCAGTTGAAAATTTTCAGAAAATTGTGTCATATGCATTTGGATTTAGAAGAAAAACGCTTAAAAAAAGTCTATCTAAATTAGAAATTGATATTAATAAACTTGCAGATTTTTGTGAAATTGACTTAAGCCTAAGAGCCCAAAATTTAAGTGTAAATGATTATATTAATTTAACAATTGGATATGAAAAATTTTTAAAATAAATCATCTCTTAAAGACTTAATTACATCTTGTATTTTATTTTGTCTTGTTCTTTTTAATCCTTCAGCAATAAGAATAGAATTAATTTTTTCTAAGCTTTCATCAAAATCCTCGTTTATAATTATGTAATCATATTCGGCATAATGACTAATTTCATCTGAGGCTTTTGACATTCTATTTTTTACTGTTTCATCAGTATCCTGATTTCTTTTCAATAATCTTTTTTCCAGCTCTTTTGCTGATGGCGGTAAAACAAAAATTTTCACTAAATCATCTTGTACAGAATTCATTAACTGTTGCGTTCCTTGCCAGTCAATATCGAAAAGAATATCTTTTCCACTTTTAAGCGCATTCATTACTGGTTTTTTTGGAGTTCCATAATAAAAATCAAAAACTTTAGCATGCTCTAAAAATTCATCTTTATTGAGCATATCAATAAATTTCTCATCATTTACAAAAAAATAATCACTTTCATTAACCTCAAGAGGCCTTGGTGGTCTAGTTGTAAAAGATATAGATAAAAATAAATTTTTATTTTTTTCTAATAATTTACGAGATAGAGATGTTTTTCCAGCACCAGAAGGTGAAGATAATACAATCATCATTCCCCTTCTATCTGTATTTAAATTATCTTTCATTCATTTAATTATAATGATGTGAAAATATTAGGGAAGCATTAGTTCCTCCAAATCCAAAAGAATTTGAAAGTACAGATTTTATTTCTTTTTCTTTAGCATTATGAGGCACCAAATCAATTTTAGTTTCGACCGATGGATTATCAAGATTTATTGTTGGAGGAATAATATTCTCATTTAATGCCATAACACTAAAAACAGCTTCTATTGCTCCAGCAGCCCCTAATAAATGGCCTGTAGATGATTTTGTTGATGACATTGATAAGTCTTCTGCAAAACCCCCAAAAGCTCTCTCTACAGCCCTTAATTCGATCTCATCACCTAAAGGAGTTGAAGTTCCGTGAGCATTAACATAATTAATTTCTTCTTTATTTATACCTGCATCTTCAATGGCCATTAGAATTGATCTATATGCACCATCACCATCTTCAGATGGAGAGGTAATATGAAAAGCATCACCTGATACACCGTAACCTTTTAACTCACCGTAAATTTTTACATTCCTTGAAAGGGCATGTTCCATCTCTTCTAACACTAGAAAACCCGCGCCCTCTCCCATAACAAAACCGTCTCTATCTCTATCATATGGTCTAGATGCTTTTTCTGGATTATCATTAAAGTTGGTGCTTAAAGCTCTACTAGCAGAAAACCCTGCCATACCGATTGGGCATATTGCTGCTTCTGCTCCACCAACTAGCATAACATCTGCTTTATTATTTTTTATCATTTGTGCACCTTCACCAATTGAATGTGAACCTGAAGCGCAAGCAGTTACAGCCGCTAAATTAGGGCCTTTTAAATTATTTTTAATTGAAATTTGGCCAGCTGCTAGATTTATTAGAGCACCTGGAATAAAAAAAGGACTTACCCTTCTTGGTCCCTTTTCATTAAGAAGGAGAGCAGTTTTTTCTATACTGGCCAATCCTCCAATACCAGAGCCTACTCCTACCCCTGAACGATAGCTATCCTCGTCATTCTGAGGTGACCAACCACTATCTTTAAGAGCCATTTCAGCAGCGGCTATACCAAATAAAATAAAAGTATCAACTTTCTTTTGATCTTTTGGTGAAATCCAATCATTTGCATTAAAGGATCCATCATTTGCGTTTAAGCCTTCACCCAATGGAACCTCACAAGCAATTGTACAAGGGTAACCAGTAGCATCAAATTTTGTAATGGATGAAGCTCCGGATTTTCCAGAAATTAAATTCTTCCAACTAGACTTTAAATCTCCGCCAAGCGGAGTAACAGCACCTAAACCAGTAATTACTACTCTACGCAACTAATATCACCGTTTTGAGCTTAACTTTTAGCAGAGTCTATAAAGTTAATAGCATCTCCAACTGAAAGTATTGTTTCAGCCGCATCATCAGGTATTTCAATACCAAATTCTTCTTCAAAAGCCATTACAAGCTCTACTGTATCTAAACTATCAGCACCAAGGTCTTCTATAAAGCTTGCTGAAGCAGTAACTTTATCGGCCTCAACTCCTAAATGCTCAACTACTATTGCTTGGACTTTTTCTAGTGTATCACTCATTTTATATTCCCTTTTTTTATTTATTATTTAATTTAACTTTGTAATTCTGAATCAATATCATGCGACTTAGCATATTGAACTAAGTAATACAATAATCTCTTTAAATACGCCAATAATTAAATCATCAACATTCCACCATTGATATGAATAGTTTGACCAGTTATATAGCTAGCCTTATCCGAGGCTAAAAAACAAACAGCTCCTGCTATATCATCTGGTTTGCCTAATCTGCCTATACTTATAGAGTTTAAAATCTCTTGCTTTCTGTCGTCACTTAATTCTGCAGTCATATTAGTTTCAATGAAACCTGGGGCTATACTATTAACAGTAACTGATCTTGAACCAACTTCTTGAGCTAATGATTTGGACATAGCTATTATGCCAGCTTTCGATGCTGAATAATTTGATTGACCAGCACCACCTGCAACACCTATCACAGATGTTATGTTTATAATTCTTCCATATCTTCTTTTAATCATCCCCTTTATTAAATGTTTTGTTAGTTTAAAGATCGAATTTAAGTTAACATTTATAACCTCATTCCAGTCTTCTTCTGACATCCTCATGAATAAATTATCTCTTGTAATACCAGCGTTATTTATCAAAATATCAATTTGACCCATTTTCTCTTGAGCACTATTTGCAAGTTCATCAATTCCCTCGGATTTTGAAAGATCCGAAATAATTATCTGACAATTTCCACCTATAAGCTTTTGTAAGCTTTCAAGTTCTGATTTATTTCGTCCAGTTAAGCATAAATCTGCGCCATTTGATGATAACTCAATGGCAATAGCTTTTCCTATACCGCCACTAGCACCAGTTACTAGAACCTTTTTACCCTTTAAATTTACCATTTCTAATACCTAACTATCAAATTCTAAAAGAAGATTTTCGACTGATTCTTTACTACCAGCTGACATTCTTTTAAATGAAGGACAACTTCTTTTAGCTAGATTAGATAATACAGAACCACTTCCTATTTCGTATAATTCCTCAACACCCATATCAACAAATTTTGTCATTGTTTCTCTCCACCTTACCATTTCGGTAACCTGATTCACCAGATTATTCTTTATTTGATTCTCATCTTCAGAAATATCAACTGTAACATTAGAAATTACAGGTACATCAGGTTTTTGTACTTTAATAGAAGATAATGATTTTTCCATAATTTCTTGCGCAGGTCTCATTAAGGGACAGTGAAATGGGGCGCTTACAGCTAGTTGCATTGCTTTTCTTGCTCCATTTTCCTTAAAAATATGAAGTGAATTCTCAATATTTTCTTTTAGACCCGATAGAACAACTTGCCCATCTGCATTATCATTTGCAATAAAAACAGTATCTTGTAGATTGTTGCTAATAATTATTTCTAAAATTTGATCATAATTTAAACCTAAAATTGCTGCCATAGAGCCCCTATTCTTTGGAACTGAGCTTTGCATAGCTTTTCCTCTTATTTTTAGAGTTAATGCTGCATCCTTTAAAGTAAGACTATTTGCAGCAGTGAGAGCTGAGTATTCCCCAAGAGAGTGACCAGCCATAACACCCGAGATTATAAAACCACGTTTTTTTATAATTTCTGTAATAGCAATACTTACTGCCATTAATGCAGGCTGAGTATTTTCAGTTAAAATTAATTCTTCCTCTGGTCCTTCAAACATAATTTTAGATAAGTTTTGCTCAAGAGTATCATCGATTTCCTCAAAAACATGTTTTGCCTCAGGAAATGTTTCTGATAAATCTAAGCCCATACCAACATATTGACTACCCTGGCCAGGAAAAACAAATGCTCTCATTTATAACCCTCCATTTTTTATATATATTAAAAATAAATATTCAATATATTACAAGCTTGCAAATTATAGCTTAATACATTAAAGAACTCCTAAGTTTTTAATTTAGAAATTTTTATGAAGGAATAATATGCCATATTACGAGCATGTATTTATAACAAGGCCTGAAATAGCACCTCAACAGGTAGAAAATCTTGTTGAAGACATTAAAACCGTTATTAAAGATAACGGTGGTAAATCAGTTTATACAGAATATTGGGGTTTAAGAGACCTTGCATATAAAATAAAAAAAAGTGAGAGAGGTCATTACTCTTTAATTAGAATTGATAGCCCAAGCTCTGCAATACATGAATTAGAAAGAATTCAAAAACTTAATGAAGATGTTCTTCGTTACTTAACTATTAAAACTGATGATCTTAGTGAAGAGTCATCGCCAATTATGAAAGCCTCCTTAAAGAAAGAAGGCTCATATAGTTCTTCCAAAGGTGCTTAATAATTATGAATAATTCAATACAAAATATTACACAAATACCAACAAAAAGGCCTTTTCTTCGTAGAAAAAAAACTTGTCCTTTCTCTGGAGATAAATCTCCTAAAATCGATTATAAAGATACAAAATTATTAAAAAAATATCTTTCTGAACGAGGAAAAATGATCCCAAGTAGAATTACTGCTGTTTCAGCAAAGAAGCAAAGGGAGTTGGCAAGGGCTATTAAAAGATCAAGGTATATTGCTCTAATACCATACCAAATGGATTAATATAAAATGGAAGTAATTTTATTAGAAAGAATTGAACGTCTTGGCCAAATGGGCGATGTAGTTGTTGTAAAAGATGGATTTGCTAGAAATTTTTTGTTACCTAAAAATAAAGCTCTAAGAGCAAATAAAGAAAATTTAGAATTTTTTGAGAAAGAAAAAATCAATTTAGAAGCTAAAAATTTAAAATTAAAAAATGAGGCAGAAGCTGTATCAGAAAAAATTGTTTTAAATAATTATATTATAATTCGTCAAGCAAGTGATACTGGTCAACTATACGGATCAGTAAACTCTGGTGACGTAAAAGAAAAGCTTCAAGAAGAAGGCTTTTCAATTGAAAAAAACCAAGTCGTTTTAGACAGACCTATTAAAGAAATTGGTCATCACGAAATTAGAGTTAAGCTACATCCTGAAGTAACGTCAAATATCTCAATCTATATTTCAAGAAGTCAAGAAGAAGCTGAGGCATTAATAAAAGGTGAAATCACTAAAACTGAAACAGCAAAAGAGGATACAATTAATCTTGAAGAAATATTTGAAGAAGGCGCAGTACCTGAATCTGTAAATGAAGAAGACGTATCTTTAGATGAAAACGAGGTTACTTCAGAGGAAGAGACTAACCCAGATTCAAATGCAGATTTATCGAATGAAGAAGTTGAAGATAAATCAAATACTTAAAAAGTTAACCCCAATATCCACAATTATCCACAGATAATTTTCTTTCCTTTATTATCTTTATAGTTATAGATTGTTCTTATGAAGCAATCATCCCCTATAGCTATAAATCAAGATCAAAATAAACCAAATAATATTGAGTTACCTCATAATTTAGAGGCAGAGCAACAGTTACTGGGAGCTCTAATAAAAAATAATGAATTAATTGATCGAGTATCTCAAAATGGTTTAAAGGGAATTCATTTTTTTGAACCATTTCATGAAGAAATTTTTGAAAAAATTATACAAATGAACAATAATGGTAAATCCGTAACAATCCTGTTCTTAAAAACATTATTTGAGTCAAATGAAAATTTTGACTCCGATAGTTACTTTGTAAACCTTGTAGCAAATGCAGCTCATAGCTTAGTTATAAAAGAGGTGGCTGATGAGATATATGAACTGTCTCTGAGGAGACAATTAATCGATACTGCTGAATTTTTAGAACATTCATCTTACGCATTAAATGAAGATAAAAATGTCTCAGAAATCATAGAGAATACCGAAATAAAATTATACGAAATTGATCAGAAAGGGGAAACTGGAAAAAGTTTTTATTCATTTGAAGATTCTGTTGCTGAGTCTCTTATGGCAGCTGAAGCCGCTTACTCATCTGACGATGGCTTAGCAGGTTTGGCAACAGGTTTTGTTGACCTTGATAAAGCATTGGGAGGGCTTCAAAAATCAGATTTGATTATTTTAGCCGGAAGACCATCTATGGGAAAAACAGCTTTAGCATCTAATATAGCATTCAATATTGCCAAGTCTTTTGGAGACCAAATTAACTCAAATGACATAAATCAATCAAATGATGAGAGTAAAAACCCTGGTGCTGTTGCTTTTTTTTCATTAGAGATGTCTGCAGAACAGCTTAGTACAAGAATAATATCTGATCAGTCTGGAGTTTCCTCAAGTAATGTTAGAAAAGGTAAAATAGATGAAAGAGAAATCAGTAATTATATAAATGTAGCAAATGAGCTAAAAAATATACCATTATACATTGATGAAACAGGTGCTATTCCAATAGGAATTTTATCATCGAGGGCGCGTCGTCTATCAAGAACTCTAAAGCAAAAAAATCAAGAACTTTCTCTTATTGTTGTAGACTATCTTCAGCTAGCTACGACAGGCTCTGATAAATACAGAGGTAATGTAGTTCAAGAAATTTCTCAAATTACTCAAGGATTAAAAGCTCTTGCTAAAGAATTAAATATCCCTGTAATTGCCCTATCACAATTATCAAGAAATGTTGAAAATAGAGATAATAAAAAACCTCAGCTTGCTGATCTAAGAGACTCTGGAGCGATTGAACAAGATGCAGACATAGTAATGTTTGTTTATCGTGAAGAATATTATCTAAGAAGAGAAGAACCTGATGCTGGTACAGAGCAACATATTGATTGGCAAAATAAAATGGAAGCTGCTCATGGAAAAGCATCTGTTTTGATTGAAAAACACAGACATGGAGCAGTTAAAACTGTAGATATGCAATTTACAGAGGAATTCACGAGATTTTCTGATCTTGCAAGAGATCAATACCTACCTGAAAGAATGGACTAAATATAATGAAATTTTTTATTAATGTTGGCTCGTCTATCATTAATTTCCTGGAGGAAACTGGTAGATTTTTTATTTTTACCCTTAAAACACTAAAGTCAATAATCTCTAAATGGTATTTAAAGAATATTTTTCAACAAATGATTTCTATAGGCTATCTTTCTCTACCTGTTGTTGCTCTTACATCATTTTTTACTGGTGGAGCTCTTGCAATACAAATTTATTACGGAGGAAATCAGTTTAACTCTGAAGTAATTGTTTCGTCTATTGTTGCGCTTGGTATTACACGCGAACTTGGTCCTGTTCTAGGTGGAATAGTCGTTGCAGGACGGGTTTCCGCTGCAATTGCGGCTGAAATAGGTACTATGAAAGTAACAGAACAAATTGACGCCTTAAGAACATTATCAACCGATCCATATGAATACTTAGTTTTTCCAAGAGTGGTAGCAGGAATAGTGGTCCTACCAATTCTAGTTGGCTTTGCTGATGTAATTGGAATAATGGGGGGATGGTTCGTTGGAGTTCAGAGTTTGGACTTTAATGGTTCCGTCTATCTTCAAAATACTGAAATCTTTTTAGAATCCAACGATATTATTTCTGGCCTTATAAAGGCATCTGTATTTGGTTTTATAATAACGATGATGGGTTGCTATCATGGATTTTTTTCTCAAGGTGGTGCTCAAGGTGTTGGAAGGTCTACAATGAATGCAGTTGTAAGCTCATCAATACTCATCTTAGGATCAAATTATATAATGACTAATCTACTATTTGCCTCATAAAGATAAAAAAATGATAGAAATAAATAATTTAAATAAAAAATTCCAAAAAAATGAAGTCTTAAAAAATTTAAATATTAAAATAGAGAAAGGTGAGTCCGCAGTTATAATTGGAAGATCAGGGACCGGTAAGTCTGTTTTATTAAAATGTTTATTGGGTTTATTAAAGCCTGATAACGGAAAAATTAAAATTGGAGATAAATATATTCATGGGAAAAATTATGAGTATATAGGTAATAAAGAAGTAAAAATTGGAATGCTTTTTCAAGGTGGTGCACTTTTTGATAGTTTAAATATATGGAGAAATATAAGTTTTTCTGCCTTACAAAATAAAGTATCCGAAAAAGAATGTAAAAAAATGGCTATTGAAACCTTAGAAAAAGTAGGATTAAACGCTAATGTAGCTGATTTATATCCTTCAGAATTATCAGGAGGAATGCAAAAAAGAGTATCGCTTGGTAGAGCAATTTTTTCCGAACCAGATATTATTTTTTTTGATGAACCAACTACAGGGCTTGATCCAATAACAGCAGATGTAATTAATAAACTAATTCTTGAAAAAGTTAATGACCTAGGAGCGACAGCTTTAACAATTACTCATGACATGTCTAGCGCGAGAACTATAGCATCCAAAGTATATATGCTGCATGAAGGAAATATTATATGGGGTGACAGTGTTGATGAAATGGAAAAAACTAAAAATGAGTATATTTTACAATTTGTAAATGGTCAGTCTAAAGGTCCTATTAAAATTCAAAATAATTAGCTATAGTAATTTAGCAAATAACAATCTATTTATAAATATCTTTTAAATAAAGAGCTATATATGGACCCTAACTTACTAGATATAATAATAATTCTAACAATGTTAGTTTCAGGATTATTAGCTCTTACACAAGGTTTTGTTAAAGAAATATTATCCCTAGTGGGTTGGATAGTTTCATTTGTTTCTGTTATCTTATTAATGCCTGAAGCTGGAAATTATTTAAAGCCTTTTTTTGAATCTCAGGCAATGTCAGACTTAATTACAATTTCCATAATTTTTATAGTGACTCTTCTTGTTTGGAGATTATTAAGTTTATTTATTGTAAAATTATTTAAATTTACCTCCATAGGTTACATAGATAGAACCTTAGGGTTTTTGTTTGGTGTTCTTAGGATATATATTTTAGCAAGCATAGTTTTTGCTATTTTTATACAGAAAATTGAAATGGAAAGAAGACCATCATATGTTCAGAATTCTTCTATAAGTGAGGTAATTGAAGACTCAAATAATTTAATATTCAATAATTTTCCAGAATTAAAGAGTTTTAATTATCAATCTTATAATATTAACACTGAAAACTCTCTCTCTGACCAAGAAATGGATAAAGAAATTGAATAGTTTATTTAATGAATATGAAGATGACAAATTAAATGAAGAATGTGGTGTCTTTGGGGTTTACAATCATCCTGATGCTGCTGCCTTAACAGCCTTAGGTCTCCATGCATTACAACATAGGGGCCAAGAAGCAGCAGGAATTGTAACCTTTGACGGTGATAAATTTCTCTCAGAAAAACATTTAGGGCTTGTAAGCGATCACTTCTCTAAACCATCCGTTATAAATAGGCTTCATGGCAGAAATAGTGTTGGTCATAATAGATACTCAACTACAGGTGGAACTGTACATAGAAATATTCAACCACTGTTTGCAGACCTCTGGGGAGGAGGGTTTGCAATAGCACATAATGGTAATATTACAAATGCATTATCATTAAGGTATGATTTGGTAAAAAATGGATCAATTTTTCAGTCTACCTCTGATACAGAAACAATCCTTCAGCTTGTTGCTCGCTCTAATGCAGATAGAACAATAAAAAGACTTGTTGATGCATTACTTCAAATTGAAGGAGCTTATGCTCTTGTCATACTCACAAATAAAAAATTAATAGGAGCAAGAGATCCTTTCGGAATAAGACCACTTGTTTTAGGAAGCTTGGATGGCTCATATATTTTATGCTCAGAAACTTGCGCTTTAGATATTATAGGTGCTGATTTTGTTAGGGAAATTGAACCAGGAGAAGTTGTAATCATTACTGAAGATGGTATTGAAAGCATAAATCCTTTTTCAAAAACTGAGAAAAGACTTGATCTATTTGAATATATTTATTTTTCTAGGCCTGACTCTATCCTTGATGGCAAGTCTGTATATGATTGTCGAAAATCTTTTGGCAATGTTTTAGCGCAAGAGTTTCCACTAGAGGCTGATATTGTAGTACCCGTTCCTGACTCTGGAGTTCCTGCAGCACTAGGATATTCCGAGCAATCAAAAATTCCTTTCGAATTAGCTATTATCAGAAATCATTATGTTGGAAGAACTTTTATACAACCTAGTCAATCAGGAAGGCACTCTTCTGTTAAATTAAAGCATAATCCAAATAAAAGCTCGGTTGATGGAAAAGATATTATACTCATTGATGATAGTATTGTTAGAGGAACAACTTCTGTTAAAATAGTTCAGTTAATGAGAGATGCTGGTGCAAAAAAAGTTCATATGTTAATAGCTTGTCCACCAATAAAATTTCCTGATTTTTACGGTATAGACACCCCAGAAACTGAACAGCTTTTAGCCGCTAATAATTCAATTAATCAAATGTGTTCTTTTATTGGTGCTGATAGTCTTGGTTTCTTGTCTCTAGATGGATTATATAAAGCAATGGGTTATAAAGGAAGGGATAATAATAATCCTCAATTTACAGACCATTGTTTCACTGGTGATTATCCTACAGATCTTAAAGATTACAAAGATGAAAAAATACAAGAACAATTATCACTATTATCTGATGGTGATTTAAATATTTAAATGTCAAAGATTTTTCAAAACAAAATTGCGCTTATAACTGGAGCATCTCGAGGGCTTGGAAGAGCCGTAGCTAAAAATTTAGCAAAAAATGGCGCAGAACTGATTCTAGTATCTAGAACTATAAGTGCACTAGAAAGTCTTGATGATGAAATAAAGAGTCTTGGATCAAATTCAACTATTGTTCCCATGGATCTTGAAGATAATGATACAATTGATTTATTAGGTGGTGAAATTCATAAAAAATGGGGAAAATTGGATATTTTGGTTAGTTGCGCTGGCATAATTGGTGACATAACTCCAGTAGCCCACTTAAGCCCTAAATTATGGAATAAGGTTATAAACTTAAATTTAAACGTAAATTATAGAATAATAAGATCTTTTGAGCCTCTTTTAAAAATTTCAGAAAATGCTGATGCTATTTTTGTTTCGGACTCAAAGAATTTAGAACTTAATCCTTATTGGGGGGCCTATAATATTTCAAAATTAGGGCTTGAGGCTCTTGTTAATACATGGAGAAAAGAAATAAATTTGACAAACATTAAAGCTCATATTTTTATACCTGAAGATATGGATACCCAATTAAGATCAAGTTTTATGCCTGGTGAGAAAAATAAAAATTTAAAACAGCCAGATGAAATAGCAAATAAGCTTATAAAATTAATTAGAAAAATTTGATAATTATTTTTTTAAATTATAAGGATTATCAGAACTCCTAAAATCCATTCTAATTGGCACTCCATCGAGATTAAACTCCTTTCTTATCTCATTAATTAAATATCGTTTATATGAGTCTTTAATGAAATTAGGATAATTTGAGAAAACAATAAAATGAGAAGGTCTAACTTTAGGCTGTGTAATATATTTTATTTTCACAGGTCGGCCATTTTTATTTGGATGAGGATGTCTACTTAAAATTTGTTTCAAAAATTCATTCAATTCGGATGTAGATAATCTTCTTTCACAAATTTTATCTAATTTTTCAGATAATGAAATTAATTTATCAATACCTTGGTTTTTTTCGGCAGAAATATAAGCAATACTAATTTTACCAATTTGTGGAAGAAACTCCTCAATTTGCTCTTCAATCTCTCTCTTTTTGTCTTTTTTATTTTTTACTAAATCCCACTTATTAATAGCAACTACAAATGGTTTTCCTTCAGATTCAATAATATTTGCAATATTTGCATCTTGTTTTTCAAATCCCCTCTGAGAGTCTATCATTAGAATGACTATTTGAGACTCTTCAGCAGCATTTAATGAACTCATTACTGATAATTTTTCAGCATGTTCTGATATTTTAGATTTTTTTCTAATACCAGCGGTATCCCAAATTTGATAATTAACAGAATTCATTTCAAAAAATAAAGGGATTGAATCCCTTGTAAGACCGGCCTCAGGTCCAACAATTTGACGATCCTCACCAACCAACCTGTTTATTAATGTTGATTTTCCTGAGTTTGGTCTACCTAATATTGCTATTTTCTTTCTATTATCTTTATCATTTATGAATTCCAGTTTTTGTGAGGAATTATCAACTATTTGATTTTGAAGCTCTGAGATTCCCAAATTATGTTCAGAAGATACTGATAAGGGATCCCCAAAGCCTAGTGAATATGAATCAATTTCTCCTTGTTTTATACTTGCTCCTTCCGATTTATTTGCAATAAGAATAACTTTTTTTCCACTTTTTCTTACAAAAGATGCTAATGAATAATCATCTGGAGTTAGACTATTCCTTGAGTCTATAACAAATAAAATAATGTCAGATTTTTTGATTGCACTAATTGATGAGTCTTTTGTAATTTTTGAAATATTATCTTTTGATAATTCTTCTATTCCAGCGGTATCAATTAATTCGTAAGAATGATTTTTAATATTTAATTTTTCAACTCTATAGTCTCTGGTTATTCCTGGTTCATTAGCTACTAAAGCTAATCTTCTGCCTATTAATCTATTAAAAAGTGTAGACTTACCTACATTTGGTCTTCCAATTATGGCTAATGTTTCTGACATATCAAATATCAGTTATAAATTATTAAATCACCTGAGTCATTTAATAGGTAAATAACACCGTCGACTACAACTGGAGCTATAAAAAATGATCCAGGTATTTTATTAGTTTCTATAATCTCGCCTGTTTGAGGAGAAATAAATGCTGCAACCCCATGTGATGAAATAACAAATAATTTGTCAGAAATCATCACTGGACCACTCCACCTTATAGGGTCTTCCCTTTTCTCTTCATTAATGTACTGCTCTAATTGAGTAACCCATTTAATTTTTCCGGCATTTCTTGAGATGCCTATTAACTCAGAGTTTGTAGATAATGCAAAAACCCAATCACCAGAAACCCATGGAGTTTCTGTTCCAGAAATATCTAATGTCCATAACCTCTCTCCACTAGATATATCTACAGATATCATTCTGCCAGCATGGCTTATTGATATAAGCCTACCTTTATCTGTTACTGGTCTTGCTGTAATAGAATTAATTTCTGAGAGGGATGTTGAAGAACCAGTTCTTGATAACGAGTCAGTCCAAACTACAGATCCATTCAAACTTCTAATCGCATAAATTTCACCAGATGAATATGGTACAAAAACTAGACCGCCATCAATTGAAACAGAATTAGATGATAAAACCGAGGCTGATTCAAGGATTCCTCTATGATTCCATAATACATCACCATTTTCGGCATTTAGAGCAAAAACTTGATTATCATGGCTGATAACATAAACAATGTTGTTAAAAGCAATAGGCGCTGAACGAATAGGAATTCTAACATTAATTTTCCAAATTTCTTCTCCGGAATTAGCATCTAGGGCTAAAATATTCCCAAAACCGTTAGAAACAAAAATTAAGCCGTTTTCATAAGAAATTCCTCCACCAAAGCCCTCTTTTTTCTGCTCTTTCTTGACGGACATATCTTTCTGCCAAATTCGTCTTTTTGTTTTTAAGTTGTAAGCATTCACTTTTGAGTCTGATCCTAGTGCGTATATTTTTCCATTAACAATTATCGGTGAACTCAAAAGAAAAGAATTTTTAGATGAACCCTTCGCAACATTAAATTTTGTTGACTGTCGAAGAAATTCTGGACCAACAAGATTATGCAAAGAATTATCAATTGATCCTCCTGGGTATGACCATGACGAATTCTTTATTGCACTGGGAATAATTACTCTATTATCTCGTAGCTGGGGATCTGAACTTAAATTTTTTTCTAAACTTAAAATTGATATTCTGTCGCCTTGAATTCTATCTTTATCAATATCCTCTCCACCAAAAAAGTTACTAACACTTCCACATGAGTTAAGAATTACAGTAATAAAAATAATTGAAATTATTTTTTTCATAATAAACCTATATTAACTAACGTAAAAAAATTTCAGCTCTCCTGGCCAAAACTGGAGGAGCAGAAGCATCGTTTACAATTTCTTGAAAAATTTCTTGAGCTTCTAAATCTCTTCCATCTTTTATTAAGGCAAGAGCAAATATTTCCTTTGCATGGAAAGAAAATGGACCACCATTTTCAATAACATCTTTCAGTAATATATCAATTTCAGAAATATTTCCATGATCTACTAAAATTAAACCAGCTTTTATTTTAGCAAAAACTCTAAGGTTTTTAGTTAAAGATTTTTCTAATGAGGCTTTTTTAAGAAAATCTATAGCTTCTCGATAATTTCCTTTTGATAAGCTTTCTGACGATAGTCGAAAAAATGCCAACCCTTTATAACCAGTTTTACCTTCAGTTAATTCTAATAATTGATTGAAGCCTTCATCATTATCACCCTTCTCTATAAGAGTCAGGGCATTATCAAATGCAATGGACTCTCTTTCTGATGTTTGATTATTAAAGTAGTTAAGAACTTCATTTCCACCAACTGATAGTATTATAAAAATTGCAAAGCCAATTACATAAATACCAAACCTATCCCAAATAGATTTTAATTGTTGACGTCTTAACTCCTCATTTACTTCATCTTCTATAGGTTCAGACAATTAATTCTCCATATAAATATTTATTAAAAGGAAATTAGTGCTAAAAATGTTATATAACAACCCTATGATTAAAATTAAAACAATAAGATATCTTTTTGAGGCAATTTTAGGAATAAATCTCTTAATTATAACTAGAATTTTGGGACTAAAATTATCCTCAAAAATATTTAGTTGGGTATTCTCTAATTTGGGTCCCAAATTGAATATCTCTAATCAAGCAAAAGAAAATCTACTTATAGCCTTTCCAAACATTAAAGATTCAGAAATTAATACAATAATTTTTAAAATGTGGAAAAACATAGGAATGGTTGCGGCTGAGTTTTTTCATTTAAGAAAAATATCGAAAGAAAGAAATACCCGTATTCAAGTCATTGGTGAAGAATACATTAATAAATATAAAAATAATGGGGTTATTTTTGTATCTGGACATTTTGCAAATTGGGAAATTATCCCTTTAATTTTAAGAAATTATAGAAATAACGTTGGAGGCATATATAGGCATTCAAATAATTTTTTTGTAAATGATTGGGTTGTAAGACAACGTTATAAAAATACAACACCTATTCAAATTAGAAAAGGTTCATCCGGAGCTAGAGAAATGCTCAATTTATTGAAAGAAAAAGGTGCAATAGCAATGCTAGTAGATCAAAAGTTATCAAGTGGTGTAAGAGTAAATTTTTTTGGTTCTGATGCTATGACATCTGATGGTGCAGCATCATTAGCCATAAAGTATAATTATCCAGTAATTCCAATGAACGTAGAGAGAACTAACGGAAGTAATTTTAAAGTGAGCTTTCATCCAGAAATAAAAATTAATAAAACATCAGATAAACAAAATGACATTAAGATATTTACTACTGAAATAAATAAATTTTTAGAAAAATGCATAACTAAAAAACCTGAAGGCTGGTTCTGGATACATAATCGTTGGGATAAAAAATTTAATCTAAATTAATTTCTTTTTCTCTAACAAAAGAAGTTTCTGCATCTAAATATGGTTCTTGTCTTTCTACAGACCAATATTTTAGTTCGGAGAGTGGTATTCTTTTTTTAGTTACCGAACAAATAACATAAGTGCCATGCCTAATAACGTTAAAGGCTCCATCCCGATACTCAACTATTGCCTCTGTTTCATTGAAGCTCATATACCTTTTAATCCTTTTTTTTTAAGTTAGCTTTTACAGTCAAAAAATCATTATCTCTAAATTGAATATTCAAACTTTGATTATTTTTAACATCTTTAGAGGATCTGATTAATGAAAAATTACTGTCTTTAATAATTGCAAAACCTCTTTTTAAAACTTTCTCATGACTTAATACATTTAAAACACCAGAAGATAAATTTAATCTACTTTTAAAATTATTTAAATAATAACTATATTTAGATTGAAGAGATTTGTAATTTGATAATATCTTCTCTTCCAAACGGGTAAATCTATCACTGATCAAGGTAAGTCTTAATGCCTTGGAAATACTTAAAAATCTCTCATCAAATATATTTACACCAGATTTTAAGGAAAAGCCAAGTCGTGAGGATAGAGTATCAATTCTTTGGATAGGGCTTTTAAAAATATTACCTATATCAGGAAAAGACTTAAATATTTTCTCTGAATTATTTTTTTTATATTTGATATTTCTTAGAATAGAATTTTTTAATCTATTTTCTAAATCATCAGTGAGCTCAATTAATTCCCTTTTTACAGGTACACTTTTTTCAGCTGCAGCAGTTGGAGTAGGAGCTCTTAAATCTGAAACTAAGTCAATTAAGGTATTATCAGTTTCATGGCCTATTGCAGAAATAACTGGAATTTTAGACCTAAAAACTGATCTTACTACTTTTTCATCGTTAAACCCCCATAAATCCTCAATACTTCCACCGCCTCTTGCAACAATTATTAAATCAGGATTTGGAATTCCACTTTGTTCTAAAAGATGAAATCCATCAATTGCATCAGAAACTTCATCGGGGCAGCTTTCGCCTTGAACCCTAACAGGCCAAACAATTATATGCGATGGAAACCTATCATTGATTCTATGAATAATATCTCTAATTACAGATCCCGATGGGCTTGTAACAACACCAATAACATTTGGAAGAAAAGGAATATTTTTTTTAAATTCTTTTGAAAAAAGCCCCTCATCAGAAAGTGCTTTTTTTCTTTTTTCCAACAAGGCCATCAGTGCCCCTAGTCCAGCAGGCTCTATATTATCAATAATAATTTGGTATTTTGATTGGCCTTTGTAAGTTGTAACCTTTCCTGAGCAGATAACCTCTAAACCCTCTTCTGGTTTAATTTTAAGAACTGATGCATTTCCTTTCCAAATAATTCCTGAGATAACAGAGTCTTTATCTTTTAAGTCAAAATAAATATGACCGGATGCAGGTTTTGATACCCTTCCAATCTCTCCTTTAACTCTTATAAATCCAAAGTTATCTTCAATTAAATTTTTAATTGAATCTGATAACTCTGAAACTGACAGTTCTAATGTATTTTTTATAGTAGAATTCATTATTATTTACTTTAATATAAGTATTATTATTAATCTTTAAATAAAATAATTTATATAAATAGATATGAATATACTGTTATTAGGTTCAGGCGGAAGAGAGCATTCGTTAGTAAAATCTCTTTATGAAAGCTCAAAAAATAAAAAAATTTTTTGCGCTCCAGGTAATCCAGGAATTGAAGAATTCGCAAAATTAATAAATATAAATATTAATAATAATAATGAAGTGCTCGAACTATGTATTGCAGAAAAAATTGAACTTGTCGTAATTGGACCTGAAATACCTCTTGTTAATGGTTTAGCTGATTTTTTAATAGAAAATAATATTTTAGTTTTTGGGCCCAGAAAAAAAGCTGCTCAATTAGAAGGTTCAAAAAAATTTACAAAAGAAATTTGCAAAAAATACAATATTCCAACAGCAAAATTTAAAACCTTTGATGATGAAACAACTGCTATAGAATATCTTAAAGAACAATTATTTCCTATTGTTATAAAAGCTGACGGATTAGCAGCAGGAAAAGGTGTAATTATTGCAGAAACCTATGAAGAGGCAGAGAAAGCAGTTAAAAAAATTTTTTCAGGTCTTTTTAAGGATGCGGGAAAAGAGATCGTTATAGAAGAATTTTTAATTGGTGAAGAAGTAAGTTATTTTATAATTGCAGATGAAGATGATTTTATTGAATTAACTAGTGCTCAAGATCATAAAAGAATTGGCGCAGGTGATACTGGACCAAATACTGGAGGAATGGGAGCTTATTCTCCTGCCCCATTAATGAGTGACGAATTAAAGGAAATAACTGTTAATAAAATTATAAAACCTACATTAAAGGCCATGAAAGATTTAGGATGCCCATATACAGGAATTCTATATGCTGGTTTAATGATAACGAAAGAAGGTCCAAAACTTATTGAGTATAATGTAAGGTTTGGTGATCCAGAATGTCAGGTAATTTTACCGAGATTAAAATCTGACCTATTAAGCCTAGTAATAAGTAGCTGTAAAAACTCTTTGAAAGAAGAAACTATTGAATGGGATGATAGGTTTGCCTTAACCATAGTCATGGCATCAAAAGGTTACCCAAATGATTACAAAACTGGTTATGAAATAAATGGTTTAAAAAAAGCTAGTAATCAAAAAGATGTTTATATTTATCATGCTGGAACAAAAAAAGTGAGTGATATAACTCAAACAAATGGTGGAAGAGTTCTTAATATAACAAGTTTTGGAAAAACAGTTAAAGAAGCAAATAAAAGTGCTTTAAGCGCTGTAAATATGATAAACTGGGATGGTTCTTATTATAGGAATGATATTGGATGGCGTGCAATTGATAGAGAGGAAAATGGATAACAATGAAGATATAACATCTACCGAAAAATTTACAGGAACAATGGATGTGCAAGAAAAACTAAAGTTTCCTGAAAAAAAATTAGAGGAGTATCTATCTGATACAATTCCAGGTTTCGAAGGAAGCTTATCAGTAAAAGAATTTAAGGGTGGGCAGTCTAACCCAACATATCAATTAATTACACCTAATAAAAAATATGTACTAAGAAGAAAACCACCTGGCAAACTTCTACCATCAGCACATGCAGTCGATAGAGAATACAGGGTTATTACTGCCTTAAAATCAGTTAATTATGCTGTCCCTGAAACATTTTGTCTTTGCGAAGATGAGTCAATAATAGGAACAATTTTCTATGTAATGGAAATGGTCGACGGAAGAATCATCTGGGAACCAACAATACCAAATTCTTCCCCAAATATTAGGAAAGAAATTTTTAAGGCCAAAAATAAAACTTTAGCAGATCTTCATAATATTGATTATAAAAAAATTGGTTTAGAGAGTTTTGGAAAACCAGGTAATTATTTTTCACGACAAATTTCTAGATGGACTAAACAGTACATCGCTTCTGAAACAGAAAATATTAATGAGATGCAATCCTTAATAGAATGGCTACCTAATAATATCCCTGGTAAGGATGAAACATCTATTGTGCATGGTGACTATAGAATAGATAATATGGTTTTACACCCAACAGAGTCAAAAGTTTTGGCTGTTCTTGATTGGGAACTATCTACATTAGGACATCCCCTAGGAGATTTTACTTATCACTTAATGCAGTGGTTTATGCCTGAAGTAGAGGATGGTGCAGGAACGCAATCATTAGCAAATGCAAACTATAAAGAATTAGGAATTCCTGATGCAGAAGATTATGTGAAAATGTATTGCGAACAAACAAATAGAAAGGAAATTGAAAATTTAGATTTCTATCTTGCATATAACTTTTTTAGGTTAGCTGGAATTCTTCAAGGTATACTCGGAAGAGTAAGGGATGGAACAGCGGCAAGTGAACATGCTCAAGAAAGAAGTAATAGAGTAAGACCTCTAGCAGAAGCTGGGTGGCTTTATGCTCAAAAGGCAGGAGCTATATAATCACTTAGAAATTATTCTTGTCCCTACCTGACTACCTATTATTACTTTTTTTGTTAAATCTATAAATAATCCATTCTCAAATACACCAGGAATTAAATTAAGTGCTTGCTCAATAATATTTGGCTCACTTATTAATCCTACTGATAAGTCATAAATATAATTTCCTCCATCAGTGATAAAGATATTTTTATCATCCCTTCTTAAGTCTATTGTACCCTCATAACCAATTTTATTCAGTTTATTCATAATTCTAAGACTGGTAACCTCGTGCTCATATGGTGATACTTCTATAGGCAATTTAAAATCACCTAACTTACCCACTAACTTACTTTCATCCGCTATTATTAATAGCTCATCAGAGTTGAATGCAATAATCTTTTCTCTTAAAAGAGCTCCACCTCCACCTTTTATCAAAGATAGGTCATGATCAATTTCATCGGCTCCATCGATTGTTAGATCAAGTGTTTTTACACTTTCAAGAGTAGTTAATGGTATTGATAATTTATTTGATAAATCTCTTGTTTTTTCTGAAGTTGGAACTCCGCATATATTTAGACCATTTTTAATTTCTTTAGATAATAAAATAAGGAACTCATCAACAGTTGATCCAGTTCCTAGTCCAAGCTTCATTCCATCTTCAACAAAATTTATCGCCTCTTTAGCTGCATTTATTTTCATTTCTTTTGACATTAAATCTCTCCTGAACCAGCTTTCATTTTATGAGCTTTTTCTATTTTAAGATAAGCATTATTTATAACTGCAAGTTTTTCATTAGCCATACCCAATAATTCTTTCGGTACACCTTTTGAGATTAACTTATCAGGATGATTTTCTGCTGCCAGTTTTTTCCACTGTGATTTCGCTATTTTGAGATTACTTCCACTTTCCAAACCAAGAATTAACCATGGGTCATCATTTTCTGCAGCCATGTGACTGGCTCTAATTCTAGCAAAATCTGCTGCAGAAAAGCCAAAAATTCCAGCAACTTTTTCTAAAAATATTATTTCGTTTTTATTTACTGGGCCATCTGCCTTTGCAACATGAAAAAGTGCATCAATAACATTTTCCAGCACATGTAGATTATTTTGAAATATAGAAGATATTTGTTTTGCATATATGTCATACCCTGCAACATCCTCTCTAGCCAAATTATATACTTTAAGAACATTTTTTAGTTCATTTTCTGGTAAATCGTGAAGAATTTCTTTAAATGCAGAAAATTCTTTATTAGAAATTTTTCCATCAGCCATAGACATTTTTGCAGAAAGCGCAATTAAAGCTATAGCAAAAGCAACATCTTCATCATTTTTATCTAAAACATAATGACCAGCAACTGCACCAACAACTGCACCAAAAATTCCACCAACTAAGTATCCAGCAGTAACGCCTGCGAGCTTACCCCAAACTGACATAAATTTTAAAATATATGAGTCGTATTAAAATTACTTTGATAAAATGTATGAAATTATAATCCTAATACAGCTTTTGAAATAATATTCCTCTGTATTTCGTTTGAACCAGCATAAATAGTGGTTTTTCTTCCATTTAAGTAAGATGGAGTAATCGTCATAGCATACTCAGGTCCTATAGATGGTTCATTTATATTTGCAAAAGTGTCGTAAACAAAAGGGGATGACCAATAACCAATAGCCTCTACGGATAACTCTTGTATCTTTTGCTGAAGCTCTGTACCTCTACATTTCAAAATAGAAGACTCTGGACCAACTCTTTGACCAGCAGAAAGAGCAGAGAAAATCCTTAACTCTACAAACTCTAAGGCCTGAACTTCAATCTCACATTGATTTAATTTATTAATAAAATCCATATCATTTATAAGATATTTACCATTTCCAATAGAAGTATCTCTTGCAATATCCTTTAACTTTTGGATTCCCCTGTATAATGACGGTGAATAAGAGTTTCCTCTTTCAAATTCAAGAAGATATTTGGCATAAGTCCATCCTTTATTTTCTTCCCCGACTAGATTTTCTTTAGGCACTTTGACATCTTCAAAAAATACTTGATTTACCTCTTGATAAGGAGCTGGAGATTGATCAAGTGTTATTAATGGTCTGACATCTATTCCAGGGGATTTCATATCAATTAAAAGAAAAGAAATACCCTCTTGTGGTTTTTCTGTTTTAGATGTTCTAACAAGACAAAAAATCATATCTGCATGTTGAGCAAGAGTTGTCCAAATTTTTGTTCCATTTACTAAATAATGATCACCCTTATCTTCGGCTTTGCATTGAAGAGAAGCCAAATCAGAACCAGATCCTGGTTCTGAGTAACCCTGACACCACCAAACTTTTGTAGAGAGGATATCAGGCAGATATTTTTTCTTTTGTTCTTCTGTACCAAACTCCATTAGAACGGGTGCTACCATTGAAAGACCAAAAGGAATTGTTCTCGGTGCACCTGCATGAGCCATCTCTGTCTCAAAAATATATTTTTGTGTTGTTGTAAAACCTGGACCACCATGCTCTTCAGGCCAATTTGGAGCAATCCAGCCCTTCTCGTATAATGACTTTTGCCATTTAACATGCAATTCTTTACTAGCAGATCCATTTTTTGATCTCGCCAATTCATCCTTCATTTCTTGAGTGTATGAAACTTTGATAAAATCTCTTACTTCATTTCTAAAATCTATATCATCCTGATTAAAATCTAAATCCAAAATATACTCCTTTTATTTTCCTTTAAAATCACCATCTCTTTTTTCGAAGAAAGCTGATAAAGCCTCCTGATGATCATCTGTAAGATGCATTAGAGCTTGCATGCTCGCAGACATTTCCAAAATATTGTCAAAACTTGCACCCATTCCCTCTCTTAAAAGTTTTTTACTCATCCTGAGAGCGTCAGGAGGTTGTTTAATAATTGATGAAGCTATTTTATTTGCTTCTTTCAAAAGATCATCTGCTTTATAAAAATCACTGATTAATCCCCACTCTTTAGCTGTCTCAGGTTCAATTAATTTTGCAGAGAATAATAATTCTGAAGCTCTAGACATACCTATAATTTTTGGTAATAACCAAGCTCCACCATCACCTGGAATTAATCCTATTTTAAGAAAAGTTACTCCAAATTTTGCATTATCTGATGAAATTCTTATATCTGCTAAACAAGCAACATCATTTCCTAACCCAATAGCTGGTCCGTTTATTGCAGCAATAACAGGGACCTCAATATTCCAAATAGCTTTAATTATCTTATGAATGCCTTTTTTATATCTATCACGAAGGCCGACGGAAGATCCTGAAAAATTTCCGGACTTATTTTGCATATTTTTAACATTGCCGCCTGCAGAGAAAGCTTTACCAGCACCAGTTAAAATAACGCAACGAACATCTCTATCATTATTAATTAATTTTGACGCCTCTTCAAAGTTAATAACATCTTCTGGTTCACCTAATGGATTACGTATATCAGGCCTGTTCATTGTTAATGTAACTACTGAACCATTTTTTTCATATATTAACCAATCATTCATAAGATTTAGCCCCTAAGAAGCTAGAGAATATTTTTTTAGATGATGATCAGCGTTTCCAAGCTGCGTCTCAATCATTGATAATCTTTTAAAATAATGTCCAACATTTAGTTCATCTGTCATACCCATCCCACCATGGAGCTGAACTGCACTTTGACCAATAAATTTTGCAGCATTACAAATTTGTACTTTTGCTCCTGAAGCAGCCTTACTTCTTTCAACATCTTCTTCTTCAAGTTTAAGATTAACCATATAAGTCATGGATACTGACTGCTCATATTGCATAAACATATCGACCATTCTATGTTGTAAGACTTGGAATTTTCCTATTGGCTGACCAAATTGTTTCCTTGTTTTACAATACTCAACCGTTGTTTCATTTAATACTGACATAGCGCCTATAGCTTCAGCACATAAAGCAGCGATTGTTTCATCAGCTACGAGCTCAATTAAAGCATAAGCATTTCCCTCTTCACCTATTAATGATGAGCTATTTAATTTGACATTCTCAAAGGAAACCTCTGAAGCCATACTTCCATCAACAGTTTTATAATCACGAGTTGAAACTCCATCAGTTGATTTATCAACTATAAATAGAGATATACCTTCTTTATCTGATTGATCTCCAGAAGTTCTAGCTGAAACAATCAGTTTTTGTGCCCAAGGAGCCCCAGAAACAACACATTTATCTCCATTTAATGTATAATCATCACCATTCTTTGATGCGGATACTTTTATATCAGCAAGATTAAATCTTCCTTGTGGTTCAGCATAAGCAAATGCCCAAATCTCATCCCCAGAGATTAAACTTGGGAGATATTTTTGCCTTTGTGCTTCAGATGCTCTTCTTAAAAAACCTCCACATGTAACAACAGTTTGAATGTAGGGCTCAACTACCAAACCTTTTCCAAACTCTTCAGCGACAATCATAGTTTCAACAGAACCAAACTCCAAACCACCATCGTTTTCAGAAAAGGGAACCCCTAGAAGCCCAAGCTCAGCCAATTGTTTCCAATTATCTTTGCTCATACCTTCTTCGGATTGAATAATTTCCCTTCTTTTATCAAAATCATAATTATCCTGAATAAAAGACTGTATTGTATTGCGTAATAAAGTTTGCTCTTCGCTAAATGAAAAATCCATTTTTCTCTCCCTAAAGTCCTAAAACCATTTTTGCTATAATATTTCTCTGAATCTCATTAGACCCACCATAAATTGAAGTTTTCCTCATTCCAAAATAATTTTGAGCAACACCCTGGGTATGCTCTGGTCCAACCTCAAGATAATTTGATCCAAAATTTCTGACGCTTAAAGGAGTAATGTATGGACTTCCATAATTACCAATTGCCTCCAAAGTTAATTCAGAAATCTTTTGTTGTATTTCAGTGCCTTTAATTTTTAAAATTGAAGACTCAACACCTGGACCTTGACCTTGACTCTCTTTTGCAAGTGTTCGTAACTCAGTATATTCTAAAGCTGTTAAATCTACCTCAAGTTCAGTAATTTTTTTATTAAATGAAGAGTCTTTCATAAGGGGTTCACCATTATTTAGCTCTGAATTTGCAATATCCTTTAATCTATCAATTGCTTTTTTTGATCTTGCAACTCCTGCTATACCAGTCCTTTCATTACCAAGTAAAAATTTGGCAATTGTCCAACCCATATTTTCTTCACCTACTAGATTCTCAACAGGTACCCTAACATCTTCAAGAAAAACTTCATTTACCTCATGACCACCGTCGATTGTAATTATTGGTTTAACTTCAATACCTGGGGTATTCATATCAATCAACAAAAAGGAAATACCTTCCTGAGGCTTGCCTTCATTTGAGGTTCTAACTAAACAAAACATCCAATCGGCATATTGGGCTAACGTAGTCCATATCTTATGACCATTTACAACATAATGATCACCATCTCTTTCAGCTTTTGTTCTAAGACTTGCAAGGTCAGATCCTGCACCTGGTTCAGAATAACCTTGGCACCACCAGTCATCGCCTGACAAAATACCTTTAAGAACCCAGTCCTTTTGGTGATCGTTACCAAAAGCAATAATAACAGGGCCTAACATAGTTAATCCAAAAGGTATTAACGGAGTTGTTCCGGCATTAGCACATTCTTGATCCCAAATATATCTCTGAGTAATAGACCAATCAACACCACCATACTCAACAGGCCAATGAGGTGCTATCCAGCCTTTTTTATATAGAGTTTTATGCCATGAAAGTATTCCTTCTTTCATTTGATCAGAAGTAACTTCATGGTATTTTTCAATATTTTGACCTGCGTTATTCTCTGACGAAAAATTTTCTGCAATAAATTCACGCACTTCATTCCTGAACTCTTGATCAGCTTTTGTAAAATTTAAATCCATATTTTTAATCTTTCCTAAATTAATTGACACAAATTAAGACACTAGTAAGAATTTTCAAATCTTGAATACTTAATAATATGTATTATCAGAGGTATCTAATTAAATCCATTGTATTTTTGTCGCAATTATTAAATATTTTTACAAATAAAAATAATAAGAAAAAATATTCTTATTGCTCTTGAAAACAAAATTAATTTTACCATCTTAAAATCATGGATGCCTTTAAGGGTCCTAATTTTAATAACTTGCTTTAAAAGGAGTAAAAAATGAATACAAGAATAGAAACAATTTGGAGAGATCTCTCTCCTTTCGCGGTAGGATTTGATAGAACGTTTGATACGCTATCTATATTAGCAAATTCAAAGGCTCAAAACACCAATTATCCGCCATATAATATTAGAAAACTACCTGATGATAAATACAGTATTGAGCTTGCAGTAGCTGGTTTTGATGAAAAAGATATTGATATTGAAGTTTCTGAACAAAACTTAATAATAGACGGTAAAAAATCTGATGAAATGAATGAAAATTTAATTCATCAAGGTCTCGCATCAAGAAATTTCAATAGAAAATTTGTTTTATCAGAAGATATGGTTGTTCAAGGTGCTGCTCTATCCAATGGCATACTTTATATTGGAATACAAAGAGTAATTCCTGAGAATAAAAAGCCAAAGAAAATTCCTCTGACTAGTAAAGAGAAACTTTTAAACTCATAATTTGAAGAGTTATCAAGAATCTGAGGTGGTGAATTTTTTCACCACCTTTTATTTATTAATAATATTTAATTATATTTCCCTAGTATTAATAAATTAATTTTATATATTTATATATCTATTTGTAGAGGGGAATTATGTCAGATACTGCTTCAGAAAATATTAAATCACAATCAGTAAGAAATTATGCTCTCGGAATTTTAGTTATTGTTTATACCTTCAATTTCATTGATCGAAATATATTATCAATTCTTCTACAATCCATAAAAACAGACTTAAACTTATCTGATACATCTCTGGGGTTATTATCTGGTTTTGCATTCGCAGCATTCTATGCAACACTAGGTATTCCAATTGCAAAATATGCCGATAGAGGAAATAGAAGAAATCTAATCTCATTATCATTAGCGATATGGAGTTTAATGACAGCACTCTCTGGATTAGCTCAAAACTTTTTACATTTACTTCTTGCTAGAATAGGTGTTGGCATTGGTGAAGCAGGATGTAGTCCTCCAGCTCATTCAATGATTTCGGACTATTTTCCAGCAAATAAAAGATCAACAGCTTTAGGTATTTATTCTTTGGGAATTCCATTTGGTATAATGTTTGGTTTATTTGCTGGTGGGTGGATCGACGAAATGTTTGGCTGGAGAGCTGCTTTTTTTATTGTTGGGGTTCCAGGTATATTAATAGCTGTACTATTTCGTTTTACCGTCAAAGAACCAATCAGAGGGCAAGCTGAAGGCAAGATTGCTTCAGAAAATCAACCAACTATCTATGAAACAATCTCTTATCTTCTTAGAAAAAAATCATTCCGTCATTTAGCTTTTGCTGCATCTCTTGCCGCCTTTGTCGGCTATGGAGCAATCAATTGGTTGCCATCATTTTTCCAACGTTCTTACGGAATGCCAACCAGTGATGTAGGTTGGTATTTAGGATTAATATTGGGATTACCTGGTGGTTTAGGAATTTTTCTTGGTGGGTATTTATCAGATTATTTTGGATCAAGAGATGTTAGATGGTCTTTGTGGGTAGCTGCAATTGCTATGGGTGTTACGGCACCATTATATTATCTTGTTTACATGAGCCCAACAGCCACTACATCGCTTCTATGGCTAATTATACCCGTTGCTCTGGGTAATTTTTATCAAGCAGCTACATTTAGCCAGACACAAGGAGTAGTTGAACTAAAAATGAGATCAGTTGCAGCTGCAATTTTATTATTTATTATAAATATAATTGGTTTAGGATTTGGTCCTTCGGCAGTTGGAATTGTTAGCGATATTCTTCAATCTGAATATGGAAAAGAATCCTTAAGATATAGTTTATTAATATTTGCCTCACTTAAGATTTGGTGCGCTTTCCATTATTATATGGCCGGTAGATACTTAAAAGACGATCTTGTAACTAATTAAAGTTTGGTTTTTTTGGTAGTAATATGGGTGTAGTTTTTTTATATTTTATATAATCTTCGTCCGATCCCCACTTACTATCAGAACTCTTTTCTAACATAGGTATTCCGCTAATTTTTGTAAGCAGTACATAAACAAATATTGGTGAAATTAATGCTAAAAATTCTCCACCTTCCATCGAAGGGAAAGCTATAATTGATATACCTAACCATAAAATAATCTCACCAAAATAATTGGGGTGACGTGACCAAGCCCAAAGACCAGAACTAATAAATTTACCCTTATTGATAGGATTTTCTCGGAATATTTTTTTCTGATTATCCGCCAGTATTTCTATTATAAAACCCAGAACCCACAATAAAAATCCTATAAACATAAAAATAAAATGATATGAACTCATATTTTCTATTAAATTTATAGATGTCATCGCCGATAAACCAGCTACATATGTAAGAAAGACCCATAAACCAGATAAAGTCCAAGTCATAAAAAACCAGAAAAAGTCTTTTTTCATTTCTATAAATCTAACATCCTGACCAACATCTTTTACTCTTTTAAATAAAAATATTCCAAGCCTTAGGGACCATAAAATAACCATTATTCCAATTAAATAAGTATAAGGGTTTAAATCTTGAAGATCTGAGTTAAATACAGAATTGAGAATTAGAATTACTGACAAGCTTATATAGGTAAAGCTTCCAGTTGCATCAAAATAATGCTCAGTTTGAAAGATATAAGCATGAATAAAAAAAATCCAATGAACTATATAGGAATAAAGAAAACAAAAAATAAGTAAGGGAAAACCAAAAAAATCCATACTATTTTGACCAACAATATAGGCAACTGAAAATCCTAGAATAATTGATACAGCTGAACCTAAAATGGTTATTTTTAGTGGCATTTTAATTCTCCTTTATAAATTTAACTAATTCACTGATTACCTCAGGATACGCTTCTTTATCCCACCTATAAAATTGATGACCTTTGTTGTCCCACTTAAGGAATTTTACCACATTTCCTTTTTCAATCATATCATTTGAAAATTTTTCTATAATTTCAATTGGAATTGTTTTATCTGATTTACCATGTAAAATTATTGAGGGCGGAAGATCTTTTCTAATATAGTTTGAAGGTGAAAATTTTTCAAAATTACTATCGAAAAGTTTTTTCACAAATAACCAAAGTTTTTTTCTTCTTTCCTCAATATTATCAGGTATTTCCCTATCTAAGACAGAAGTATTAAGTGCGGGATTTAATAAAACTAATCCCTTAATTTTTTCAATAGTTTTATTATTTTCATCAGGTATCATTGCTAACGATGCTGCTAATTGACCACCTGATGAACCCCCTCCAACAAATATATTATCTGGATCAATATTTAAATCCTCTGCGTTAGATGTTATCCATTGATAAGCCACTCTCGCATCATCCATTGAATCCTTTACTTTAGAGTTATGTTTAAGAGCAATTCTGTAATCAGCACTTATACAGGTAATTCCCTGACCAGAAATATCATTACAAATTTTAAAAAGAGAGTAAGACGATCCAAATGCCCAAGCACCTCCATGAAAAAGCAAAAGAGTTGATTTTGATTTTTTCTGAGACGGTTCAAAAAAATGTAATTTTAAATTTATATTATTTTTTTTACTATAAATTAGAGACCTATTTGGTTTATCTAAATAATATAAAGAACCATATCCAACTTTATCAAAAAAATGACCAATAAAAGGCATTCGGGGTGGTTTTGTAAGAAAAAGATAGGAAAAAAGTAATACAATTAAGGTTACAAAAACTAAGAGAATAGTAAAAAATATTTTCATAGGATAATTTCTATATTACTCAAAGAAATGATTTAATCTTTCAAAGGCTTCAGCAAAATCTTTTTTAAAATCCTGAACAACAGCTCCAGCACTCATAGGTTGGTCCATGAGACCTACACCCTGACCTACCCAATAAGTAGCTAGGTCTTTTGCACCTTTATGCCCGCTTTGGGATAGCTTATCTATTTTTTTTAGCGCAGGCTCACTTACAAGAGATTGTAAAGGCATAGGAAGTGGTTCAGGTCCTTTTTCTTCCCAAGCATCAGTCCAAGGTGACCTTAGTTGTCTTGAATACTTTCCAGTTCTGCTTCTTGAACGTACAGTATCTCTTGAACTTGCTAATAGCATTTTTTCTTTAACGATTGGATTTGTCTCTGCCTCTGATGTAGTCAGCCAAACTGATCCACACCAAGCTCCAGATGCACCCATTGACATAGCTGCGGCCATCTGAGAACCAGTTGTAATTCCGCCTGCTGCCAATATTGGAACATCCTTAATTGGTTTTATTGCCCTGTAAACCTCAGGTATTAAAACCATCGTCGAAACGTCACCACAATGACCTCCTGCCTCTCCACCTGAGGCAATTAAAATATCTACACCTGCCTCAACTTGTTTAACCGCATGTTCTTTCGCACCTACCAATGCAGCAACAGCAACATTGTATTTTTTTCCCATTTCAAGCATCACTTTTGGCGGAACACCAAGGGCATTTGCTACTAATTTTATTGGATATTGAAAAGCTACCTCCAGGGATGTTGCCGCACCTTCGTCAGATAAATTCATTCTGAATTGAGCAGCGCCATCTTTTAAATCAACCAAATCATCAGTTTCTATATCATGATTAGATAAAATTTCTTTTGTAAAATCCCTGTGACCCTGAGGAATAGCTTTGACCAATTGTTCAGTGGTAATCTTCTCACCCTTACCTTCAAACTTGTTTGGAACAATTAAGTCTATTCCATAAGGCATACCATCTACATTGCTATCAATCCAATCTAACTCTTCCTTTAAACGATCTGGTGGAAGATTTACTGCACCGAAAACCCCCATACCACCTGCTTTAGAAACAGCGGCTACGACGTCTCTGCAATGGGAAAAAGCCAATAAAGGAAATTCTATCCCTAACATTTCACAAATTTTTGAATTCATTCTAATCCCTAAAAATAAAGTTAATTTATTTGAACTATATTAAATTGATATCAAGAAAATTTAATTTCACCATCGTTAATTTTTCCATAACGTATTTGAAAAATATCTTTTAAAAAATTTTGATTGTTTGTCCAAGGACTTCTCTTTCCTTGTTTTGGAAAAATATCTTTTGCTCTTTTGATATAACCTGAGGTTAGATTAAGCCAATCATCATTATTTTCGATTTTACTGTTAGCTTCAGGACAACATTTTGTAATGGAACTTTTTTTCATATAATTCAAAAGCCTACATACATATTCAGATGTTAAGTCCGCACCTAATGTCCAAGATGCATTTGTATACCCGAATGTAGAAACTAAATTTGGAACACCACTAAACATCATACCTTTATAGGTAACAGTATCTGGAAGGTTAATATCCTTGCCATCAACTTTTAAATTTATGTTACTACATATCTCTAGATTTAGACCAGTAGCGGTTACTATTATGTCTGCAGGTAAAGTTTTACCTGATTCAAGTTTAATACCTGTCGAAATGAATTTATCAATTTTATCAGTTACCACGGAAGTTTGTTTTTTTCTTATAGATTTAAATAAATCACCATTAGGTACGAGGCACATTCTTTGATCCCAGGGATTATAATTAGGCGTAAAATGCTTATCTACGTCATAATCATTACCAAGAGATTTTCTTACTTGATTTATAATGAAATCTTTTACTCTTTTTGGATTTTTTTTACATAATCTAAAATACCATTGTTGTCGTAAAATATTTTTCCATCGCACAATAAAATAAGATAATTTTGAGGGTAAATATTTTTGCAAAACATTTGCTAATGGATCTTGTTGAGGTGCAGAGACTACATAAGTAGGTGATCTTTGAAGCATTGTTACATGTTTTGCATCTTTTGCCATTTCTGGCACTAGAGTCACTGCAGTCGCACCACTTCCAATTACAATTACTTCTTTATTAGTATAATCTATTGAGGTATCCCATTGCTGAGGATGCATTATCTTTCCATTAAATTCATTTATGCCTTCGAAATCAGGTGTATATCCTTTTTCATAACTATAATATCCAGAACACATAAAAATAAAATTACAAGATATTGTAACTATATCCATTTGATTTTTATCTTCGACTTCTAAAGTCCATAATGATTTCTCAGAACACCATGAGGCATCTTTTACATAATGATTAAACTTTATTTTTTTATCTATATTGAATTTTTTTGATGTCTCATCTAGGTATTTTAAAATTGATGGACCGTCTGCAATGGCCTCTTTTTCTTTCCAAGGAAAAAAAGAAAAACCCAAAGTATACATATCAGAATCTGATCTTATTCCAGGGTATTTAAAAAGATCCCAAGTACCACCTATGGTATCCCTACCTTCAAGTATAGCATAAGATTTTTCAGGGCATTTTGTTTGAAGATGATATCCAGCTCCAATACCCGATATACCAGCCCCTATAACTATTACATCAAAATGATTATTCATATTTTAACTATAATATAAAAAACATTAATAATGCTACCTTTTAAAATATTCTAAATAAATACTATTTTGCCGCAGGTAACTTTAAAAGCATTTTACCAAAATTTTTACCTTCGAATAATTTTTTGAAGGCACTAGGAAAATCTTCGATATCACCATCACAAACAAATTCAGGTAATTTTAAAGATCCATTATCAATCCATTGAGATATCTTCTTTCTTGCATCAGTATATCTTTCAGCATAATCAAAAATTACAAATCCTTGTAATCTGGCTCTCATACTTCCTAGCCAGATATAATTTGAAGGTCCGCTCATTTCATCCTGATAATATTGCGAGGTTGAACCGCAAAGTAAAACTACACCATGCATAGCAATAAGTTTTAAAGCTTCATTCATAACCGAACCACCTGTATTATCGAAAATAATATTTAAGCGATCTGGTGCTGCTGCTTCCAGCTGTTCATACCAATTTTCATCATTATAATTAATTGCAACATCGTAACCTAATTCATTAACTAACCAATCACATTTTTCTTTTGAGCTTGTAGTTCCTATAACTTTTGCTCCGGCAAGTTTTGCAAATTGTCCAGCCATTGAACCCACTGCTCCTGCTGCCCCAGTTACTAAAATAGTCTCACCTGGTTGAGGTTTACATTCATCAAATAAAGCAAAATATGCAGTCAAGCCAGAAACTCCAAAACCTCCGAGCCAAGATCCTAAAGGTGACAGATTAGGATCACATTTTTCTAAACCTTCACCATTACTAATTGATAGACTTTGAACACCTAATGCACCTGTAACAAAATCACCTACTTCAAAATCTTTATTATTAGAAGCTATAACTTCACCAGCTATATTGGCGTGAATGATATCACCAGGCTGGACTCTAAATAAAAATTCATCACTATCTCTAACAATTAATCTTAATGCTGCATCAACACCGACATAATGCGATTGAATTAATAATTCATTATCAACAATATTAGGTACTTCAACTTCTTCAGTAATAAAGTCATCTAATTCTGCTAAGCCGTTAGGGTATTTTGCCAAAAGTAATTTTTTATTCTTACCTAAATTATTCAATTTTTTTCTCCATAAGTATAATTTGAAATTATGTAATTATTTTATACAAGAACGCTATGAACGAACCCAATACATAAATGTAAATTGGAGGCATACTAAAGTATAAACCAGGGCCTCTTTTTTCAGCATCTTTATAATATGATAATGCGTATCGTATTCTACCAATCGGCCATAAAATACCAATTATAGCAGCCCATACAGGATCAACTGCAAAAGAGAATAACCACAAACCAGGTAAAAATAAAACTAGATGCTCTAAAGTGTTATGATGAACTCTAACATGCCTAACATATTCCTCAGGACCATCATGTGAAGGAGCTTTAATATCAAATTTACCCCTAGCCATGCCTGCCCTTAAAAGAGTAAAATAATATACAAGTAAAGCAATACTGCTTAAAATTCCTGGATATACAAAATCATTCACATCATTCTCCTTAATTAAATTTGTTTAAATTCTTTTTCTAAAAAATTAGAAATATAGTTATTCTTATAAAAATCTTTTTCAAGTTCTATAATGTTGTTGACCATTAATTTTTTTGCAACCCTTATCATTATAATAGAAAATTTTAATAAAGAGAAAATGCGATAAAATTTATAATTTTTAGAAGATAAATTAGTGTTTTTCTCCCAAATATCTATTGCTTCACTTGAACTTAACGAACCTTTTAATTTTTTTACTCCTAAACCAAGACTGCTTGCATCATCTACTGCAAACCCCCAAGCCAAGTCAGAAACAGGATCTCCAATTGATGACATTTCCCAATCTAAAAGTGCTGTAGCCTTATAATTTTTGTATAAAACATTCCCTAACCTTGAGTCGCCCCAACAAAGCTTATTTGGATTCGAATCTGATGGAATATTTTTCTTAAGCCATTCAATTACATCATCGCATAGACTATTTTGTTCTCCGTCCATACCCCAATCTAAAAAATTTTTATAATATTCAATATCTCTTTTTATAGGATTTTCATTATTATCTAGTTCATAAATATCATCTAGATTAAAATCTTTAAGATTTAATTTATGAAGATTTGATAAATGAAATAACCAATCAGTCCAAACATTTCTTCTTTCTTCAGAGTTAGCCCTACCCATCATTCCATCTTTATCCATATGATAAGGAGGATTATCCGAAGGTGCCTCTCCTTTTATATAATTCATTATGTAGAATTCAGAACCAATAATTGAACTATTACCTTCATAAAAAAGTATTTCAGGCACAGGAAAACCTCTAGAAAAAAGAGCCTTCATTATATTGACTTGTTTTTTTAAATTATACTCCGGAAAAACTTTAAAACCAGTTGGAGCCAACCTAAGAACTAAATCAGAATTATAATTTTTTTCTTTTAATTTAAATACAAAGGTTTCATTTGAAAAACCTGATGCTGAAGTACTATTGTGAGGAGTTATAGATATAGATTTTTTATCAAATCTTTGTTGCGAAACAAACCAATCTCTTAAAAGTTCTAGTTTATAATCTAAGTCTTTTTCGGTGCTAATTGGCATTAGTCTTATCAAAAAGATCCTTAAAACCACTTGGTTTATGTGGACCTATAATTAATTCCTCTAATACCCCAAATCCTTTTTGACTATTTCCATCATCTTCAAATATTACATCACAGAATGATTGAATATGTAGAAAAGGTGGTTCATGAGGGTCATGATTTAAATCATAAAAATCATAAAAAGTCTCATTTTCCCCCTTATAATGACCATGACCCCATTCAGGATGCATATAACCTATACCACACATAAAATTCTTACTTTTTGGTGTCATTTTTATACTAACTTCACTTCCATCAGCTTTTTCTGCAAAAATAAATAATTCTTTTACCCTTCTTGAGTTACTTTGGTATTCAACTTTCTTCCTCAAATTTATAAGTAATTCATCATCAGTTTTATTTTCGGATTGAACAACAGAATTTCCATTTATTAACCTGCCATTTTCATCATCTACAAAATGTATCTGTACAGCAGAGTTTTTAAACTGCATAGGGCACCATAACCAATAAAACTGAGGTATTTCAAAAGGAACAACTGGTTGACTATCCGCTAAACCTACTGGCCGAACACCCCATGATCTATCTCTAACGCCAATTACATCAAGATCTTCAAGATTAAATATTTTCCCTTTTAGATTTATTTCTCCTTTCCACTTTCCGTGTTGGACTCCTCTAAAAGTATCCATTACAAGCCTTGGACCATTGTACATAATCATTTTAGGTTCTTGCATCATATTAAAAATTCCTTCAAATACTATATCTGCTGAAATTTCCGCATCAGTATCATTAACCTTTAATCCTATTTTCTTTAGAGGCTTAATTACACTTAATTCTATTGATCCAACTTTAGTATTTAATCTTTCTTCATTTAATACTCTAGATGCTCTGCAATTATGTTGAATTCCATCAAAAGAGATTGTGAATGCGGCATCTATAATGTTTAAATTTGGATAAACGCACATTGCAGCAGCAAAATAAATTTTGCCGTCTTTGCTATATCCATTAAAAAAATATCTATCATAAAAATTTCTTGAAGTTCCTACTTCTGAAACTGGGGATGAAAGTTGATGTATTGGAAAATCGTCACCTTTGGTTAACATTTTTTTGCCTTTATTTTTTTTCTTATTCTGAAACAAATCCTTCTAAAAAATCAATAAATAAATCATTATCGTTTATACAAGGAATAAAGGTAAATTTTTCTCCTCCAGAATTTAGAAAAGATTCTTTTCCTTGAATATTTACTTCCTCTAATGTCTCTAAATTATCAGCAATAAATGCAGGGCAAACAACAGCTATTTTTTTTATATTTTTATCTGGCAAATCTTCTATGACTTTATCTGTAAAAGGCTGAAGCCATCCAGGGCCAATTCTTGATTGAAATGAAATACCCCATTGGTCATTATTTAAATTGAGTTGTTCTGCACATAACCTTGAAGTCATTCTTACTTGATGCCTATAACAAAATTGATGGGATACGGATTTTTTTTCACAACAATCTTTGCTTTCCAAACAATGAGATGATGTTGGATCCATTTTTCTAACATGTCTCTCAGGAATACCGTGATAACTAAAAAGAAGATAATCAAAATCATTTGGTAGATTTTTACTTATACTGTCACACAAAGATTTAATATAATTAGGATCATTATAAAAAGGTGGTGAAACAGATAAATTAATTTCTGAATTAATTTTGCTAATTAATCTTTTTACCTCTAATTCAGTAGTTAAAGATGTTGATTGGGCGTAATGAGGATATAAAGGGACAGCAATAATTTCATTACATCCTCTTCTGATTAGATTTTTTATTCCTTCTTCAATTGATGGCTTTTGATATCGCATAGATGTTTCAACTGGTTTCTCTATTTTGTCTTCTAATTTTTTAGAAATTAATTTTGTATTTATAATTAAAGGGGATCCATTTTCTGTCCAAATAGACTCATAAGCCTCCTTTGTTTTCGGTGATCGAAAGGGAACAATAATAAAATTTACCAAAATATTTCTTAAAAATTTTGGTAAATCTAATACATACTCATCAGATAAAAATTCTTTTAGATATCTTTTTATGGAAGATATCTCCAAATTCTCAGGGGAGCCTAAATTTATCAACAAAACACCTTTCATTTAACAAATTCCAGTAAGTTTTGAGCTTATATCCCATAATTTATCAGCATCTTCTTCGTTTTGGGCCCATTTGGATGTTTTTGTTACCCTACAATTATAAAAATATTCACCAGAAATATCTGATACATTTGGCGAAGAACATAAATAAATAGATGTTTCTGCACCTTTTTCAGAAGTACGCATAAATGGTTTAGCGATAAAAGATAAAACTTTGTTAAGATTGTTGCTATTATTTTGTCCAAAAGAGGTTCCTACCACACCTGGATGAAGGCAATTTACTGATATTTTTTTATCTTTAAGAATAGATGAAAGTTTTTTTGTAAAAAGTATATTAGCTAATTTAGTGTATCCATATACTTGAAAAGGCTTATATGATTTTTCTGACTGTATATCATCAAAATTCATTCTTTTGACAAACTGATGAGCACCTGAAGATACATTTACAATTCTTGCTGAGCTCGACTCTTTTATTTTATCTAAAAGTAAATTTGTAAGTAAGAAATAAGCCAAGTGATTTAATGCAAAAGTTTCTTCAAGCCCATCAATTGTCTCTCTTCTTTTAAAGTTAATAAGACCTGCATTATTTAATAAAATATCAAGAGAAATATTTTTATTAATATAATTTTCTGATGCAGCTTTAATATCTTTTTGTGAGGATAAATCTGCTATTATAAATGAATTCTGACCTGAAGATATTTTATTTATATCGTTTAGCAAATTTTCTGCTTTTACTTTGTTTCTGGCAATAAATGTTATGTTTGCACCCATTTTTGCTAGAGCAAGAGCCGACTCTTTTCCAATGCCAGAGGTAGCACCTGTGATTAATATATTTTTATTATTTACATTAAACATTTAAAAATTTCACGCTTCCAAAAATAAGTAATTTTACTATATATAGTTTTTCCATACTACATTTTAATTTTTAATGATAAGATTATATAAAAATTTATGGAACTTAAGATGAATAAATTCCCAATTTGTCCAATATTTATACCTGCTAATAAATTAACCTACGTTGAAAAAGCAATTAAATCTGGAGCTGATGGGATTATTTTTGACCTTGAAGACTCAATATTATTAAACGATAAATCTAAAACAAGAGAGAATCTATTTAAATATCTATCAAGCAATAATCCTGATGCAATAATCTATATAAGAATTAATGATTTAAATTCTGAAAATGGAATAAGTGACTTAGAAATGCTGAGTGAACTTAATCTTACTTTTATTATTCCTAAATTTGAAGATGAAGGAAATTTCGATAAGATTTCAAAAGATATTAAAATTATTCCTTTAATTGAAACACCATTGGCAATTAATAATTTAAACAAAATTGCCAAAAATGAAAAAGTTATAGGTTTATCTTTTGGAGCCGCTGATTTTAGCAGCATGATTGGTTCTGAAATGAGCTGGGATGCAATGCTTTATGCACGATCTAAAATTATTCTAGAATGCTCAATAAACAATTTAATCTCAATAGATAGTCCTTTTATGAGCATTGCAAATATGGATGCTTTTGAAAATGAAGTAAAAAAATCAAAATCTATTGGAATGCTATCCAAGGCAGCTATAAATCCATCACAGATAAGTATTATAAAAAAATATTTCTTACCTACAGAAGACGAAATATTAGAGGCAAAAGAAATTATTAATTTGTACAAAAAAAGCAATAATGGAGTTTTTTCGTATAAAGGAAAAGTTGTAGATAAACCAATTATAAAAATAATGGAAAATAAACTTATAATTTCAGGAAATAATTAGAATTTAATAAACTTTTGTTGAGGCTGGTTCATCAATTACATTATTTTCAATATAACCTAATTCAGAAATACTTATTTTAACTGTATCACCATCTTTAAGGAATCTATCCTCTGCTACACCTACTCCCCCTGGTGTTCCTGTTAGTATAAGATCGCCAGGTTCAAGGGTAAATGAAGTTGATAGGTGCTCTACTAATTCAAAACAATTAAAAATTAAATTTTTAGTATTTGAATTTTGTTTTATAATACCGTTAATTTCAGTTTTAATTTCTAAATTATGAGGATCTGAAATTTCATCTGGAGTAACAATTGCTGGTCCAAATGGACAATGAGTATCAAAAGACTTTCCAATTGTAAAAGTAGGAACTCTTAGTTGCCAATCTCTGACACTTACATCATTAGAAACGCAATACCCAGCAATTACTTTGTGAGCTTCATTTTTTGGGACGTGTCTGCATTTTCTTCCAATAACAAAAGCTAACTCTCCCTCATAATCAAGTTTTTCGGAAACAAAAGGATCATGAATAGAATCATAAGGGCCACAGACTGCAGTAGATTGTTTGTTAAAGATCATTGGCACCTCAGGATCATCAACGTTTCTTCCTAATAATCTAATTTCTTCAAGATGATCTTGGTAGTTTAATCCTATAGCAATTATTTTAGGCGGTCTTTTAATAGGAGAAGTTAATTTACAATCTTCTAAAGGGATTCTCTTTTCATTGTATTCGAGTAAATTTTTTGCAAGTTCAAAAAATTCATCACCATTTTGTAAAAAAGTTAGCATATCCTTAGGAATATCAGGGTTACTTGAAAAAGGTATAATATAATTATCTTTTAACGCGCCAATGTGAGTATTATTTTCATTTATAAAAGAAACTAATTTCATTTTTTTTGTCTCCTTTTTAAATGCATTTTGTATAGATAAAAAGCTATGGGTTCATAAACCAAATTCATAAAAAAAATGCATATTTTATTACTTAATAAATGGCCCAACCATTTAAAGCCACTAGTATTTTTCCATATTATTAGGAATGCTTCTGCACCTTTATACTCAACATCATTCTGATAAGCGTGCATTCTTCTATTAAATTTATCATCCATTTCTGAAGAGTCATTGTACTCTACCCCTTCAGATCTTGATTTGTAAATTTCTATCTCTCTTTTACAGACTGGACAGCTATCATTATAAAAAACTTTAATTTTATTTTTATCTTTGATTTTATTCATATTCTTACTTAATGTTTAAAATTTCGAGAGGTAATGATATGGGAATTTCAGTTTGTAATTCAAGCAAAAAAGTAAATTCAATTGATATTGAATTAGAGAAACAGAGAGAAAAAGATCAAAAATATTTTAATCAAAAGAAAAAAATAAAAAAGGAAGAAAATGCAAAGATTTAATGAGAAATTAGTAGTAATTTCGGGAGGAGCATCGGGAATGGGTGCGCTTACCGCCAAACGTGTAGTAGAGGAAGGTGGAACAGCTATAACACTTGATATAAATGAAACTCTTGGTCAAGAAGTCGCAAATGAAATAGGAAATAAATGTGAATTTTTTCATGCAGATGTAAC
>CENO01007198.1_pt1 | contig 62086 bp, 36 predicted proteins | sample 530271 | NCBI WGS metagenome assembly CENO01 (sample SAMEA2619857, study PRJEB7988) | marine metagenome | biome: marine biome (ENVO:00000447); feature: surface water layer (ENVO:00002042); material: "saline water (ENVO:00002010), including plankton (ENVO:xxxxxxxx)" | depth 5 m | reverse complement strand
AGAAACTTACTACTTGCTGAAGTGGGAGTAATATCAACACTAAATGGCATTGCTGCAAAGGAACCTTGACCAGGTACACTAATACTTGTTGCCGTACTATATATGGTCTGTTTACAGTTTGGTGACGCATTCAGTCCAGTAAGACCAGAACCATTACCATTAAATGCATCAGCATATACAGTTGCAAATCTATTAGTATCAAGTCCTATATTGTATTGACTGTCTGAAGCTGGTAAGATACCATCAGAAGTTATCCAAACTCTTTCTTGTCTACTACCCCCAGGTGTCTTTGTTGATAATCTCATACTATCATCAACATGAGAGTATAATATTCGACCAGCAGGATCACCCGTAAGAGCTCTAAAATCAACCCTACCACTAGCAGGAGTCCTGAGTTCTAAAGTAGAAGGTGAAAATGTACCTGTTGTGTGAACTCTTATCGTAGATCCACTACTATTAAACAGATGCAGTTGCTCAGCTGGAGCATCGGTCCCTATTCCAATCTGACCATTTGTATCTATGCGAGCTTTCTCAGATCCATTTGTTTCAAAAGAAATGGTATTTGCTTCTGGGAATTTGATAGATGTGTCAGAATCAGATGCATTTGCAATATGTCCATTAACAGAAATACCACTACTGAACGTGGAAAGTCCACTTACAGTCTGAGTTCCAGTAACTTGAACACCATCTCTTAAGTATGTCTCTCCAGTAACATCCAAGTTTCCTGAATAGAATCCTGTAGTTGCTGTTAGTATTCCCACGTTAAGTTGTGGAGTTCCAGTTAGTCCAGAGGCATTACCACTAACATCTCCCGTTAAATTACCAACAAAACCTCCAGTGGAAGTTGTGACTCCTGTAATCTCAACGCCCCCGTTTTTGGTTTCCAGGCAGAGAGTATTATTGTAGTAGAGTTCTACACTTTTTCTAAATCTATTAAACTTTGCAATAGTAGAGTTCGCTTCATCAGTATCAAAAATAATGTCTCCACTATTACCAGAAAACTTCTGTCTGAACCTAGTATTGGTTCCATCCATGAAGAGCATGGTCTCTCCACCTGTACCAAGATTCAACTTAACGTTATCTTGATATGTGGATGGTTGTGTATATCCGAGTGGACTATCAACACTGGTTGCATTGAGTGAACCGATAGTTGCCGAAGAAATACCTACAAAATTAAAGTTGGAGTTAGCTGATGTATTAATACCAGGGTATGCAACATTAACTGTTGAGATTCCAGAGACAGGATCGGTAATAGTAATACCAAATCCAAAGTCCATCGTAACTGCAACACCTACAGCAACGCCATCTCTACGGATATTCTGACCAGAAGATTGTGCAACAACACCTGTAAGACTTGCACCAGAACCAACAAATTCTGTTGCAGTTACAACTCCAGCAGTAATATTAGAGACATTGATGTCTGGAGATCCTGTTAATCCTTGGGAATTTACAGATAAGGTAGATATTCCAGCAGTTGTTGCATAACCAGCAGTTCCTGCACTAGTTGCATAACCAGCAGTTGTTGCAGTTAAAGCATTACCACTGGTGTCTTGATTACCTGCAATGTTTACACCAGGCAGATCAATATCAATCGTTCCATTGAAATTAATTCCTCCAATGGTTCTTGTCGTTTCTAATGCACTTGTTACACCTGCTTTAATTGCATACTCCGCAGTTGTTGCAATACCAGCAACTTCAGCCAGAGAAGAGATACCTGCATTTCTGGCATATGGAGTATAAAGTGCAGTGGTTGCCAAACTGGCGAGAGAGGCAGTTCCTGATAAGTTACCAATGAATGTTCCTGTAGCAAAACCTACTGCAATATCTGGACTTCCTGTCAGTCCTTGTGCAAGTTTTGCGACGTTTGCAGTTTCTGCCGTTCCTACTACGTTACCAGTAACGTCACCTACAAGAGGTCCATAAAAATTACTATGAATAGTATCCGCAGTAATATCATCAGGCAAGAAGAAGTCTAATAACTTACCACTGTTGATATTGGATGCATTAGTATAGTAATCTTTGGGTTGTCCACCGAGGAGATTGGAATCACTACTGATACCAGAAGTTTTGGCGTAACTTACCAGATTGGTAGCATCACCAAAAGTTTCATATAATTCAGTGAAGTTGGAGTTTACTTTGATGGCTCCCTGTCTCAGGGTATCACCCGTTCCATCGTTTACGCTGTTACCAACACCAATCGATTGTTTAGACATTATCCACAGGGACTAGTATTCTATATCCTATTTAGACTTGCTTAGACATCCTCGTCCTTTGATGGACTGTATACTTTGCCATCATTATAGTCATACCTGAATTCACTGAACCCAAAATCATCAGCAGGTTCAATCAATGCAGTATCCTGAGGAGTGATTACATTGAGTGCTGCACCGAAGTCGTGATTGGTAATCATAGTGCTATATTCACCTCTTCTAACAGTAATCCTATTACCTGCAATGGACTTAATTTTCATTATTTCAGAATCAATCTCAATAAATGTATCCACAACCAAACTGGTTGCATCAGATACTTCGAAAGAAACTACCTTAGAATTAACAACTTCTCCAAGTGTAGTTGTACGATCTTGATTGTAATCTTTGATTGCAAGAGGTTCTGCGGTATAACGAACTTGTCTGGAGGCGTTCTTGAGATTATCGGTATTGGTCATGTAATCAACCTGAACCTTCTTAATGAGACCCTCATTAGTAGAAGGTAGAGGACCATACATGTAGGTCTTTGCTGTAAAGTTTAAAGTATAAACAATCTCTCTTCTTGTCAAATAATCCTCAGTATAATTATCTTCAAAACTAATACTTTCCAATACAATAGGAACGTCTTTCTTTTCTCCCAATACATCAAGCATATCAATGGTCAAATTGAAACTTGGTTGAAAATATGGTAAGATCTGTTCCACAATCTGAAGTGCATCCTCATTCAATCTCGCAAGAATATTCAACTGAATTGCGATATTGTATGGTACAGGCATGAACGTTTTGTTCAACTCGCCAGTAACACTATTAACGGCTTTAAAAGTCTGCATTGTTGAGACTTTTCTTGACCCATCATATTGAATACCAATCATCTCGAAAGACATTCTGGGAAGATCCACACTAGAAGCAGTTCTTGCAGATCCTTCAGTTCTTAATTCGGGTCTTTGTTCTAACCTTGCTAAGAATTTCTGAACTGGTCCATATGCAATAGGAACTTTAACCACACTAAGGTTTGCACCAGCACTAGTCTTGGTGCGTACTTCCATGTCGTTAAACAAGGTTCCGAATGCAATAATAGTCTTTCGGATTACTTGATGATAAAAATGTGGGGCTAACATGATATGACCAAATTATTAACTATTTAGAACTCGCCAAATGGGTTCCTTTCTGAGAAGTCAAGAATCTTGTCTGCCTCAGTCTCGATGTTTTCATTATCACCAAATCCCGTGTTATCACCACTGAAATCAATAGTAGAGATCGTGTAACTAACTCCAGCACCAACAACAGATTCTCCAATGACAAAACTACCATCAACTCTGGTAAGTTCGAGAGTCTTATTGGGCATGTTCCAAGATTTGACAGTACCCTTGGTTCCACTTTCCAGACCTTCAACTTCCATACCTCTTTCATATTCTCCGAAGGATGGATCTCTAACAGAGTCAATACCGACAGTAGGATAGTTAAATGTATATCCTGCACCAGCACTACGATATCTAATTTGTGTGAGAGATCCTGTAACATCCAGAACTGCCTCTGCACTGACATTATTAATTGCAGTGGATGTTCCAACCGATGAAGGAATGAAGATTGGTTGAACGTATATATTTGGTGTAGTCGAGTATCCAACACCACCAGTGATGATGCCTGCAGGTCCCATAACACCTGTATTGATTACGGCAGTTGCAATACCACCACCTGAACCGCCGCCACCAGAGATGGTTACTGTAGGTGGACTTTGATATCCAGTACCAGGATCGATAAGGAGAATTCTATCGATACCCAATCCAGTGTTTGCAGTTCTACTTGTCATAATAGCAACCGCAGTTGCCTGTACACCTCTATCTGGTTCAGTAATATAAACCAGAGGAGTATTCATGAAACCTTGTCCAGTTTCTTTAATGAAGATTGAATCCACCTTCAGTCCATCCATAACAGCGACTGCCTGTGGGACAATATTATCGCAGGTTTGAATATACTGTGCTACTTCACTAGTGTGTAAATCAACTTCCTGTTCTGTAGTAGTTGTGGGAATTTGAGTATCTATAGCAGTTCTAAACTGGGTATCAGTGGTATGTAAAATAGTGACGTGATCAAGAACACCAATATATCCAGCTGTTCTTGTTGGAGCTCTACCTGCCCCAGCAACGTCAGCACCCAGTTGCAACACATCATTACCGATGAATGGAATTGGGTCTACGTTGGCATATGGTCCTTGAGAGACTCCATTGACACTGATCCTTGCGTCTGTGCCTACCTGAACGATTCTAACGAAGTTCCAAGCATTCAGATTCATCCTCTGAGAAGATGAAGTGGTTGTCTGTGCCGATGCGAATCTAATTTTACCATCAGGTAGATGGAAGATCTTGATCCTATCGGACCACATTAAAACACCACCCAGATTCACATCTGGTTCCAAATCAGTTGGGTAATACCAGAAACTAATTACAATCCTGCCATTTCTTCCATCAATTGTCGATGGGAACACCAATCTAGAATTTTCTACATCTGTCGCAGCTGTGTGTTCAAATGCATTATTACCGAACTTAACTGATGTTGCAGTAGTTCTATTCGGTGGACTGAATGTAACGGTAGGAATTTCTAGGTGATTTGAACCAGAATCTGTAACTGTGATACTGGTTATTGCTTTATCGGTTAAAGATGCAGTCGCTGTTGCACCTCTTCCTTTTTCTGGATTAGCAATAGTTACACTAGGAGTAGTAACATAACTACCATCATTGACCATATCAATATATTGAACAGACTTCACATCGGTGAATGTAGAAGCATATCCAATACTTGCAGCTGCAGAAACTGCAGTGTCACCAATCATCTTGATGATTACAGCAGTACCCTCTCCACCAAGAGGTTCAATAATATCCTCACCTTGCATACCAGTTTCAACATCAGAGATGTCAATGATCTCATCTTTATACTCAAAGATCTCACATCTGAGTTCATACATGAAGAGATCATTTAACTGATAGAAAGGAACCTTTCCTTCCACATACTTAATCTCAAATAAAGCATTATCTAAAGGAAGATAAATCAAGTCGCCTTCTTGAGGTCTATTAGTTAATTTAACAGTACCTTCTGGATACATCTCCAAGAATGGACTGATGAAATCATCATACCTTTCTTTAGAAATTACTAATTGAATCTCATCTGTTGCACGAACACCAAACTTTGTTAGAATATCTGATGGAGTACCAAACCCCTCAAAGTTGGTTAGATATGCTTCGATTCGGAAACTATCATCGAATCTAGAAGCATTAATCTCTTTAATTACTGTTGCTTCATTAATGATCTTTCTAGGAAGATACAAGACATCCTGACCAAACATCTTAAGATGTTCGTTCACCAAATCCTGAACTAACCTCTGTTCACTAGGTGATCCGTGTAAGAAAAAAGGACTTAAAGGCATTATCCGATCATGTCTAGAGGTGGCATTGCATATTCAGTCATTAGTCTCTCTTCATGGTCTTCGATCTCTCTCTGAGCATCATCGAACAGTTGTCTACCATTCATTTCAAGACCGCCAGGAAGTTTGACCCCTTGGAATTTGATCAAGTTCTGACCCCACTGTCTCTTGATTAAAGAAGTTGTATATCTCTTTAACCAAGGATCGTTGTAAACAGAAGTTGCGGATTGTGGATCCACTTCTCTGTAACAATCAATAAGAATATAATGATTAGCCGTGACTTCACCAAGGTCAATATCTAAGTATAGTCTTCTATTTTTCTTGTTGAACCTAACCTGAGCATCAGGATTGATCATATAATCAAGAGTCTCAAGGTAAGATTTTACCATTCCATAATTTAACAGATCGATTGCTCCGTAGTAATATAAATCATTCAGGAACAATTGATATTTGATATTGAATAATCCGTCCGAAACGGATGAAGAGTCAATCTTGAAGATCTTGTTTACTCCAATGATTGAATCTGGAAGAGGTAGATAATTAGCACCTTCCTCATATTCCATTGTAGAGACGCCGCCGTGGGTACTAGTCCCAGTGGTAGTAGAAGCAATACCTGCAAAAGTATCCTTCTCCACTTCAAGCAACTTATGCTTGAGAAAAACTCTGTCTATTCCCTCACCATGTCTTTCATGGTATAATTGGATGGCATCATCGATCAGATCCTCAACTTGATCGTCGTCAACGTTGATCTCCAATACTGGTTTACCGAGTTTCCTTAGACAGTATTCCTTCAACTCGTCTCTACTAGAGGGCTTTGCCATTCCCAAACTCTATAGGTTTCTCCAAAGTATTTATGATCTTACTAACTGGTTACAAAGGATTTATTGGTTCTCACTTCAGACAAGCACTAGGTGAAATGGGTGAGGACAAAGTGATTGGTGTCAATCAGGACAATGCCTGGGAGTTTGTCAGCAAGTTTGATGAATGGGATAAACTTAAATTAATTATTCATAATGGAGCAATGTCTTCCACCACAGAGAAGAACTGGATGACTATTGCACACTACAATCAAAACTTCACTGCTCATCTCTTCGGAAAAGCAATAGAGTATCAGATTCCTATTAAATATGCATCCTCTGCTTCAGTGTATGGGAATCAAAAGAAGAATAGAAAAATTATAAACCCGTTAAACCAATACGCCATTTCAAAACTAATCATTGACTACTATGTCTTAGACCATATAGACAAATTCAAACATATTCAAGGATTTAGATACTTTAATGTATATGGAACAGGAGAAGATCATAAGGGTGATCAAGCAAGTCCTATCAGTAAGTTTACCAAACAAATCAGAGAGACTGGAGAATTAACGTTATTCGAAGGTTCTGATAAGTTTTATAGAGACTTTGTGTGGGTAAAAGATGTAGTGGATGTTGTTCTTAACAATACTGCTGATAGTGGTATCTACGATGTTGGTACGGGTAATCCAGTATCATTTGAAACTGTTGCTGAATTAGTCGCAAAAAAAGAGAAGGGAACCATAAAAAGGATCCCCTTCCCAGAACATCTTAAAGGTAAATATCAAGACTATACCTGTGCTAACAATTCATGGTATGAACATGATTACACTACTGTTGAAAGATATCTTGGAAGTGTATAAATCCCGTCGCAATGTATTTTTCATTTGAAGTGGGCATCTCTCCTTCATGTGCAAAGAGATAACTACATGGAAAGATAAGAACTTTTCCTGCTTCTGGTTTGATTGTTACATTGAGATCTGGAAACGATGTGCAACCACCCTCTTCAACATCATTTAGATAAGCAATAACTGCAAAGACTCTCGTAGCGTTTGGACCCGCAGTTTGATCAAAGTGTTCTAGGAAATGACCCCTGTCCTTTGGATACACTCGTACTGAAATATCTCGAAGAACTAGAGGTTCTCCCTTTGGAGTTAGATGTTCCGACTCATACTTCTCATATGCCCTAAAAAATCCTTGAGTTAGAAAATGGGATATAGCGTCATCAGGTTTAGGATATGCCTGAGTTGCAACTTTCTTAGTCCAATTCACGACTGAACCATTGGAATGGTCCATTGTTTTTCCGTCGTGATGTAATTCTGGAGTATTCTTAAACCAGTCAATAATAGTATGACATTCTTGCTGATCGTAAATGTCATAACAACAAATAAATTCACTCAGTTCCATTCAGTCTCCTGGAATGATACGATTACTATCTTCATCAAAATGTTCTGAACTAAACTCAAATAGTTCTGTGTCTTCCATGGCATACATTCTATGTTTCATTCCAACTGGAACATGAAATTTATCACCACGTTCTAAAACGTCTACCGTTGCCATTTCAATGTTGTCATCCCATCCATAGTAGATTCTGATTTTTCCACTCTGAACATAAAAGACTTCATCTTTTAGTTTATGGTAATGCCATGAACATTTTTTTCCTTTTGCAAGGAAAAGAAGTTTACCGCAGTATTGATCGCAGTTTACAATCCACTTTTCATATCCCCACCCTTTAGGTACGAATTTAATTGGATTGCCCTGCCTCGGTCTTGAAGAAATCTCCATCGTTTATACCTTTATCGTCAATGTAATAATCGGCAGAAGGTTTACCTAAACGTAAATCGGTAAACATGCATCCCCAATTACAAAGTTGTTTTAAAGTCAACTTGTAAAATGCATCATGTGCTTTTTGACAGTCATCATTAAATCTACCCATACCTCTAGCAGTAAAGTAGATTACCTCATTGCCTTTAATATATAGATCGTTTATTTGACAGATTCTATCATATCGGGGGACTGCGTGAGTATACTTTTCCTCACCCTCACCAGGATAACAGATAGTGCCATCAATGTCTACCACATATTTCATAGTTGTCCAATGTCGTTTTGTGTTAGTGTATAAACGCCAGGATGTTGAACCGACATCGCTGCAGCACGGTTTGCATAATCAATCGAAACCTGCAAGTCATGGGTTTCCAAATGTCTTTTAACTAATGCGGCCAAGAATGTGTCTCCTGCACCAGTTACATCATACACTTTAACTTGGGACTCTAACGTAAAGGTAATGCCTGCCCACTTAGCACCCGCAGCACCCATCGTAACAATCATATGAGTATCGTGAGGCATATCTTCGTGTTTCTCTAAAAGATCATATTCTTTCTTATTGATCTTGTAGAAAACATTATCTTTATGATATAATTTTCTCTTTTTTGTATCTACGAAAATAGGGCCATTGAAACTTTCAATAATCTCTTTCATCCTATCTTCGGGTAGAAAACCTTTACCATAGTCAGAAATGACCATGACATCAAATCCGCCAAAGTGGATAAACGATGATCTAAGTTGTGCTGCGGTGATGGGACTGACTTCTTTGTCTTCGTCCATCCTCATTAATTGGTAACCACTATTCTCATCGATGAAACGAGTCTTAATGATATGTTCTTTATGAGTTAATAGATCTGTAGCAACACCAAAAGATCTCAAATTATTATTGACATTGGCTGCCATTCCTTTGGTCTTCTCACTCCGAGAATACTTCAATACTGGAACAGGAGCTTCGGGACTTAATCTATCAACAGTACCGTAAACATATTCATCGTCACATGTATCTCCAAGGACGATTGCCTTAAATGTATCACTCATAATTTCTCAAAATTGTTTGAATGACTTTTGTAGAAGAATATCCGCCGACTCTTGGTAAGTGTCGAACTTCCTTTGCAAAGTCTGCTCCAACAACATCACCATTCTTCCAGTCTCCTCCCAAAAGAAGAATATCTGGACTATACATTTCGATCAAATCTTCTAATTCTTTCCTACTATTAAAATAGTGTACAGTATCTATGTAACGAATAGATTGTAACATTGACATCCTATAGCATAAATCATTAATAGGCTTAGAGGGACCTTTGTCGTTCCTAATCTTTTCGTCCGTATCTGTCGCTACAATAAGTTTATCTCCTAGAGAAGCACCGACTTTAAACAATTCAATATGCCCTGGGTGCAAAATATCAAATGTTCCGTTAGTAAAAACAATCTTCACTTAGGTTCTCCGTACTGTCCATATTTTAAAAATTTCTGATACTCACTATGATTCACTGGTAAGAAAGTTCCTGGGCCACCTAAGAAGATGAAGAACATTTGAACCAATCTCCAAGTATCTCCAGTAAACATTCCAGGTTTAATATAACCTGTATGGAGAATGTTTGCAGGATACATTACAAACCTATTATACTTCATTTCGGCAAGATGTATCAGTTCCCACTCCTCCTCACTATCTGTAATATAATTATCGTAATAGGGGTACTTATTTTTCTTCTTTAACCAGTTATCTATTTTATCTGGATTGCCCAGTTGATCACCTTCTAAGGTATAAAATGATGTGCCACCTGCACATTCTTCATCCTTATTAAGATATACAGTTGCAGCATATAACATCCCACCATCATCATCCACATGGGGGACAATAGGTTTTAGATTTTCTGATTGAGTCACATTGACACAGAATGTCAATCCCTTAATGGAATCTTCTACCCTAGCAGGAGTAATTTTTTTCTCCTTCATGTGATCTCCATAAACACTACCAAAAATGTTAGTAAAGAATGGAGTTAATGATGAGAAATCATAGTATGCATCTACCCTGTGGCCAGGCGCCCCTGCCAAAATAATTGGATTATTCGTACATGGAATCTGTAAGGCCAGATCTCTAACCATTTCTGGGTTCTTGTAGAAGTTATCAATAGTGACAATTTTGGATTTCTCTGGTCCAATTGTATGAACACTTGCTTCTAGATCATCACCCAAAGCAAATACTTCATGTTCATCAATAAAAGCTTTTTTCATGGATCTAACGCAACGAACATCATTTGAATTAATCTATAGAGATCACCAGTAAACATATCTGGTTTCATATAAGCAGTATGTACTACATTGCCTGGATACATTACCAGACGATTATATTTCATTTCTGCAACACTGAGTAATTCCCAATCAGGAACATTATCAGTGTCTGTAATATAATGATCCCAGAATTTTTCTTTACCTTTTGATTTTAACCACTGACCAATATCTTCATTGGTAATGGATTGTTTACCATTTAACATATAGAACGAAGTCCCGCCCTGGCACTCCTCAGGCGTGTTTAAATAGATTCCCGCAGCAAATAACATAGAATCCCTATCATCGATGTGTGGGGTCACTGGCGGTAGGTTTACGGACTGATTAATGTTGACACAGAAGGGAGTTGTACGAACTGACTCATAAATTTGGTCATCACTAACATTCTCTGTCAAATCCCCATATACAGTCCTAAACAAGTGTCTAAAAATAGGATATAAAGATTCGAAATCATAATGACCAAACACTCTAGTGCCAGGAGTTCCTGCCATTATCTTTGCATTCTCTGTCGGAGGAATACTTAAAGTAAGATCTCTAACCATGTCTGGATTCTTGTAGAAGTTATCAACAACAACTACACGAACTTCTTCTGGTCCAATAACATGAACACAAGCTTCCAGATTTGGATTTACTTCAAAGACTTCTTTTTCATTAATAAAGGGTATATTCATTTCCAAGGATTAACCGCTTTTTCTGTAAGATAATTTAAAGATGCAAAGTTATCTACTACTTTCTCAGCGACAGGAAGATAATCATATTTACCAACTTCATTATCAAGGAATCTTTGTAAAAGTTCTCTAGAAAATTGTGGTGGCAGATCTATGTCTTTACTGCAAACTGGATAATCCAATTGTTTCAACCAACAGAACCAATTTGCACCTGAGAACATTTCTTTACCTACATCATTGATACTCTTAGCTGCATACGCAAAGTCATTTGCATACCATTCCAGAGTTGGTGAAGATTTATAATTCTGTTTAACCCATAACCAGAACTTACCTTCTTGTTTTGGTCTAGAATAATGCATATTCACAAAGTCAATAGAATTCTCATAGAATGCCTTCATGTTTGCATTATACAAATCAATATCATGTTGATCGTAATTACGAGTCTTAATTCTCCTCAAAAACTCCCAAGCGCCTGCTGAGATGAGTCCAATACCTGTACTCTCCAGTGGTTCAATAAATCCACCCGATAACCCAATATTAACAACATTCTTCTCCCAGAAATTGCGAATGTAAAAAGGAGTCCAATCTAAAACTTTAAGACTGCCCTTTTCCAATCTTTGATCCCAATATTCAATAAAGAAATCTGCAGCTTCATCTATAGGAGTAACACTTCTATTGAATACTAAACCTGTTCCATACCTTTTACTTGTAGGAATTTTCCAAATCCATCCATGTTCTACAGCATCACATGCAGTATATGGTTTTAATTCCTTAGTTCTATCAATGTATGGAACATGACCAGCAACGGCAGTATCACAGAAAAGTCTATCAGTGAGATCTACTCTATCTTTATCTTCTCTAAGTAAACCTTTAAATCCAGTGCAGTCTACGAAAAAATCTGCTTCATGACAATCACCATTAGCAAGACTTAAAGAATGGATATATCCATCCTGAGTTCTATTGACAGACATAACATCAGCTTCTATAAAGTTAATTCTGTCAGAAATCTTTCCTTTAATGAATTTTACAAGAAGAGAAGCATCAATATGTTGTGCATAGATTTTTAAATTATCAGGATCTATTTTATTATCTCTAACTGCTGCATTGTAATGAATTTCACAATCAGTCTTTTTGTTAGGAAAATGTTCTTGATTCTGTGACCACAATTCATGTATTGTAATATCTGATCCTGGGAAAATACCAAGACTATCCAAATTAGGGAATGCAAAGGGATGCCAAATATCTTCACCTTCGCCTTTCCAATTTTCAAAAAGAATACCACCTTTAAAAGTAGATGTTACCTCACGAAACCATTCTCGGAGTGGAAATCCACAATCATCCATGAATGCTTTAAAACTAAGGATGGTTGCTTCACCAACTCCAACAGGATTACCACCATCAGTTTTATCGATAAGACTAATAGTAGTATCCTTGGTAATATTATTTAAAAGTAAAGCGGCAGTCATCCATGCGGAAGTGCCACCTCCCACAATGGTAATTCTTTTTGCATCTCTCATTGATTAGGGACCTCAATCATTAACTTATACTCGGGAAGATATAGATATTCAATATCACTTTCTACAAGAGTTCGAACAGCATCGTGCAAATCTTCTACTAATGGTTCTCCTCCAAGATTGAAAGAGGTATTAAAGATGATTGGGCATCCAGTTTTGTTATAGAACTCAGTAATTAGTTCGTGGTAATGTTTGTTTTGATCTTCAGTAACGGTCTGAATTCTACATGTATCATCAACGTGAATGATGGCAGGAATCTTTTCTTTAATTCCTTCCTGACACTTGACTGCATACATCATGAAAGGAGTTTCATCCATTCCACGAAGATCGAACCATTCATGAACATGTTCTTTTAGAATAGAACCAGCAAAAGGTCTGAAGTATTCACGACGTTTTACCGTATTTACAAAGTCCTTTCCATCGGGATCACGAGGGTCATAGACAAGAGAACGATTACCTAATGCACGAGGACCCGCTTCGGACTTACCCTGCCAGACTGCGACAATATTTTTATCAGTAATTAACTCAACAACATCTGCATCATTAGCTTCAAATACTCTATTCGCACCTGCCTGATCCGCAATATCGACAATTTCACTACGAGTGTGATTATATTCAAATCCAGTATAAAGGTCGTGAAGAGGACCTTTGATTCTAGTATCGGTTGGATTTAATCTATGATGCATCAACATTGCAGCACCAAGTGCAGTACCTGCATCATTACTTACAGGTTCAACAAACAGATTGATACCTTCACCTTCCAATTGTTCAAGATACCAATAGTTTGCAACACAATTCAATGCATATCCACCCGACAGAACTACGTTCTTCTTACCACTAATCTTTACAGCATATCGAATCAAATCAAGAACCATTGCTTGAGATTGCGTCTGAATTGCATACGCAAAATCTCTACGATTATCAAGTTCTGTTAGATCATATTGTTTGTTCTGTGCTTTCTCATAGAGTTCGTAATCCGTTCTAAGGAATGGAAATCTACCCTCATTGACGAACGCGCCGTTGGGGTAATTTGGAGAAATCACATCTCTATTAGTGGTCTTCCAATCAGAAGTACCATTAACGTCACCATAGATTGCAGGAATCTTATCATTGGGTTTTCCATATGGGAAAAGACCCATGGTCTTACCAGCCTCAATGGGTTGGAAACCACAGTAAGAAGTTGCAGCCTCATATGCCTTAACAATACCTGCACTATCATCAAGAACTAACTCGTAAGTAGAACCAGGTTCCCCTTCTTCAGTAGCATCAAACTCAGGGAACCTATGAGAAATGTATGGTCCTCTACCACCCAAATGTTTATAGAGTGTCTTGAATTCGTGAGGATAACCACAATCAAAGATTGATTCTAATTCCCACACAGTTTCATTACGACCATTCATATTCATAGGAATGAATGTTCCTGCACCATCAACAATAAGTGCAACAGCATCTTCAAAACCAGAACGGTAGAAGGCACATGCCGCATGAAGTTTATGGTGGTTTCTACTCAGGTCAATAACCTGGGGATGACCTGGGTGCAGTTCTGCCTTTCTATCGATGAGACCTAATTTTCGGGCAAGACCTGTATAAACATCATCCCCAGTGAAATCAATATGTCCAGCAGCACCTGTATGCCCTGGTGTTTCTCTGAGAGGTTGAGTATGTGCAATGACTAGGTAATCTAATCGATCCGTATACTCTTTAATTTTCATCATGGCAGCAAATGGGCCGCCATCGTATTTCTGTCTAGATAGTCTCTCTTCCTCTACAGAAAAGATAACTTCCCCATCTTTGAGGAGACAAATACCGCCATTGTGGCCTCTAGTGAGACCTGCAATCCATTGTGCCATAACAAACTCCTAATTACTTCGAAGACTTGAGAAGGTTCTCAACTTCGGATTTAAACCCCTTATTTGGTTTTACTGCTGTAGATGGAATTTTCAACTTGGTGGGTTCCATGGTTGAAAACTGTAAATTATTCTGAACAGGTGTAGGTGCAGCACACTGTTGACCTTCATTCTGTGTCAGTTGTTCTAAACTTGGACCAGTATACTTAACTGATTTGCCAAGTCTCTTTCTCGCAGAAGTAATAACTTCTCTTACTTGTGCATCAGACATTTCACATGCCTGATCATTATATCTAGTACGTTCTTCATCCATCGTAATTCTGATTGGATCGTACTTTCTTCTACCTTCACCAACATCAACAATATCAAAATCCTTGAAGTCTGGATACGAAATGTTAATTGGGAATGTAGAACCAATAACAACAGTTGCTGTTTTCTTTAATGCTTTTGCGATGTGTTGTCCTACACTATCACAACCAATAAAATGATCAGCACCATCAATAACTCCAGCCCAAATTCGAATGTCTTCGATTTGTGGACGAGCGACTTTGTGTTTTGCCTTTTCTTCATTTTCTTCAACTGGGAAGTGAATTTCACTCATGATAGCAACAGCATAATCTTTTTTAAGATCATTGATGATATCAACTGTATTGACCATGTTCATACTTCGTGAACCAGGATCAACAACAAAATCCCCCACACTGGTAACTCCTCTACCAAAAGGTTGAATAATAACAACCTTTTCTTTACCAGTTCCTGCTTTAATTTCTGTAAGAATATTTTGTGCCGTTACAACTTCCATCTTCGAAAGATGGATACTTGGATCTTGCAGTTCTCTGGGTTCATCAAGCTCATTGATAATGATATCAAAAGCCTGTGCAAGATTACATTTTTGATTATAGTAGTGCCAACATCTGTAGGGTTCTGGACTTACGAGATCCCTATGAATCAAATGTTCTTCGAATAAATTTTTGTGCCAGGAATCATAACACTTGTTATGAAGAACTGGGTGTCCTTTATAAAAATCTGTGCCCGCCTCACAAACGATAACAAAATCGTCGTGGGTTTCGGCGTATTTTTCCAATGCTGGGATAGAAGACAGGACTCTTCCTGCTCCACCATTAATAAAGAATGCTTTAGGTCTCATGTCAAAGATTCAATTTGAAAGTATTTAGGGGTCTTTTCAGACCCCCTTTTTTATACTATATCAAAGACCAGGATTCTGATCTTCTGTTGGTTTTGCACGTTCCATTTGTGCCAAACCTTCTGCAACTGCACGAGCTTCCTTCTCTTTCTTACGAGCTTTAGCTGAGGCAGTCATAGTCTCGTATCTAGAAGATTCCGAGTCAGGATGGACAGGTGCCATCATAGCAGCGACTGCGGGAGGAATGCCCTGCTCTGTAACCAGAGTAGGCCAATCTCTCAACTTCTGTCTATAAGATGTCCAAGTTTCTACCATTGCAGTAGGCATATCGGAAGAAATTTGACCGTCACTGTTGGTCAACATGGTGTTTCTGGTTTCTCTAATATCTTCTACACCGAACCAGTCATCATTTGCTTCACCAAGAATAACTTCATTAACGCTCATCATTCTTGCGGTTGGAACACCATCAACAACTCTTACTGAGTCCATATCCCAGATAAACTTGGGAAGGATGGGAAGACTGTATTGGAATCTCTCATATCCTTCCAGTGCAGGAGATTGTGGGTGGTTTGCAACAGATCCTGCTGCATCTCCAGTCTGAGGATTAAGAGTTTCGTTGTCTGGAAGAACTGGACCAGAGAACTCTTGAGATTCGTTGACGATAGGTCCTCTCAGTTGACAGATCAGAGGATACTCTGTGCAGTCAACTTCGAAAAATTCTGTGCAATCTGCAGGAAGAGGACGGCCATCAGCCTTATCATCTTCTGTCAGTGGACCATACTTTTCATATCCATCGGCACCAATTTGAAGATAGATCTTATCGGGTCCGTGATATGTATACTTACGGGACTTAAGTTGTGCCCTATTGTGATCTACCATGTACTCGTCGGGGAGTGGTAGATCAAATTCTACTTTAATAATTTGTGTTGCCATAACGGTTTCTTTGTGCGAGTAAACATCTCTCGATATTATTTATAAATTTTTCCATAAAAAAAGGGGTGGTTTTACCCACCCCAACAAATAAATTTTTGAAATTCTTAGACGTAAGTAATCTTAACGATACCAGTACCACCCGTTCCACCAGTTCCATTGTCCCAGTTACCGCAATATGTGGTCATACCACCTTGTCCGCCATTTGCGAATGGAACAGTCCAACAACCGCATCTGTTCCAGCATTCGTGTAACTGATATTGGACTTCACCACCGATAAATGGAGCAGAGAATGGTTGAGAACCTGTACACTGACAATGGCAGTGATATGCGTGAGAACCAAATTCACCAGCGTGTGCTCCCATCATGAAGTCAGAACCTTGATCATTAGGTCCTTTACAACATGTAAATACTGAGTTACATGCAGTGTTCCAAGAAGTGTTTGCCTCACCTCTGTGACCACCAGTTGCACAGAAATTACTCAAGTTGTATCCATTAACGTAAGAAGCACATCCGTAACACCCTACGCACTCATAAGAACAACAGGGATAAACACCTGCGGCACAAATGGTATACTGACAACCAGGAGCAGTAGTAATAGTTTTATTTGCATAATATCCACCACCAGCACCTCTGTAGTGATGACAACGGTTCCAGGAACAATGCCCGTGTCCGTTTCCACCCGATCCCCAAAGTTCAAATGTGACTCGTCTTACACCGTTGGGTACGGTCCAAAGACAGCAGCATCCACCAGAAGCAGACGACATACTTCCGTAGACCCACTGAATATTCCAAGTATTCAGAGCATTAGAGTTGATTTTTGCATCGGTGATTACACCATCGGGAAGTGCTGCACCATCAACCTTTTTGTAATCTGTATAATTTGCCATGGGTGTAAGAATCCTACGTTAAGTATTTATCAAAAATAAGTGATTTTTACGATACCAGGTCCACCTGTGTTACCGTATCCACTATCCCAGTTACCGCAATAACTAGATTGAGCGCCTTGTCCGCCACTAGTATAAGGGACGGTCCAGCAAGCGTGTTTCACCCAACAAACGTTAACTGCTTGAACTACGTTTGCTCCAACAACAGGGGCTTGAGCTGGTTTTGTTTGCTGTTTGGTGCAGTGGCAGAATCCTGCACCGAACCACCATTCAACAGAACCGAATCTACCAGAGTGTCCATTAATACCGAAGTCTCCTCCGTTTGCACCTCTCTGCAAGCAACATTCAAATGTAGAGTAACATGTTTCTGCCCATGAGGTGTTTGCACAACCTCTGTCACCACCAATAGCACAGAAACCACTCAGGTTATATCCATTAATATATGATGCACAACCTCTACATCCAGTACAACCCTGAACGCAGCATGGGAATACTCCACCTGCACATACTGTATACTGACAACCAGCAGTGGTAGTAATCATCTTGGAATTATATTGTCCACCACCTGCACCTTTAAAGTGCTGGCAACGGTTCCAAGCGCAAGATCCGTGTCCGTTTCCTCCAGAACCCCAAATCTCGAAAAAGATTTTATTTACACCAGAAGGAACTGTCCAAAGACAGCAACAACCTGATGATAAACTATTGGGTGAACCGTAAACCCATTTAATACCGTAATTCTTTCTCGCACCAGGAACGATCATGTTATCGGTGACGAATCCGTCTCCGATTTGTTCGGTAGTTACTTTCTTATAACTTGAATACTGTGCCATTTTCTTTAAGTTCCCCTGATATTAAACGTAAGTGATCTTGACAACGCCAGTACCACCGACCTGACCAGTTCCATTGTCCCAGTTACCACAATATGTAGTCATACCGTTACCACCACCCTGTGCATAAGGTACTGTCCAACATGCACAACGTTCCCAACACTCAGCAAGGTGACCACCAATAGTTCCACTCGAAAGGAATGGAGCAGTTCCAGAACACCAAGTGTGTCTGTAACAGTGACATCTATGAGGTGCAGTTCCAGCAGGTCTCATATTGGACATGCCGAAGTCCGAACCATTTAGAGTTTGAGATACACAACAGTTCCAATCGGAGTTACACATTGTACTCCATGCAGTGTTAGCGCATCCTCTGTTACCACCGTGAGCACAGAATCCACTTAAGTTTGGACCATTGACGTAAGAGGCACATCCTCTACATCCAGTACACTCATAAGAACAACAGGGATAAACACCTCCCGCACATACTGTGTATTGACTTCCTGCAGTAACAGAAATAGTCTTAGTAGCATAAAAACCACCGCCACCACCGAAGTAGTGATGACAACGGTTCCAGGAACAAAATCCACTACCGTTTCCTCCAGCACCCCATACATCAAAGGTTGCTTTCTTCACCCCAGCAGGTACTGTCCATAAACAACAGCACCCACCAGAGATACCACCAAGACTTCCACTTACCCAAAGTACGTTATACTTTGGACCCGATCCTGGAGCAAACGCTGAATCAGGAATCGAGTTGGGTATAATTTGGTCTGCGGTTAATTTCTTGTAACTTCCGTAAGAGGCCATTTTGTTTCTACATTAGGTGGATTATAAAACAGACAGAAAAGAAAGAGGGGGAAGAATCCCCCTCCCCAGAATCAGATGGAGAACAGTCTCCAACCGTATGTATCACCTTGGAAGGTGAGTTCGAATGACGCACCCTCTACAGAAACTGTCAAGTCAGAGGAGTCACCCATGATTGTCTTGCCGTTACGGGCGACAACCAGGTTGTTTGTATCAAATGTCTTAGCGGCATCGAAGAATCGGATCGTATCACCGATCGAAGGAGATGCAGGCAAGGTCATTTGAATCTGACCTGTAGTTGTGTTGACGAAGTACACATGACCCGCAAGTGCGTTACCAGAAGTAGACTGAGTAACGTACTGCAGTTTACCAGGCTGTGTCCATGCAGTTCCATCGTAGTATTCAAGAGCACCCAGAGTTGTGTTGAATCTGAATGCACCAATTACGAAGGAAGGATCAACACCAGATGGTCTTTGTGCGGTAGTACCTACTGGAGGAACCATCGCGCCAACACCCATCTTACCGCGAGTAACAAATCCGCGAACCGCGAATTCAGTTGGGCAAGCGGTGTTGGAATCACCAGACATGAATTCATCAGAGGAGAATTCGTTAATTGCCTCACCGACCTGACCACCGATAGCACCCAGTCTCAGTTCTGTCAAACCAGACAGGTTGAACGCGGAGGCGTCCAGTGTTGCACGACCAGTCAACTGGTCAACGGAGAAGAACTGACCAACTCTGAAGTTACCACCTTGGTCGGTAGATACGAAGAATACCTTACCAGGACCAAATGTGTTGGTCTCATTACCCTGAATGATTTGAGTTTCGTCAACATCAGGATAGTTAGTTTCAGTCTTATTACCAGTACCAACACTCAAGAAGTCGTGACCTGTCAGGCGGACCTGAGAGAACCTAGTTCTAACACTGATGGTAGAACCTGCGCCCGTGATGTTACGGGTGTCAGGCGTACCCTGACCCTTCTCTGGAGAGATTGTCAGAGTAGCACGGTTATAGTAGGTGTGTGCAAGACCAACAGTGTCAGTGTAAGTTACCGCAGCAGCGACGTTAGTAACTGTGTTGACAATGTAGAACAGAGAGTCTCCACCGTAAGTAGTAGAGAATCCAATTGCGTCACCTACGAGAGGAACTTGATCGTATCCATCGATCTCAAGGATTGTACCCTTCTGACCAGAGATGGAAGATGTTGCAGCAGCAACAGTGAAGGAACCACCGTAAGACGCGCCCGAATCGAATTGGTATGCGTATACAAGTTCACCATCGATGAATGGAGATGTACCAATTGCAACGTTACCGTTAGAAGGAGCTGCAGTCTGACCGTATCCAGGATGATACTTGAAGTAGAACTTATCAGCAGACTTCTGATCATTGATCAACCATGCCTGAGCGCCAGAGGATTGACCCGAAAGGGTGTTACCAACTGCGACAGTACCCGTAACAGTTGTTCCGAGAATGGTCATCAAGTCACCGAACAGTCTTGCTGTTCTTGCAGTTTCTTCAGAGGAGAAACCAGAAGAGATAACACCGTAGTCACCGTAAGAGTTGTTACCACCAACAGCACGAATTCTCGCACCGCCACCAGAGTAGTAACCCCACTTAGCGTAGTAGGAGAAGCAGGAGACGATCTCAGCGATTGCACTCTTATCAAGGAGGAATCCAGCACCATCAGAGTTAACCTGCGTGAAGGCGTCGAAGACCATCGATTTTGCACCTTCGCTGTGGACACCACCGTCAATGAAGACTCCAACACCACCACCACCGAAGCGGCCGTAATCAGTTGCAGGATCAGAGAAGGTTGTGCAGTCCTTAACGTAAGGAGACTTGTTGTTGATTGGGGAGTTGGGGTTCAGTGCGAAGAACACACCAGCTGCAGTTGTACCAATACCAGTTCTGAGGTTGGTATTGTCCATCTCCAGAGGAGCATTAGGATCGTAATGGAAACCTTCCATTCCCTTGAATGCCAGTGCCTGAACGGTAGTACCATCAGACAACTTGAACATTGTCGATCTGTTGTTTGGAGTGGTTCCGTCGTCGGAGTAACCAGCCGCTGGCAGAACCTGAGTACCTCTCAGTGTGTGTCCAACAATCGAAGTGAATGGTGGAACAACAATTGGGAGTTGCTCATAGAACTGAGAAGCAGAGAGTCTCAGGATAGCAGGTGTCAGGTCAGTTAACAGACCACCCTGGACATAAGTGTGGTTGATTGTCGAAACACCAACGTTAGTTCTGAAAGTATCAGCATCAGGAACTTCAAGAACTTCGAAGTAGGACTTAGAAGCCTTATCAGGATAAACGGTAGTTGTAAGACCAACGAATGCAGTACCAGACTGGACGTAGAGGTAATCAGTTGCAGATTGACCAACGTTCAGAATGACGGAGTTAGCATCGGGGATACCCTGTACAGGGAACTGATACTGACCAGGAGTGTGGACAGATGGGAAGTTACCTGTGATAGTTGTGTTGCTGGATGCAACGCCGATGTTAACGGTAATAGTTGTTGTAGTCGTTGCAATGATGTTGATCGCAGTATCATAGTAAGGATCACTGTTACGAGGATATGTGTGGTCGGTGATATAACCGTCCATTGCACAACGGAAGGTCAAACTATCGTTACCGAGTTTGATCGCTGTGTTTTGTGCGAGTTGGTGAGCACCGATATCCATGACCAGTTCACCAGTAAGGTGATCATAGGTTGCAGCATTTACATCATACTCAACGAGTGGTGATGCACCAACGTTAACAGTAAATGTATTCTGAGAGATGGACGAAATGGTAAGAGTTGCACCATTAGCAGGGTCAGTCGCACGAGGATACGTCTTGTTCGCTGTGTTGTTGTCCATCGAACAGGTGAACGTCATGGAATCTTGATCCAGAGTGATTGTATCACTGATGGACAGTCCATGGTTACCTACGGTGAAGATGATATCACCAGATCCAGGAGTGTATTGTGCGTTTGTTGGAGTCAGTTCAGTACCAGCAAGCGAACCGCTAGTTACGTTAATTGCGCCAGTGTCAGCAGCGATGAAGGTGTGAGTGTAGTTACCACCTGTCTTAACTGCACCAGATGTTGCAGACTGGAATTGGTGAGCGAATCTTGCATCTCCAGTGTATTGAACTTGAAGATTTCTAATTCTAACGGTAGCACCGATTCCAACTTCAGGAGCAACACCAAGTCCAATAGCAGTAATTGTTGCAAGACCAACAGTCTTGTTGTACTGCATACCCAGTACGTTGAAGACATTACCACCAGAGAGACATTCAAACTCAACGCCTTCTAACTGAACAAACGTACCAGTGTTTCTCAGACCATGACCAGGAGCAGTAACGGTAGCAACACCAGTTGCAGCAGTGTAGTCGAATCCAGTAATTACAGTTTGTGGACGTGCAGCCTCACAAGCCCTCTTAATTGTTGCGAACGCCAGGTTAGGTGCAAGACCGTTGTTGCTGTTATGTCCAGACTCAGAGTCAACATAGTAGACTCGGGTTTGAGCACCAACAATCTCGTATCCAGGCATTCCGTTGTCCTGAACAGCAAGAGCATATCCAGTAGAACCAATACCAATTCTGAAAGGACCAGAGTTATAGGTAAGGATATCACCCTTACTTACCAGAACAGCAGAGCTGTCTCCAGCAGCAAGAGTTTCCCAATAAGTACCGAGACCTGCAGTAGGAATAACGCCTCTATGGGAGTTACCAACAGAAACATAGGAGTTGGAACCATATCTTACGACATGACCAGGGTGGTATGCATAAGTTGTAGAGAAGTTACCAACAAAGTTGAAACCTTTAACCAGGAGATCCCAAACAGAGTTACCAATACCAACGCCCTGCGTATTACCTGCAGAAAGTGGAGCAACGTTAGTAGTGATACCCAACTTGTGACGGAAGATATCTCCACCGTACTGTACAAGTTGACCTCTATAATATGTCGATTCGGAGTAAGTTTGTGCAGCTCCTGCAATACCATCTGCAAGGATCTGCCACTTCTTACCAGCAATATCTGTACCGATAGCAACGTTCTCTGGAGGAGAGAATCCTGCAAGAGAAGTCGTCAGTGCAACGTAAGAAGAACCGTTAAAGTTAACAACGTCTCCTGATTGATACTCGGAGTTTTGTAACCATTCTCCTTCTGCCTTAAAGCCTGCGACGTATTCTGTGACCTTTGTCAGGTCAATAAACGTTCCTGCGGAAGTGTGTGCCGTAGTAACTCTATACTGGACGTTACCGAATTTAACAACGTCATTAACTTTGTAGTAAACGCCCGCTGCCCAATCGCCTTTCGAAGAAATACCTTCGATGTGAACACTCCACTTTGAGAGATCCGTAGCGTAGAAGTCTGCGGTACTCGCGGTAGAAGTGTGGTTGGCGATAGCAACATAAGAGTTACCACCAAACTTGATGAGGTCATCAATCAGGTAGGATTTGGATGGCTGCCATTCGCCAGTCCAGTTGAATTTTACTCTTCCAAGTCTAAACTCAGCCATTGTCTCTCCTGGTAATTATTATTTGGGTCCGATAGAGTTGTAATCATAATCTGGTCCGTTGAACCTAATAACGAAAAAACCGTCATCATCTATGTAATAATATAAGTTTCTTCGATCGAAACGGATCTGTTGGTATTTATCATTCGGATCATCTAACGCTTTTTTCTCAGTAGCGATATCGTTACGGATGACTGAGGTCTTACCAACTCCGACATCATACGTTCCGTAATCAATACCATCACCAAATTCAGGAACACCAGTTCCGTCATTACGGTAGAATTCACCTAGTTCTGTAGAAGCAGCACTAACCTTTGAGAAATACAGCATATTTTCTGCATCTCTTCTCAGAGCATAAACGAAAAAACCAGAGGATTCTGATGGTAAAAACTCACCAGAAATTGAATTAGATAGGGTTAATGCCATGTTTAACTTCCTCTATTGTTGAAGATTTTCCAAAGTGATCCAGTCCAAATCAAACTTACAGATGCACCAGAAACATCCAAAATCAATGGAGACGTTTCTCTCACTAGATGACCATTCTCAAATTGGTGAATCGAGGTCAACGATACTGGATTAATACTCCAAAAGTTAGTGAAATCTTCTACCCATACCCAGTCACCAACCGCACGAGGGGTTGGCATCGCTAAAGAATATCCACCAGGAGCATCTTTTGAATCAACCGTATACTTTTGGTTAGTCGTCATAGAATAAGGACCATTGACGAACGTCCATCTGGACTTCGCCAATTCAAAACCACCTGGAGTTACACCGTCGTGAACAACAGCAACGTTTTTGTCTGTGTCAACAGTTACTTCTGCAAGGGCACCAGTGAAGTTAAAGTGTTCAGCCGTGGTGCCTTTTCTTAGTTGTACCTGCTTTGTCATGATTCAAATCTCATGAAACGGACTTTGCTTCTGTTTTATTTATACTTTTAAAAATAATTGAATTAAATGATAACAACGAATGTGCGACCTTCTTCAAATTGTACACGTTCGATGATTGTTGGTGTGAACGTCTCGATTGTGATATTTCCGATACCGACGTAGGTAGATCTTGCATATGCCTCGTCTCCCGATCCGATACCGAAGAGGGATCCAGTCGCCTGTACTGGTGGGAAAAGACGGCGAATTCCGAGACCGCCAGTGATCTTGAATAGACCAGAACCATCTGGAGATGGAGTGTAATCGACAAATGGATGAACAAGAGTCGTGGAAGAAAGCTGAAGTTTTCCTGAAGTTCCAGGATCCTTGTCGTCTCCGTAATATCCGAATACTTGGATTTTTCTGGTATCGCCAATACCAGAAATTGTTGCCTGACCAGATGTACCAGGATCCTTGTCGTCTCCATAGTAACCATATACAGAGTTGAGAGCAGTTTCTCCGTCCCCAACAATCCTGAAGAGTTGTGTCTGTTCGCCAGCGCCCGAGGTAAACGATACGTCTGCAGAACCAGATAGTGTTGCAGTACCACCAATGATAATTGCGGTGATTCTGTAAACAGCAGTAGATTCTCCAGTGAAGTTGAATAGACCTGTACCTTCGACTGCTGGAGTAAAGTCGATGTTTGGATGGGTAAGTTCCCCAACAATCGAAATTGTTCCAGATGTGCCTGGATCTCTGTCGTCTCCGTAGTATCCAAAGACCTGAATTGGTCTGTTTGCAGATTCGCCACCAATGCTGACAAGAACTGTGAAAGTGGAGACAACAGGTGTGATGGATTCTGCACCACTCGCGAAGGCGAAGAGAGAACCAGATGCAACATGAGCTCTTGTTCTGGTTGTATGTGCCTCTCCAGATGCGTAAACAGTACCAAAGTATTCGTTGGTAATAAGGAGAGTTTCCTGAGCATCTCCAGAAAGTGTGAGGGTAACAACATTCTCTGGAGTTTGTGCGGAGTATGCCTCTGCAGCACCATAAGGACCAGATACGAACAGTGTACCTGCTCCAACTGGACGAACCAGAGTGCTTTCTGCAGCTCCACCGATTGTGTAGAGAGAACCAGAACCATCGTAAGCATTGGTTTTTCTGAAATCGAGAGTTCCAGAGAATGTACCAATACCAGCCTGAACTGCAGCTCTGGTAACTTCGCGGTAGAGAGTTTGATCGGTCTCTGTAGAGATCGTGATCGTACCAGATGTGCCTGGATCTCTGTCGTCTCCATAGTATCCAAAGACACTGATTGGTCTGTTTGGTGCAGTTCCAGTAAAGTCGAAGAGTCCAGGGCCCGCTTCGATAGTTGCAGGAATGAAGCGTTCCTTCGCACCAAACTCGACACCATTGAGGTCACCAATTCCAGTGTCATCATCGATAACACCATTGGCCTCAGTACCAATACCAAGAATGTAGATTGTACCATCGGTAAGGATAGGAGCGTTGGTACGACCGATTGCCTTACCTTCGATGAAGATAGTACCAGATGCAGGATAATCAGGAATGAATCTGGTAGTGACGATACCTGGGCCTGTACCATCTTCGTTGAGTCCACCACCACTGGATAATGTAAATCCAGTCTCGATACCGATGTTTCTGTCGATACCGTAGTGTGGAGTGTAATCGATATCTGGGTGAACCAGTTCTCCAGACAGTCTGAGGACTGCTTTGTCTGCAACCTCTGAGTATGCTGCACTGAAGTTGGAGTAAGATCCGTATGGTGTAAAGAGAGAAGTGCCTTCTGGAGGATTCGAGATGAGTTTCTCGGTGGCAATACCAACCAGACTGATAGTGCCAGATCCAACTTCTTCGAATCTGACTCTTTCGACCAGTTCTCCAGTGATGGTAGCAAGAGTACCGATACCAACATCGACTTTGGTAAGACTCTCCGTTCCAGCACCACTTGTGAGAATAGTAACTGTTCTTTCTGGAGACTGCCAAACAACCGCCTCGTCGCCAGATCCAGAAAGTGGCAGAAGAGGAACATCCGCACGTTCGAATACTGTGATAGATTCGGTGGCACTGGAGATATCGAAGAGAACCGTACCCGAACCTGGGAACGATGGAATCCACATCGTCTTGGCACGAGGCACTGCATCGATGATTCTTGCAGGTGGCTCGAATGGAATCTTCGGTGGATCTTGAGTATCTTCGTTGATCCAACCATAATCGAAGTATCCAGCATCGATACCTCTTTGATCGATGAATCCTGTATTGTATGGATACAGTTCCTGATCGTAAGATGGACCACCAACGGTGTTTGCGTTCTCTTCGATCTCACCCCAATCTTCACTAACAACAGTGCTACTGAAGTTAACGTTGTACTGATTGGTTTTATCAAATGTTGGTAGGACTCCAGCACCACCAACTGCCTCATCATATGTTCTACCAATTTGATCACTATTATCAAAGGTAAGTGTTCCTTCAGAGTAATCTTCAACGCTGGAACTTTGAATACCTTTGTATTGAAGATCGAATCCGAAACTTGGATCTGTACCAAAGATCTGTCCGAAGTTTTCGTTTTCTTGACCGTACTTGATCGAAGATCTGTTGTAGTGTTCGGTATTCTTCTCGATACTGGAACCAGTAATTCCGAAGAGACCGAAGGTAGTACCAACATCAATAATTCTGAGGTAGGTCTGACCTTCTTCTCTACCCTGACTGATAGTGATCGTACCAGATCCCTTAGGTGCAGGAACAGGATTGGCCTTAGCAGAACCACTGATGAATTTCGTACCTGCAGCAGGAGGATTGACAGCAGTAGTTTCACTGATACCACCAATTGTGAAGAGACTACCAGATCCAATTTCTCCTGCAGGTGTGATAGATTCTGCACCAGATCCTTGAATAGTGAAGGATCCTTCAAGACCGAATACTGTATGTTGTGGTGCCTGACTGAACCAGTTGTAACCAAAGATATTGATGCCAGCCTTGTAAGTGGCAATACCAGTAATACCAGAAGATTCGTAGTCGTATGCTCTTGGAGCATCTGCAAAGTCGGAGAGGAAGTATGTTCCAATACCGAGATAAGAAGATCTGGAGTATGCTTCCGTGGATTCCCCAAGAATCTCGACGGCCTTGAATCCAGGAATAATGTACTTGTAATCCTCTGCCCTGAAGGCAACCAGACGTACAAATCCATAGTCGATATCTTCTGGAATTGGAGTCTGAGTGATCGAACCGTAATCAACAGGAGTAACAATTCCATCTCTTTGAAGAGGCGATCTCCAATGAGGAGTGAAGTCCTCAATGATCGTACCACTAACAACGAAGAGTTCTGCACCATCGTAATCGGATACGAATGCGACATCGGATGCAGCACCACTGAGGGTATATGTTGGACCCGTTGTTGGTGGGAAGTGAGTAAGTTTGAGTCCTTCTGCAAATCCTGTGAAGAACAGTTCTGCACGACTGATTCTTTCGCGAGCGATAGATTCTGTAGCCGCACTTCCCTTGACAATGAGACCTGTACCTTCGATACCCTTCGGTGTGAAGGATTCTTCTGCAGATCCATTGAAGGTAAATTGACCTTCTTCTCCAAATACTGTGTGTTGTGGTGCCTGACCAAGACCAAGTTGACCTTGTGCAGTGATCGTACCAGATCCTTCCCATGCAAAGGTGTTTCTCTCGGAGAGTCCCGACTGTTTGACCAGTTGAGCAGTTTCTCCAACATAATCTCTGATAAATTTGTCGTATGCCTTGTTCTGTGCATTAACAGAAGTTGCCTTGGTGGACAACTTACCGTAACGAACATCAGCAACGATCTGACCCCAATCTTCATAAGATGCTGGAGTCTGAGAAATCTCACCAAATGCTTCTGCTGTTACCTGATCGGCATCAGCAAACGAATTTACATTCGTATCTGTAGAGTCAAAGGTGACGCCATCTGCATCAGAGAAGCCTGCACCTTGTCGTACAGCAACTGTACCGAAGTCAAATTCTTCGAAACCGCCAGTGTAGAAGGAGTAGTCATACGTTCTACTCTCATCCAGTGTACCGTTAAGGGTTTCCTCATTAGGACGAACTTCAATGTATTCGTCAGGATACTCCTGTGAGGTTCCCCCTGAAACGGTGAGTGTAATTCTTGATTCGAACGGATATATGTTGAATTCCGCCGTTGCCGCCTCTTCCGAGACAGTGAGCGTTCCAGATCCGACTTCTGTAAATGTATTGCTTGTAACCGCCTCTCCAGAGAGGGTTGGAGATGGTCCTGCGGCACCCAAGTCTGGGATAACCAGTCTTTCCAGACCGCCACCAATCTCGAAGAGGGTGCCAGACCCCTGCCAAGGCGCCTGAGTGCGTGATACCTTTCCTGCACCCTGTATGACGTATGTATCCACTGGGACTGCAGGTACAAACGTTGCGGCTTCTTCTCCTCCGCTCTGAATGTCCGCGATAGAACCAAATGGATATACTACACCAGTATAAACAATTAATCCATAATCATTGGGATTAAAACCTAATGCGTCTTCCTCTTCGATAGCCGCATCTGAAATATTGCCAAAGTCCTCCAAGTTCCCCGCCGACCCCGTAATCTCTCCGTAGGTATCGGTGAAGAAGTAGTTTATTCTTGCCGAGTCGTAGGTAAAAACCTTTGGGGCAGACATACTAAACCTTCATTTGATAAAAAAGGGGAGATACTTCTCTCGAAGCACCTCCCTTACATAACAAAGATCTAATTATATGTATTAATCAGTCAAGTGCAACGTTCAGGGTGATCTTAATTTGGTCACCGTTGTTCTGAATGTTGTATGGACCGTTTGTAAATCTCTCAGCGTACATGATGCTGGAGTACAAGGTCGCAGTATTCAGACCTGCAACACCATTTGCGGTTGCAGTCAGGGAAGGTGTAGTTACAAACTCGTCTGCGTTAGGTACATCGAATACCGTGTAAACGTTAGATTCAAGAGTTGTGTTACCTGCACCAGCAGCGACATACAGAATGTCACCTGCTCTAAGACCGTGGTTTGTGGCGGTAATCTTACCGAAACTAAATGTGATCGATGGATCAGTCTGAGGCTGAATGTTGTCGATAAGTGCCTTATCTAAGTAAACAACGTTCAGAGCTCTGTCAAGTCCAATGATTCTAGTTCCTGTTTGAATACCAGGGTTACCTGCAACATACTGACCCAAGGTGAGATCATTCATCGTGATGTTGGCATCTACATTGAAGTAGAAGTTACCAACAACTCCGATACATGGATCGACGTTTGTACCCTTCGAGACAGTTGTTCCGATACCAACACCAGCAGCATGTTCAACACCCTGTAATGCGACAGGCATGTTGTTTGCTCTGGTCACATAATATCCGTAGATATTACCAGCAGGACCAGTAAAGGTGAAGGTTTGTTCTGGATAGGTTGCGGTTGTACCACTACCAACGTTCTTAATTACCCAACGAGAACCATTCAGCAGAATACCATACTGCTGAGTGTAATTCTGATCTGTTCTGTTATCCACGCAATTGGGATAACCTGTATTTGCTGTCGTTCCATAACCATTGGTGTTACCATCAATGTATGGCTCGAAATATGCTGTGGTAGACGGTACGTCACCTTCCGCTGGGGTGGTATTACTCGTAAACAGTTTGAGTACGAGGTTTCTTGGTGAAGTATCCTCTAGGTCTTGCACGAAGTTATTCTGAGCAATCAGATAACGGAGAGACTCAATTTCACCAATATTGGGAACTAGTAATGCCATCGAAACAACTCCTCGTAGGGGTTAGACTTTTAAGAACTAATGTTATTTATAATTTTAATTTTAGAGAGATTAGGAATCTTCTAATTCCTGAGACTCCGAACACCTCAAATGTAAGGATATCACCAGCAACAATTGTCTTATCCCAATTATTTAGTACATCGTCAAAGTATTTGTTTACTCCAGACAGAATTACTCTCGATCCACCTGTGATACTAGTGAATGTGGGATAATTTGTATAGTTAGACTTAGAAATCTCAAAAGCTACGTTTCCAGTCTGATCAGACAGAACTGTAATGGATTCGATAACTCCACTGACATCTAATGTTACTTTACCTTTGTTGCCCGCAAGCATGTCTGAACTACCACTATCAATTACATAATTGATTGTTCTGGTAAGGTCAGCAGTTGTTGCAAGTGCAATAACAAAAACGTCATCCGTTTGCAATGGTGCTTGGCTGAAAATGATGTTACTACCTGCAAGAGTAAAATCTTGTGCAGGATTAAGTACACCACCATTCTTAACCACTATGAGTTGTTGATCATTAATTGCAGTATACGGAGTGCCATTATCCGTAAGTGCAAAAGTAACTCCAATTCCATTGAATTGACCACTAAAGTCATCAATTACAATATTGCCATATTGTATGGCTTTAGTTGGAATTTCGTAATCAACTCCAACCCTATATTCACCTGGGGTATTTACTGATACAAGATAATTTGTCATCAGGAAACTCCAGGAACAACAAGAACATTACCCTGAATGGGTTTTGTTTTATATGCATTTGGGGAAGTCAAAACAAGATCATATACATATCTTCCACCCTCAATTGCAGATGTAGCCGTGGACGCAAAGGAAACTTTGCACTGTCCTGCTAATCTGTTTGGAAACGAAATAACAAATGGGTAGTATTTTGTAGCCCCAGGATGTTTACGCATCTTGGCTTCTGCAGTATATCCAGTAAGATTTAATGCAGATGCGTTCTGGTTTTGAATTGTGAACGTGGCTTCAAAATCTACGCCCTGGTCAACCACCAAATTAATAACTCTTGCTGCCATTATCCATCAGGGTCGGATTTGAACTATTTATCCAATTTTTCTAATATCAACTTCATCATATCTTTCAATTCACCAACTTCTTCTTTGAGATTGGTGATTTCCTGTCTATCAGTCAACGCTTTATTCTTCATTCTAATGTATTCGTCATATGCCTTGTCAGAGTTATTCAGAATCGCATTTGACTCTGAGTCTCTGACAAGTCCCGCATGATCTTTTACCTTAATGTGCATATCAAATAGAAGCGATGGCTCTCAAGTCACGAATCTTAGGAACATAAGCGTAATTAGTTCCTGTCATAACAATCTTGATCTGGAATCCAGTGAAAGGAGGAAGGTCCCTTGCATTGAACTCATACTCACGATAGTCATTCAATCCATTAGAAGCAGTAATTCTTCTATCGGGTAGACCACTATTTTTTGCAATGTCAACTGTTACGCCATTTCCATCAAGATTATCATAACCAGGGAAGAGTTCAAACAACTGATACTCAGGAGGAGTATCAGGTCTAAAGATCCTATAAAGAACTCTAATATCATTAGTAGAGTGTCTGTAAGCATCAAACATAACCTTAAGACCATCAGCAGCCTTTTCAAGATTAATTGGTTTGGAGAGATAAATCGCTGCGGATGGATCCGAATCAAGAGAATTGACTCTCAAATCAGTTGAATAATTATCAATCTTACTATTAATTCTATCCATCGTAGTGATCACGTTCACTCGATCCAAGTCAATCATTGGACTTACTTTATTGTCTGCAGTCGAGAGTGTGAACTCCATTGTGAAGGACTTTCTGCCAGGGAAGTCTTCAAGTCTAGAGAGTTCATTAACTTTAGATGCAATAATTCTTGGAGTTGTGAAAGGATTATTACTATTAAGAGAAATGGGTTCAAATCCTTGGTCTACAAACGATTGAGCATCACCATCAGGACTGTTGCCTGTAAATGTTCTGACTCTTGCAGATGCACCTGTTCCTTCTGGTTGAAGAATAGAAACATTTGTTCTCAAAGAGTTGAAAGGAACATTTTGCGTTGCTCTAGGTACATTTTGTGAACCAACAATCGAATGCTGAGTATCATAAGATCCAGCAGATTTGGTTTCATTGAAGTACAACTCGGGAAGTGTACCAGAACCAGCAGCACGATTAGTACCTCTACTAGAAACACCAACTCTAACCCAGTAATGGTCAATATCTAAAGGATAATTTGCAATGTCTGTGGATTCGAAACTGTGTTGGCAATTAATTCTTCGAAGAGATACACCATTCAATTCATACTTAAACAGAATATCATTTGGATTGTAATCTCCAGACTTGGTATCATCAATTGCTCTTGAAATTCCAGTGATTGTGGAATTTGTAGTAGAAACACCAGTATACTTAATAATTTCTTGTCCAAGTTTTACATAACCAGGGTTATTAGCGTCAACTGGATAATTTTCAAATGCGGTAAAGATACCAACTGAAGTTACGGCGATATCATCAGTAGAGGCAGAATCAAATGCAGCTGTAATCTTTTCTGGTTTTACATCACTTTCAATACCAAAGAGTTCGACTCTATCCAATCCAGAGTACATACCATGGTTAGCATGTTTTACTCGGAAGTGTAAACCATCATTGAGGGTACTTGCAAACTGTACCGTAGCACCGTTCAAAATACTAGATCCACCAGCACCAACGTAGAAAAGGTTGGAAGAAGCATCAACTTTAGGAGAACCTTGAATATTATCAAGAACCAGTGTATTAAATGCAGTGATGATACCTGCATTATTGGGAATGGTCAAAAGTAAACCTTTACCAAATCCACCCGTATCGGAGGAATTTACAGTTAAGACATCACCTGCTGCATATCCAGTACCACCGATGGAAACCGTTGCGGCCACTGCAACTCCACCATTAACATGAATCTTTGCCTTTGCACCAGATCCTTGACCAGTTTTGGCAATCAAAGGAACATTAGTATAAACAATCGATCCACTAGTAAATCCTGCGCCAACAGAACTCAATACGAGATCACTACCAATACCAACAGAACCCAGTACCTTAGAAAGTTTGGCATTGAAGTCTTTATTATTTTGTTGTTTGATAGTAATTCCTGGTTGTAAAGCAGTAGTTTCATTGGAAGAGAGACTCTTAGCCATACCAACTACGACATTTCTTGCAACCATATCAATTGGGTTTCTCCTCAATGCTGCAATCTGTCTATTACCAATATCCAGATCTGGATTATAGAATCTTACATTAGCCTGTGCAGCATTAAATTCTGCTCTATACAGAGTGAACTTAAGGTCTTCAAACTGAGATGGATCCCATGTAGCACCGTTTTGTGATTTAAAGAGAGAACCGAGAAGTGGTTGTTGAGAAACAATAATCTTCTCAGAATCTGGTTTATTCACCGTTGTTACATCTTCTTCACCCATTCTGGAGATGAATACTGTATATTCATTAGATGCTGACAGAAGAACCAGAGCAAACTCTCCACCACCCTCACAATAAACTGGAGATGGGAACTCAAAGGTTGTTGCCTTTGTGCCATCTTCAGAAAGAACAACTTGATCTGGATCAAGAATACACTCACCGAAAGGAAGAATTGTTTGTGTTGGCAAACCAGTTTCCAGTGTTCTTACTTGAAGCGTAACTGGGAGACTCTTAGTATCTTTAGTTCTGAAGAACACATCACACTTAGTAAGGAAAACACCGTTAACATCTGGAACCTCGAAAGATTCTGCAAGAGGGTCAACCCATCTTGTCTGTTGTGTGGTTCTCTGACTGAATGTTGTATCAGCAACTAATCTGGTATCGGTTTCAGTAGTTGTTCTGGAATCAGAACGAGGAATTCTCTGGACATCAGCATTTCTCATTCTCAAAGTAGATTCCTCTACATTTTGCAGAGTACCCTGAGAGGTGAAGTTCGCTTCTGCGGAACTGTCAGTGAAACCAGAAATAGTTTCATTAGTAGAACTCGAAGTAAGAGTAAAGGTTTTTGTACCAGTATCAAACGTTGGAGTAGCAGGTGTAATTGGATCTGGAACAAACAAAGATCCAATCAATACGCCAGCCTGATCAGTGATCAATCGTACATCTTTAACAGTCGCAATAGCACCACTAGACTGACCAACCAGTTTCATTCCTTTAGCAAGATATCCAAAATATCCTGATGCCGACTGGAGTTCTAAAGATGCAGTATCAACGTTTAGAGCGGTTGCAGTAGAAGAATATGTTGCAGATAATCCGTCAGCAGGAGAATATGGGTTAATCTTATAAGTTTCGGTTGGAACATTATATGGACCATACTTGTGATTTTGTTGTGCAAGTCTAAATCTAATACTTGCAGATCCTAGAGATCCAGATACAACTTCACCAGTACCAAAAGTACCACTGACCATTTCAATTTCAATCAATTTAGGTACAGTGTACTTATTCATATCAACGTTATCGAAGAATGAATAAAGTCTGGTATTAGGCTTCAATCTTCTAGTAATAAATTCAATATTTCTAGATCTCATTGTAGCAATGACATCTGTAGAAACTACTTTGTCACCCAAACTTGTAGAATCGAATCTTTCACCAACTCTAAATTGAATACCTTCTCTACTTTGATTTCTAGTTGTAGTAGTTGTTTGATTTCTAAACGTAGTAGTTCTACTATCAATTGTAGTTGTTGTGGTAATAGGAATACCACGACCACGAGGAATACCAGGGCCACGGGTGAATTGACCTCTTACAGAGGTACTTCTGGATCCAGTTTGTCTAGTAATGGATTCAATAGCAGGACCCTGAGTTGTACTCTGTCCAGTCCAAGTAGTTTCCCAAGCACCCCAATCAATAGGAGACATGCCTGTGTTACTATCTGCTCCAGTGATCGCCATCGATGCACTGTAACTACCTTCAATATCATAAGTTCTTGCACTTCTTCTGGTTTCAATCCAAGTATCAGTTGCTGGATTGAGTTCAATTTGTCCAATCCAGTTTACAACGTGGAATGGATTAACGTTCTCAATTCTTGTTGCAAACTTGTTTTCAATGTAATTAATATGTTCGTAATTCAAACATACAACATCGCCCTTTCTAATGACATTGTTGTCTCCAAGATCAGTTACGAATCTATAGTCTGCGGATGGATTAGAGGAAGTTGCAGCACCAACAACAACCTCAGAACCAAGTAATAGGTCAAGAGAAGTTGTATAGTGAGAAGGTCTCAATCTACCCTCTACAGTGTCGATACTTGCCTTAAACTGAACGTTCTGAATATCTCCACCAAGAACAGACTTAAAGTTGTCTACAAAGAATCCAGACTTAAATCTATTCAAATTGGTCTGAGGATCTCTCAGTTCCATATTTGCAGTATCACTTTCAAGAAGAGAAAGTGCGGTATAATACTCAACATTCTTCAGTCTCTTTTCAATTCCAGCGATATCCTTCATTCGATATCGTTTATGGGATTGTAAACGAGTTCTTACTTCATCAGCGTAGTAAATGTATGGGGGAAGAACAATGGTTGCAATCTCCAGAGCATTATCCAAAGTATTAGGAATCTTTGGTGTAAGTGCAGGAACACCTTTCTGTAAACTAAAGACACCTTCCTTAGTTAAGTAAAGTTTGTCAATTCTACCGACGTAGTAATCATATGAAAGATTTGTGGACTTATCTTTAGCAATGATATGGGTCGAAGATGATGTAAGAGGATCAAAAGTTCTTGCCTCAAACTCAAATGGTGACAAGTTATTTGGACTATATGGAGTTACTCTAGGTCTAAAGTCAATAATATCAGATGCAGCCAAACCAGAAACGAATGGTAAGTCATAAGTATATCTGTCGGCATCATAAGAATTGACTACAACAAAATCGCCTGGATCAGATCCATCAATATAATAATTATTATAAACGACCTTAAGTCTCTTCGTAGGAGCAGAAGCAGATGCTTTTCTTACTAGAGCAGAATAACCAACATACTCTCTTAACTGAGCTGGATCAAGTTCAAAGTTATCTTTAATATCCCTGTCGCCTGGTACAACACCTGCAATATTTGCGGAAATATTGGACTCTTTAAACTTGATTAACTCATTTGTTGAGAATGGGTTTTCGTTCAGAGGAACATACTCAATTTCATTAGATCCATTGGAACTAACAAATGCTGCAGCAGCACCAGAATCTTGACCAATGATTGTCTCACCACGAATGGCATTAAGAACATTTGAATTGAGATTAACCAGAGTCAATTTCGGAAGAGCTGGATCTTGATTCGTTGAAGATTCAAATACACCAATGACATTTGCAACATCAGGAATTCCAAGAGAAATTCTTCTGTCTTGGACTCTAGTGCCATAATTTGCATTGTAAGTAAGTCCATCATCAAGTTTTTCAACACCACTACCAGATCCATCCTTTGAAGATCCAGAGATTACAGTGATACTAGATCTCTGGAATACTTTTTTCTTAGGTCTAAGATTTATTTTCTTCCAAGTAACAGTAAGTTTTGCAGCACCATTGGTACTGATATTACTAAGAGAAACTGTTCTACCAGAGACAACTAATTTTTGATCAGTTAATGGTTCAATAGTTCCATTATCAAAAGCAAGACTGTAATCTTCTTCATCAAATGGTTCCAAAGTAACATTAGGATCTGTCTCTAGAACTTCACTAAATGCACCGCCAGATACTGTTACAGCATAAGACTTTCGGAATACCAATGATGAACTACTTAAGTCAACATTAGCTACATTTTCTCTTGTAAGATCTGAGAACAGGTATGCATCACCATCATTCTTAACTTCAAGAGAAACATTAAAGAAGTCATTAGTCGTAATTTGACTGGATGGCAACGTTCCATCACAAATATCAGTTACATTTGTTGTTGCTTCAATTACAACATTTTTACTTGCGGTATTAACTGTAGAAACTCTGTTATACGTTGGAACACTATTTCCCGTCTTCGTATATTGAACAATATCTCCAGTCTTGATACCAACTGCAAACGATGCATTTGCAGATGTTACCGTACTAACACCACCAGAAGCAGCACTAATTGTATATTGTGTACCAGCAGGTGCGAGAAGTTTACCAATATCAAGAATAGGATCTGCAGTAAAAGGAACTCCCGAATTACCTACGATCTGATGAACATCATCAAATCTATAGTCATTTACTTTATCAACAGTTCTATTAATTACTTCCCCATTAACTTTAATTTCTTCACCTACTTGGAACTGACCAGAGACTTGATACAAAATCATTTGATTTGTATCACTCATTGATTGATATAAGTAACCAGAAGAATTACTACTTTGTCCTTCGATAAAAGCAGGTCTGGGAAGGATTGTTGTAGTATTCAGATTTAAGTATGTGAATGTTTGAACATCATAGAGAGATGCTTCAAATTTTGTAGTTGCATCCTCATACTGAGCATTCTTTAGTTTTAAATCATATACTCTAGCAACACCAATTTTATTTCCTGATGCAGTTCCAGGTGTTGCTGTTCTTTTGTCATAAAGATGAACCATAGAAGTGGTTCCAAAACCAACTGGAGTCTGTCCGTAAACATTATTCAGTTCAATTTGCCTACCAAGAGTGAAAGATAGAGACTCGTTGTTCTGTTTTTCAGTTGATCTACTTTTTGGAAGATCAATATTAGTAGTATTAATAGTTTCTACTTCATAACCTCTAACATAAGCCTTTCCTGGACTTACGGAAAGAGTGAGAAGATCCTCAGATGGAATAGCTCCACCTTTAGTTTTTTGATTCTCAAAATAAGTACCGTTATTACCTTGTCTATCATTGAGAGACTCTCTGGTAGAAAGGGTAAATGGTTTTACATAATAATCTCCAGACTCGTCATATGTTCTCCTTGCCAACTCATCTCTGATGAGATTATAGTTTGAGTCTTTTACAAATTTAGAGAGAATTCCATCTTCTACTCTTAAAAGTTCCACAAAGTTCTCATCATCAAAGTCATCAAGAGACTTTTTAATCAGAGTAGTTGAAATTTTAAATCTATCTGCACCAGGTGCAGCAAAGTTAGAGAATCCCCTTGCGTTGTCGAAGAGATCCGAATTACTCTGAGATGCTGTTACTAATTCTTCAGTAATTAATAAACCAACTCTATAACTAGGTTTGTTAGTATACTGATCAAGAATAACAGTTTGTGATGCTACGTTTACAAAGAAACCACGAATAAAATATACACCATCAGCAACCCTGGCTGCAGAACCAGTTCTAGTGGAGTTTGAGATTGCAGCTGTAGCGAAAGTAGAACCTGCTCTGATATTTGAAAGACCAAACGTAACTTCATCAAGTACGATTAAGTTTTCACCATCAGCAAAAGTCTGTCTTGCAAAATCAGTTTCACTAGAACTCTGATACTTAACGTACAGAGTATAGTTGCCTAGATCAGACGTTGAGTTGGTAATGAAGGTTTCTACCTTTGCAGTAACTCCACTATCCTCACCCTTGATTGTTTTACCAACAATCTCAGTAAGATATAGACTGACGGGAAGACCCAAGTGAGTCTCATCAATCATTACAGCAGAAAAGTCAGAATCATATGCGATCTGACCTGGGATTACTACTGATCCTTCTTTGAAAAAGTGTTTACCAAACTTCTCAACTTGATTCTGAAGAATCGATTGTAGAGTTGTTAATTCTCTCGCCTGAATAGGGAGTCCTGGTTTGAATAATACCTTTTGATAATTCTTAGACTCACTAAAATCGTCGAAGTATGGAGACGCATTGAGGTTAGTATTTTGTGGCATTGTTCTTTAGAACTCCAGTACGATTTTAATGTCTTCCTTCTGACTAGATGATCGGGGAATCGCAGTCCTGTTATCAATATAGATTAACTCACCAGACTTTTTATTATATTCTGCAGAAGCAATACCAGAGACGAAGTTAATGCCTAACTGGTATGTCGTATTATTTATTGACGTAGTAATACCGTTAAAATCGGTATTCAATTCTAAAACAGGTCCTGTAACAGAAGAACCGTTAATAGTAACACCGTATCCCGCATCAGGTGTTGCAGTAAATGGAATAATCTTAAATCCAGAATCACTCTTAGCAAGACCAACTGGTTGATAGTATTTAAGAACCGCAGTAACAGGATCCCATGCTGCCACCATACCAATTGCAGTAGAACCAACACCAACAGTCTGAGTGATGGTGGAGTCCACTGCATATTTTGTTTCAGTGGAAACACCAGCTAACTTTAATGCCTGTAGTCCACTAACAACCGATGTATCTAGGAGTTCTTTATTACTTCCGAATACCATCGGATTTTTAAGAACTCCGATTCTAGCAAAGTCATTTCCCTCGATAACGTCTGGATTAGTTTCCTGAGTTTCAAATCTAGAATATAAAAGAACTCGATATGCACCCAATTCTCTGTAAACATCATATCCATGTCCACCCTTAGGTGGGATGATTACGTCAAATTGAGCTCTAGCAGTAGTACCAATACCCGTATTAGTCAGGTTTTCAATAGGACCACCAGACTCACTGCCAGGAGCGCCAGGGAAGAACTGAATGTTTCCGTGGGTATATCCCTGACCACCATCAGTAACAAAGACTTCAGATACCTTACCGAAGGAGTCAATGGTAATGGTTGCTTTACCACCCGTACCATCACCAAGGATGGGAACATTAGCAAAAGAAGTAGAGATGGGTTGATAACTCGTTCCCCTGTCACCAATAACTACAATCTCAATTTTGCCGTCAATGGCATTATTTTTAGTGGAAACTGTCTCACCTTGAACACCCCAGTCTTCTGGAACTGGAATGTATTCGATAGAATCAAACTTTACAATCTCAGATGGTTTAATAGTATAGAGATACTTCCAAACATAACCATCACCAGAAGTACCAGCAGCTCTTGGTTCTAAGTCAATAAATTGTGGTTGGTCATAGGAAGGACGACCTTTAGGATTCTCTGGGTCTGATCCGTTTTGCAAACAAACATATACTCGAAGATCCTCATTAATTACATAAAAATTTGCTTCATATAAGTTTGCCTGAGAAGTTGTAGGTGTCAGATTGTAAATGTTATAGTCATGTCTATACATTTCATAGGTCGAACCAGCGACCCAATTAACCTTTCTAACAAGTCTACGAACATCTTTATCCGTAACTTTTTTGAGTGCAATAATTGACTCTTTGATCTCATTCTCTTCTCTGAATCCATCTAGAGGAGAAGGTGTATTAGTATTCCAATCACTAGTACCACCACCCTCGGGATTTGTCGAGTTGGGCAGCCCAATAAAAGAATAATACTTATTTACTGTAGAGCCAACGCCAACAAAACTTTTCACAAAAGTCTCTGCGTTGAGAATTCTAAATTGATCCGAAATGATGGCAGGCATTTTAACCGAGCTGATTTTTTTCTTTATTTATAGGGTTAAGTGAGAGGTCTTGTCCTGAAGATTTGCGCTGCAGTCGAAAGACCCACTAATCCAGCGTCAGGATTGACGATGAAGTTCTTAGGTTGTCCAGCAATTCTATTCTGGAAATCATAAATTCTACCCCATGAGTATTTACCATAGTAATCACTAATAGCAGTAGTTCCAATACCAACTTGAATTTGACTGTTACTATTTGGACCAGGCAGGAAGGAACACGTTACTGTTACAATACCACTTACAACATCAGGAGAAGTAACTTTATCTACCTGGAACAATCCATTCAATTTTTCACCAGCGGAAATAATACCAACTTTATTTGTTGGATAATTGTTATAACCACCGACATGTGTGCTGATTCCCGTTAGAGCATGACCAACTGTTACGGGACTATCATAAATGATGAAATAGTCACCAATCTGCAGTTGAGAATTATTAATTCCAAATGTATTCAATGAGGAGAATCCATAACCAAGGTTAGTATTATCATTAAACTCAGACTTAAGATAGAACTCAAGTTTTGGAGGAACACTAAATCCAATACCAGTGACAAAGGTATTCATGCCAACAATACTACCGAAGTCACCTTCAGTTTTATATGAGAACACTGTTTCTTTCTTGGGAATATCAGTTCCGACAATAACTGGAGGATTAGTGCCTCGATCATATCCAAATCCACCATTAGTAATAACTGCGGTTGTAATTCCTCCATTAGTAACTGCACATGTAGCAGTTGCTCTGTTAATAATGGGTTCTGCATAATATGCAGTTCCAGAACCACCGACCACAATTAATCTACCATCCAGTCCAAAGTTAGAGAATACTAAATCTCCAACTGGTTGACTTTGACCACTGTCTCTGTAGTTCCAGTTTGCCAAATCCAATGAATAATAAATTTCACCTACAGTCGTAATACCGACATAAATTCCATCTCTATATCTAAGTTTTTCAAAGTCAAACGTTGCAGCTGCGGTTGTTCCTGCGGGGAGATTGTCACTGAATGGGAACCAGAAGTTTTTATCAGTAGAAGTAACAATAGTACCATTATCACCAACTGCAATAAATCTATCACCATCATATAAAACATCTCTGAGATTTCTATTGGTATTACTTGTTTTCAGGTTCCAAATTCTACCTTTATTGGAAGAAATGATCGCACCACCATTACCAACTGCCACATACTCATTCTGAGCATAAACAATTCCATGGAGTGTTTCTAAAGTTCCAGAGTATTGACTATACAGAGTAGTAGTTCCAATACCAACACCCGTAAATACAGATCCACCAAAACCGATGGCAACCCAAGAACCTGCGGTATCATCCCAAATAACATCATTAAATTCTCTAGCAAATGTAGTTGGATAATCTACACTCAAACCAATAGAAGGGATTTGTCTTTGTTCTAAAAGATTAAACTCAGTAAATGGACCAATTGTATCACCATAAGAAACTGCTCTTGCAGCAGATGCATATTCACCAACTATAGCAACTTGATAATTTGGACTATATGTTGAATCAATTGCAGTAGCTACAGCATTTAATGTAGTTGTTCCACCAAAACCAACAACTCCTCTTTCCCAGAAGAATCCACTGAGAGTATTGATATATCTACTACTGGTTCCAACTGCAATAATTGGTTCACTCTGCGTAATTTCTCTGAGATCCGCAGAAGCAATATCGCCAGTGATAACATCAAACTTCCAATCCTTCATTGGATCCTTTCTCGTGACTTTAGATCCAGAGATAGAAATCGGTGGATTGGTGACATTTAAGTAACCAGATCCAGAAGAAGCAATACTCAATGCAGAGATACTGGAAGATGTAGATACTGTACTTTCGATAATTGCAGGTTCAATTGATCTCTCTTCAAAGATTTGAATATGACGATCAGATTCTGCCAGAAGATCAACTTCGGAGAATACAGGGAAAGCATTCTGTACCCAAATCTGATCATCGGTTTCTCCAACGTTCTTAATAATTCTAGTTGTTGGGGTAACCTTACTCTTATAATTCAGTCTATCTTTAGAGTAGTAAACACCTGAAATAATCTTATCCGCCTTCTGTTTTTCCCAAGAGAGAGGCCTTTCCGCATTTTGATCTGTCGAAATGCCAAGACTATCATATGTAAAGGTTTCAAGAACGTCAGAAGCAACAATTCTCTTTGTGGTTCTTGGGAACTGATCTCTATCAAGAACATCTAATTTATTCTCTTTAATCTGAATGACATCACCAGATTGAATTGTGGGAATTGGTTCAATTTCTTCAACGTCAATAGAAGACCCTCTATAGTAGAACACAGAACACTTGGATCCAGGCTTAGGTGCTTCCGTGAATATAACTCTACTACCTTTCCAAGTATAGGCCTCACCTGGTGTTTGGAGAATATCATTGACGTAGATAAAGATATTGTTAGTAACATCCATATCACTACCCTGAGCAGTCTTAAGACTAAGAATCTCAGTTACACCCGCCTTAGTAACAGATAAGGTGAATTTAGTTCTACTTCCATTGAAATATTGTGCAATATCATCAAACAAGACGAACTGGCCAGGATAGAATCCAAAGAACTTATCATTTCCAATTTCAATAACTTCAAGTTGGAAATCGGTGTGAACTCCAACTGTAGGATCAGTAACGATACCAGCAACTGTAAGACCATCTTCTACCTTATAACCAACTCCCTCTTCAGTAATATCAAATTCACCAATATTTCCATCAACATTGACTCTTACATTTACAGTGGCACTTTGTCCAATACCTGTAGTAGTAAGTCCAGTTGCATTTGGATTATAGACTAATGGAAGGGAGAAATAACCTGGTGGTTCAACAACTTCAACGTTAATTGGTCTTTCAATTGTTCCGCCTCTAGAATAATACCAAGGAACAGTTGTTACACCCGACTGAACTCGAATATTGGCATTATCAATCTTCTCAAGTACATGTTGACCATCACCAAATTGTACAGACTCCATTCCTGCAGCTTGTACATAAGGAACAGGATATCTAAATGCACGTTGTACTGTACCACCTCTATTATAGTTGTGTGCAACAGTAGATGGACCAACTTGAATAGAGAATGATGTTGCACTACCTACCTTCTTAACAAATGCACCATTTGCAGCAACATCTCTCCCACTTGCAGAATTGTTTTGTACTCTAGGTGCTAAAATTGCACCTTGAATAGTTCCACCACCAACAAAGTTTGAAGGTGTAGTAGAAGGACCAACATTGATCTCAACCTCAGTATTACTATTGATCTTAGAAATCTGAGCAGAGTTCCAATATGGATCACCACCCTGAGGATATCTGTGTTCAGTAGCATTACCATCCTTTGTACAAGTGAATACAAGAGACTCTGGTAAAAGTTTTACAGGATTTCCATAGATCAAACCATGACCAGTTCCAATAGTCAGATCCATTAAACCTGTTGTTGGAGAATATGTTGCTCCAGTAACGTTATGGGAAACTGATGTAGTTGGTCCAACATTAACCGTAAATGTATTTGTGGTTGTAGCGGAAATCGATACACGACCTGCAACTGCAGCAGGATCTGTTGATCTTGGATAAGTGTGTTCTGTTTGATGATCATCCATACCACAGGTAAAGACAAATCCATCAGTAGCAAGCCTAATTGATGTGCCAGATCTTAAACCATGTGGTTTATCAGTAGTAACTGTCATTATTCCAGTTGCTGCATTATAGTCAGCACCAACTGCTTGTGAGAACGTGTGAGTAGAAACTCCAACGTTTACAATAAATTCATTATCACTAGTTGCTGCAATACCGATACGGGTATTTGAAATTGGATCTGTTGATCTAGGATAAGTATGCTGAGTTGCATGATTATCCATATCACAAGTAAATGTGAATGAGTTATCGGTGAACCTGACAGATCTGGTGATATCCAAACCATGATTAGGAGCAACAACTGTCAACTGACCCGTTACTGGGTTATAAACTGCATTTGTTGGTTGAATGTATGTTGTTGTGGTAACACCAACTTCAATTTCAAAAGTATCTAATGTTGTAGCCCCAATAGAAACACCTACACCAGAAATGGGATCTGTTGATCTTGGATATGTGTGTTGTGTTGCATTATCATCCTGACTACATGTGAATACGAAAGAGTTATCCGTAATTCTGATATGTGATCCTGTGAATAGTCCATGTCCTGGCGAGGTAATCGTCATGATACCTACAACAGGATCATAAACCGCATTAGTTGCTGTCTTATAGGATATTGGATTAGCACCAACATTAATCTCAAATGAGTTCTGACTTGTACCAGCAATTGCAACACTTGTGCCATCAACAGGATCACCCGCTCTAGGATAGGTATGAGTGCTATTGTGATCATCAAGTCCACAAGTAAATGTAAACGAATCTCTAGTAATCTTAATGTGTTGACCTTCCTCTAATCCATGATTAGGGAAAGTTACATTTAAGATACCAGTCTGTGCATCATATGTTGCATCAGTTGGTTGTAGATAAACAATCGTGGAGACACCAACTTGAACTTCAATCTGAGTTGTAGAAGGAACACCAACTACAGGAACATCAAGTTGTCCCTGGCCGATTGGGTCAGTTGATCTTGGGTAGGCATGTTCAGTAGCATTATTATCAAGAGTACAAGTAAAGATCAGTGAAGAGGTCTTGATACCAATGGTACTTGCAGTGGTAAGTCCATGTGGATTTGCAAATCCAAGAACTAAAATTCCAGTATTAGGATTATAAGTTGCACTGTTAGGAGTTATGAATGGTCCACTATACCAAGAGTTGCCAGTACAAACAGCAGCAGAGTTTTCTGCACCAGGCACAAATGTATGATCATATCCACCACCAGTGATGATTGCAGTAGAACCAGCACTTACAAAGGTGTGTAGATAATCAGCACCAGTGATGATTGCAGTAGCACCAGCACTTACAAAAGTATGAGGATATTCACCACCTAAGATGACTGCGGTTGCTCCTGCACTTACAAAAGTATGTGAGTATTCGCCTCCTTTAATGATTGCAGTTGAAGCAGCACTAACGAAACTATGTGGATAATCACCACCAGAAACTACCGCACCAGTTGTTGCAGATGCAAAAGTGTGTGCATATGATTCGTTATATGGAGAAATACCGACATCCAATCGGATTGAAGTATCCGTTGTATTTCCAATAGAAATAGCAGCGTTATATGCGTCGTCTCTGTGTCTTGGATAATAATGAATAGATGCACCATTATCAATGTCACAAGTAAATCCAAGTCCAGTCAATACAACTGTTCCAGCCTTACCACCTACGGAATATCCATGAGGAGCTGCAGTGGTAATTGTCATGATACCACTTACATTATCATACTCAGCAGTTGAGATGCCCAATGAAGGAGAATAATCACAAGTAAATGCAATTCCACTAAGAACAACAAAATCCCTTTCGGAAAGATTATGATTCTTTCTTGTTGTTACAGTAGCAACACCAGTAACATTATCATATGTAATATTAGAAAACTTAAGTGGTTTAAGTTGTTTGGTGGTCATTGCAACACCAGATGCAACGACAAATTCATCAGTGTCTACACCATGTCCAGCAAATCCTTGGAATGTACCAGAAAGCATTTTATGGGTGTGTATTCCAAGAGTAGAAATACCAAGTTTTACACTAAAATCAATATTATTGTTTACAGTAATTTCATAGTAAGCTCTTTCATCTAATGGATATGTCTTATCGCCATAGGGTGTACTGAATCCAATTCCTGTGAGTTTTACGACATCTCCACTATTCATCCCATGAAGATTCTGACCCTGAATCGTCGCAATACCTGTAGATGGTGTGTAATAAACATTTGCAATTGTAGTAACAATGCCAGTTGGATCACCATGTGCATTAATTGTCGTTACACCAGTGGAGGATTCATAATCAACGTATGCAATCTTCTTAGGAGTAAAGTAATTTGCACCTGGATCAGTAATAGTAAATCCAGTAATAATACCAGCTTGTGCAAGACTTACTGTACCACCAGTAACGTAGTTGTGTGCCAAACTATTAACACCAACAAATCCAGTAAACGTGTCAGTGGTAACGTCTAAAATATCAAAACCTACAAGGTTTCTTCCTTCAAGAATATTAGTATCAATACCAGCTCTTACTGTTCCACCTGTAGAATATGTGTAAGTGGTGGTGCCAAGTCCCGCATTGACTTCAAATGTTTGTGTGTTTGCAATAGAAACGATTGGATAACCATCTTCTCTAAAAAGAGTTGGGAATCCTTGACCATCAATAACAGTAATCGCTTCTAATACTACATGTCTATGGGAATTAGTATCTGTTCCAATCCAGTGACCTTCATCACAAGTAATTGTAGCAATACCCGTTGTAAACGTGTATGAAAAAGTAGAAATAGTTCTTGGTGGTAAACTTTGTACAACAGTTACACCACAACCACTGACTCTAACTCTATCACCTTCTTCAAATCCATGAGGAGCAGACGTTGTGAACGTCATGATGCCCAATGAGTGATTATAAGTTGCAGTTGAAATATTAAAGGAAGCAGTCGTATTGACACCAAGATGTGCGGTTGCTAATGCACCACCACCCTCTGCACTTCGTATAATGACCTGTGGCGGTTCTCTATACCCCTGCCCTGGTCCCGTAAGTTGAATTGTACTTACTTCACCACTGGAGTTAATACCGACCTTGGCAGCGCCTTTTAGGGGGTAGTAGAATCCAGCACCAGTTTGCAAACCTACTCTTTGGATTCTACCTGCTCTTGGAACACCACTAAGGAAATTAATATCATTAGATACTGGATCAACAATCTCAAAATCCAATCCTGGAGTTTGAATTACATTATTAATAAGAATAAATGGATTATTACTAATGTCAGTACCATCATTGACATTATTGTAGAGTGCAGTAACAATTCCTAAGTTTTCACTGAGTGCAAATTGAGTTCCTGCAACACCAGTAAAGTCGAGAGAAATATCATCAAGAATTAAATTATAGTCACTAGGTTCATATGGATTCAATTTTCTGGAGAACATTCTTCCAGCAAATGTAGATCCAGTTTTTAATCCTACAGGACCTTGTTTTCCATAAGGAGGTGCAGTGAAAAAGATCTCATCATCAACAATGTTGAAATCTCCAGTAAAAATAGAAGAAACTCCTGCAGTATGAGCGGCTGCAACAGTTCCAAATACACCTCTATCAATAAATGCCTGACCAGAAGTAGTTGTAGAGAATACTGGGTAGTATCCAGCACCAGCCCTGAAGACAACAATCTCAGTAATACTACCAATACCAGTATTATCAATGAGTGGATAAAAAACACCTTCTACTGTGGGTGTTTCTGTTCCTTCTACAGTAACTTTTGGGGGATCTGTACTAGCATATCCCGATCCTCCCTCAACTACTTCAATCTTCTCAATACCATAGGAGGAATTAAAAAACGGTTTTAGTATCGCACCGCCGCCAGGAGTAATTCTCGTTGACATTTATTCCTCCTTATGAAATATTCAGAGAACTACTGCAATAGACCCTAGTTAATCCTGTTCCGTCTCTAACGATGCTAAATGATAAAATATCTTCTTGGTTTGTAGAAGGAGGTGGATTGCCACCGACCCATCTAATGCCACCAGCAACAGCATTACCGTTCACCTTACAAGCATCACCATAAGTGGACTGTTGTCCAGCATTATTAATAAACGTTACTGTTGTTGCTTTACTATTCAAAGTTGGTACGTTAATAAACGACCATGTACTTACGGATGTAGTTAATCCACCCAGCAATACTGTTCCTTGACCAACATCAACTGTTAAAGTTCCCCCAATCGCAGTCAATGTTGTATTGAAATTATTAACCACCTTTTCAGTGATAGAACCATTCAGGTGACTCATACCCGTGTGAGTAGTTACACCAATGATTTCCGTATCACCATTTACAACCAATCTGGAAGTAGGTGCAGTTGAAGCGACACCTACCTTACCATCTGAAGTAACAACAAATGCACTCTCATCTGTTCCAACTTCATCTGAAACCTGTAAACCATGTCCACTAGCCTTAGGGACTGCATGGATAGCAGGCCTTTCTAGAGAATATGAGGTTACTTGAAGTTGAGATGTTGGAAGAGATGTACCAATGCCAACAAAACCATTCTGGATTCTGAAAATTGTCTTTGCGAATCCAACTGCAATTGTGGTATCTACAGGAGTTCCAGACTCCTGAATTTTCATACCCTCAGTAAAGTTAGCAAACTGAGAAGTAATAACACCAGTAGTATTAATACTAATGTCTCCCGTAACTGACTTTGCAGTTCCAGCAAGAGCCGAAGTGGATGCAATACCACAATTGGTAGAATATCCAGCAGTAGATGCAAAGGAAACGAAACTTACTAAATTCGTACCATCACCGAACTTATCATAAATGTCATCAAAGTTCGAATTAATTTTTAAAGTCGCATTAAGTAAAGTATCTCCTGTGCCATCATTCGGGGCTGACCCTGTATTAATACCCTGTTTAGCCATTATTCAAAGGAACTTTTCTGTTATTTATAGTTAATATGGAGGGTTGTCATCTGCAGTGACGAACGAGTTAGAAACTCGAATCACTGAAGAGTTCATCCTGTTTACATCGTAGTAGAAATTTTGATCTACAACACTATTTACCTCAGCACTTCTGGAAGATACAAATGTACCGTCTCCAATAAAGTTAATTCTGATATATTCATCATCTAAACGAATAATATCTCCAATGGAAACCGATCCAATACCAGAAGTAATCGTTACCTGCTGAGAACTTGCATTGATTCCTGAACCAGTAGTGACAGATAGTTTCTTGTTACGAAGAGGACTCTGTACAATACCATCAACAAGGATCAGAGCATTTTCATTTGGATTTTCATATCTCAATGTATGTATTCCAGTTCCAAGAGACTTCATGTCAAAGATGACAGAAGTTGATAATCCAGAGAATCTAAATTTAACATCATCAAGTTTTTGAATGAATACTTCATCTGGCATTACATTCGAACCCAACTCAGTTGGAGAAAGGAATAAGTTATCTGTAGGTGTAGAACCACCGATATAAGTTCCTGCAATAGAAATTGTGTTGGTTGCCGCATATCCAGAACCTCCACTCAGAACTCTAACTGCACTAACATCCAAATTAACATCTCTTTCTACTTCAAAGATTGCACCAGATCCAGCACCATCATTAGTTCCTTCTAAGTTGGTATAAACTGTTTGGATGCCAACTCTTGTACCAGAAATCTTAGTAACGGGGAATGTCAAATCATTTGCTGGACTTGCACCACCAAGATGAGTACCTGCAATACTTACATTATCACCAACATAATACCCAGAACCACCTTCTCTCAATACTACATTAGTAGAAATTGGTTGACCTGTTCCAGTGTCATATGTAATCATAACTGTAAATGATGCACCAGTACCCCTGGTGGAAATGCCTGGGAAACCAGTTCCAAATCCAAACATTTTAGCACCTACAATTGGATTAGCAACTGTAGAAACACCTGTTACTGGTCCACCAACTTCAAAGTTAATTCCATTTTCAAACATGGAACTTCCACCAGCACCAGACACTCCCATAAGGATATGTCTTTCACTAGTAGTGTAAGAAGTTGTAGCAACACCAATTGGAGTTCCACCACCCCTATCAATGATTACTTTCTGACCACTCTGGAAGTTGTGGTTTTGAATAGAAATTGAATTATTAGTAAGATCAACTACTGCAGAACTTGAAGAATCAAATTGTTTCTTGAATAGAGGGACACCTCCCGTTCTAAGTGGGAAATTGGTCTTACCAATCAAATTGCCCGATCTATCCAGACTTCCATCGAATCCGTCACTGATATCATCAATCTTAAGAACTTTATTAGTCTTGTTTAAGATATAACTCTTAAGTGGTCTACCTTCTGGGAAGAAGACTCTTTGAACGGCACCATCTTCTAATGGATCATCTTCAGTAACCATTGCAAAGTTACTCTTAGATCCCAAATAAGCCTCATTATCAATATTAATTAAAAGATCAAGTTTTGGTTCTACAGTTTTAACTTTCATGTTTGTGGACTTAGCGAGTCCAACAGAAACATAGTTATTTGCAATTGCATCCTTCTTAGGATCACCCACAATCTCCAAATCAGAGAATTCTCGGAATCCCGATGGGTGAACAATAGATCTTACAGATTCTCTCCATTTGGAGTAAGAAATCTTACTCTTAATGGAGTATGAGAACTTCTGATAATAGAAGTTATCAGAAACTCTCTGCAGATAATCATTGAGAATACCGACAGATTGATCAACTTCGCCAACTTTTTCTCTAGAAAGTCCAAGTGAAGTTCTAATATTAAATCTGTTTACATCCTCAACTTTACCAGCGAGTTTAGATCTTTCACCATAAAGGGTATCACCAACTCTAAGTTCACCTTGACTATTAGTTAGTCTCAATTGATTAAGTTCTACATCCCAACCATTTTCAACAACGACTGCTTCAAACTTATCGGAAGTAACTTTCTCACCAGAGAAGAATTTAGCATCATCAACAAGTCTCATTTGGAACTTGGCGAGATCCTTAGCATTGTGAATATAACCTAAGGTAAAATCATCGTCATAACTACCAAGTGTTCCTGTTGCAATACCAGCAAGACTGTAAGTAACTCTAAAGTTTATTTCATCAACTGCAGTAACATCAAATTGTCTATAACCATAGTTTTCCGAGTTAAAGTTTAACTCCCCAGCTGCACGAGAAGCTGGTTTTAATCTGCAACCTTCAACATAAACTTTATCACCAACTTTGAATGGGAAGTCGATATTAGTAGATCCATAACCAGTTGTAATTGGTTTATAGAACTGTTGATCAAGTAAAAGTTCTACTGTTACATCAGAACCACTATGAGTTATTTGGTCAATATCATATCCATTAGTATTTCTAGTGGGAACGATAGTTAAAGGAGCATCAAATTCAAATGCATTAGTAAGAACTTCAACTCCGACAACAGAACCACCTTGAACTACTGCCTGAAGATCAATATTATCATTACCAATGACTTTTAATTTTGGTGCTTGGTGATAGTTCACACCACCATCCGTAACCAAAACATCTCTAATTCTAGCAATACCACTGATATCACAGACAGTAGGTACACTTAAGAATGGCAAGAGTGTAGGATCCGTTGGATAATCAAATCCATCCTTGATTCTCTCAGTAGTTTCAATCTTACCAATCTTATCAGAATTAATCTTAATTACTGCATCTCTGCCCTGTAAGGTATCAAAACCAATAACTCTTGGAAGTTTATTATATCCTTTGCCTTCAAAATTAATCTTTGTTCTAGCAATAGGACCAAGTGCGTCCAAAGAATCTGTTTCATAGAAAACAGTCGTCAATCCAGATGTGGTTGTAAACAGTTCAGCACTAGTTGGTTGTTTTGTGAGATTGAATGAGAAGTTTTTATCGTCAGAAACGAGAACTTCATGTGTATCTTCAAGAAGACTAGATTCAACTGTAATCGAATTGAATCCTCTAACCGTATTATCAACAGAGAGTTGATTCTTTCTTTGATCTGTAGGAACAATAGGAGTTAGTGTATAGAATGATTTTTTAGGGAATCCAGCAAGAGTTCTAATTTGAACATTTGCACCAACTTGGCCAGGAATACCATCACGAATCAAATTGAATGATCCAGAAGTACCGTTAACATCAAGTTTCTTTCTAAACTGAAGGTCCTCAAAAATGTCCAGTCTCATATCAGCAAGACCAGCATCAGAAACATCAATTTTCAGAATGTTACCTTTACTTACAGTAATTGGTGGATTAACTTTTGCCAGATCATATGCACCCGCAGCAACAGAAGTAATTGCAACTCCAACACCATTCTTCACATCGGCAAGATCTTTACAGAGTTTAATTCTTTGAGAACTTTCTCTGAGAACGAAATAAACTTCATTATTGTTAAGTTCATTAACTGTGTTGCCATTATTATAATAAACAACTTTATCACCAGACTTAAATGATAAATCAGTAAATTCAAAACTACTATCAGAAGCATCGAAAGTTGTACTGGACCAAGAAACTTTATTGGTAGTAATTTTTCTCAGTACAGGATCATATAGAATTTTTACACTTTCCTCTACAAACGGAACCGCTTGAATAGAAATTTTATCACCACTACTCAAACCATGAGAAGAACCAGTAGAAACTTGACCTCGGAAAGTTTGAACTGTACCAGTTACAAGTTGATTTGTTGTTGTAAACGAATGTGCCAATCCAATTGGATCAGCAATCGTATACCAATAAACAGCATCACCTACTGTTGGGAATCCTACTGTAGAAATACCAAGATAATCTGGACCAAAGTTAATAGCATAAACATCTCCACCATCTACAAGGTTCTCAGTACCAATACCACTGGTAGATCCCGCAGAAGTTTTGACCCAAGTTAATGATGTTCCGCCAACACCAACACGGTAATTAATCTTCTGTCCCGTAGTAAATGGATGATTCTTAATATAAATCGATCTCTCAGGAATAACTCTGGTGAACTTAGTTTCAGTAGTAACTGTTCCAATTCCAGTAGATGTCAAATAGTGAATAGAACCTGTGCTTCCCACACCAACTGCGTATGTTGGATCAAAGAACAATGTTCTATTATCAAAACCAAGGAAATTAGAACCCTTTTCAATATCATAAGTGAATCTAGTAGGTTTCAGTTCAACTGAAGAACCAGATTTATGAGTTTCAGCAAGTCCTACTTGTCTATTAACTCCCAACCTAGAGAATTCACTATCAATAGAAGTGACTCTCATAAGTTCTGTACCAATACCAATGATATCGTTAACTTCAAATCCACCAACATCGGTAACGGGAACGAAAGTAGAAATACCAGTTGCACTCAATTGATCTAAGAACTGAGTAAGAGCAACTTTTCTGTTTACAACTGATACTCTATAAGCACCTTCAATGTCCGAAAGAACTGCTGTAGACACTCCACTAGTAATAATGGTTTCTCCATTAACTAATTCATGAGGATCACTCGTTCTTCCATGAATAATGTTATTGACAGGTCGGAGAACTACATTAGTGAAAGTCGAAACACCTACGGAAATTTCCGAAACATTTTTACCAAGAACATGTGATACAACAATATTGGTTCCTGTTCCATTTGTTCCAGCATTGTCAAGATTCAATCTATCTCCAACTCTATAATCTTCACCTGGTGAGAAGATAGTAGTAGAAGTAATACCAGAAGTTTGAATTTGAGTGACTTTAAATTCCTGTTTAAACGAAGAATCTACCTTATCAATCAAATCATAAATTGAATTCTCAACATTGGTATAGTATGGACCAATATTTCTAGTAATTTTAAGTTCAGCAAGATTTTTATCTTGATTAAAGTCTGCAGCGAAATTCTCTACAATTGGAGTGTCTTTAAAGTATCTTCCAATAGTATATGGATATTTGGGTTCAGCAACGCCACTAGAATCAACGTCAATTGCATAAAAATATGCATATGTTCCATCGGGGAACTGTGGTGTTACACAATACCTGCCACCGAACTCGTCAAGGTCGCCAGACCCGTTGTATTCGTAATCATCAGTAAAGTATCCAGGAGTATACCCAGGAGGTCTTAGGCCTACCTTAGGCGCGGTATTAAGGATATAACTACTCCTAAGTCTCTGTACAGGTCCACCAGTAGCTCCAGAGAATCCATAAGGTCCGTAAATTGGATTACCATCATAGGCATATCCAAGGATAGGAGAGTGTTGTGGATTATTAGTAAGTTCCAGGTTACCAGAATCAATATTGTCGCCAACCTGGAATCTCAGTCTATTTGCAGGATAGATGTTAATAAACTGTAGACCAAGTTCCCTGTTGGTATTTGGTTTCGTCAATGCAGCGTCAAGAGTATTAATTAAGTTTCTACTCTTAACTTCCTGATTAATTTTCCACTCATGAACATTAGCAATAAACTTGGCATCTCTACCACGATTCTGTAGAACCATAGTAGTATTTGCTGGGTTATAATTAACCCCACCATCAGTGATTCTTACACCAGTAATACTGCCATTTGTTTCATCAATAATTGGACTGATATTTGCAAAGTCACCGTCACCATAAACAACAATATCAGAATCTTTTCTATAACCTCTACCAGAAGCAAGAATTTGAACGTCAACGATTGACCCCTCAACCAGAATAGGTTTGAGTAGTGCCTCAAACGTAACAGTTGCAATACCTACATTTGGTCTTCTATGGAAGTTTAGAATATTTGTACAACCATAACCTGCACCACCTTGTTCCAGATATACACTTTCAATACTTCCAAGGACAAGGGGTTCCAGTGTTGGATTTGTAATTGCAGTTGAACCAATACCAGAAAGAGTCTCTACCTTAATTTCAATAGGTGGATACTTAATTGTATGAGTGCCTGCACCTACACCAGAAATCCTAGCAAACTTACCTGCTTTAAAATCACTATCATCTCTAGTTGTACCAATACCAGCATCAGTTAACTTAAATCTTGCACTATCAAGTCTAGTTACAAAATATTCAGTTGTAGTTGATAGACCTTGTGCAGCAGTTGATGAGAATTCATATCTTACAATTTCACCAGTTCTAAATGCATGGTTAGGTGCATAGAAGTAATCATCAGATGTACTAATACCAGTTTGAATATCACCCTCAGTTGGTCTAGCAGGAACTCTGATTCTTTTGTTAGAGTATCCTTCACCAGGGTTCTTAACGTAAATCCTAGTAATAGTGTTTTTACCTTTCAGAGTTTTGAAAGAATGGAAACCATTACTTACCGATCCGATATTTACCGTATTAATACCAGAAACAGCATCAGATCTGCTAGAGTGTAAGGAGATAGTTTTGTTATCAACAGGTCTCGCAAAGTACGAAGATTTATCTACAATACCACCAACAGCAACGTTATTATTGGATTCATAAATGACTTCTTCACCAAGTTCAAAGTTGTGCGGATCTGGAAAATCAATAGTATCGGAAGCAACATTAACTCCATTACCATCAGCTTTAAAAGAGGATACAATTCTTCCTTTAACAAAGTTGGATTCGAGAACTGCACCTACACCATTACCACCCGATACAGTAATCTTTGGTTTTTCTTGATAACCAATACCAGGACTGATTAACTTAACTTCTTTAAATGATCCAGTAACATTTGCAAATGCAATAGCTCCACTACCAGCTTGATCTTGAATAACTAGTGGAGGTCCATTAATTACATCAAAATCTTTACCAGCATTAGTTACTTCAATAGAATCAATTTGACCGAAGAAAATTTCCTCATCAAAAACTGATGCTGGATACAATTCAACACCATTAACAAGAATACCTACAGCTTTGTTATCTGTTTTTCTCTGAGAGGGATCATCGAAGAAATTTTCCTGTTTATAGTATGGGAACTTTCTTAATAATTTCTGGTTCTTTGCATTCTGATCTTCCCAACCACTCTTATAAACATATTGACCTGGAAGATCTCTAGAAACATCAATATACTGTCCAGCAAATACGTCAGACGCACTATAAGAAAGTTGGAAGTCAAAGTCATTGATATTAGTTACAAAATAAACACCAGTAGCTAATCCACTGTTGTAACTATTGTTCCAATAAATCTTATCTCCAGTAACAAAGTTATGTCTAAACGGTGTGGTTGGACTTAATGGGTCTACCGATTTAATAACATTTGTAGTTCCACCAGTTGTGCCTGCTTGTGGTGGATCGGTTTTAATGAATACTTTATTGTCAGTAGCAAAGATTGGATAGTTTGGAACACCACCAGATGTAACGTAGAAACTTTGTTCATCATTATCAAGATAACTATTCTGAATACCTACAGGTACGTTTTCTAAACCTGGGAAGTAATTGGCATTGTGAGATGCCTTAACGATGATCTTCTCAACTCTATCAATGTTGGAAGGAACAACACCACTGGTCTGAACAATAATCTTGTTAGAGGATCTATCAGTTTCTGTACCAGTTGAATATTCAATATCCTTAATCTGAGCTCTTACCTTTTCATTCCTAGAATTAATCAAAAATAGTTCTTCGTCAATAAAGAACACGACAGAATCAAACAGTTCAACTCTAAATGTGTTAATGTTTTGCTGTGTGAGATTCTTAATGACGTGTTTCGTCGGAATATTATAAATCCAAGGTTCAAACTTAGGATCATCACCAAGATCAAATCCAAAAGATGAAAGATTTAAAGTATCATCAATTCGAATATTAGATGTATCTGTAAAGTCAACATTATTGATAACATTAACGAATCTGAACTGAACTAGAGAAGTCTGTCCCAATCCAGCGTAGGCATACGCCAATTTGTCCTCAGAAACGTCTGCACCGAACAAAAGGTTAGTTGTGATACCTGTGACACCTAAAAACTGATTACTAGTCTTATCGGCGTACTCAACAGTGATGAAATCTGAAATTGGTGTTGGTTTCAGAAGCAAACTACCAGTTCTACCAAATCCAATTGTAGAATCAACCAGAATATTATCAGCACCAGCAGTAACAGCTTCTAAAACTTTAGTTTTACCTGGAACTGAGAAAGTACCACTGAAAGAACCCGAATCAAGGGAAATTTCATAAAAATCTTTGTCATTAATAGGTCGGTATTCAATATTATAGATTGAAGCGCTAACAGTACCGACTCCAACAATGTCTTGGTTTAAAAAATTACCTTTAGTCTCAATAGCGTCTCCGCCAAAGAGTTTTTCGACCAAAACATTACGAGTTTTGAAATAATTGTTTGAAGAGGGGACTAAAGTGTATTCGGAAGGTTTAATAATCTCAATATCTTCACCATAAAGCAATTTGAACATTACTTTATAGGAAGTATCCGTTCCTTTAGCACTATAAAAGTCTTTTGCTCTTGTTAGAATAGTAGAAAGGTTTACACCTTCCGTAAAAGATCTATTTTCGAATCCTGGCAAGAATTCAGACTTAAATTTAGTAAAAAACTCTTGTAAAAAGAGATTACTTAAATTAAAGACGTATTTTGGATCAGTAACACTACCAACAGTGTGGTCATCAGCATCAGTGAGAGAAAATTGTAAAAATTCCGATTGAATGTCTTGTTGGATTTGGTCAATTCCAGAAAATCCTCTAAAACACTCCTCAAAAGAGTTGAGAATGATTGCAATAGGAATTTGTCCACCTACGCCAAGTGATTTTTGACTTGCATAGATGAATTTATCACCAACCGCACCAACAGTAGTGCCTGCAGGGAAATATGTACCTGCAGAAATAGACATACCAACTTCAATATTGCTGGTATCTTCCATTTCGATAATATTCGACTGATTTGCGAAATTACCGACTCGTGTAGCAACTACTTTGTTCTCAATTCTCTTTTTATAGACAATAATCTCATTATCAATCTTCAGGAGACCAAATTTATCAGGCCAACCTGCAGTAGATAGTACCTTAATAGATGTTTGACCAGAAGTGATCGTTTCCGTAAGTGCAGTATAGGGAATTAACGACTCCCTATTAAAAGCTGGGATCTGTCTATACTTTGGAAGGTTTACGGCAAGGTCTACCGTACCAGATTGGTGTTCTACCGACGCATAATAACTTTCCAGAAACTCTTTGAAGAAAGGAGACTCTTCATTGAGAAATTCTGGAATCTGAGACTCAACAATATTGCTAAATTTGACTCTCTTGATCTCGGATTTAGATTGACTCATTTATCTGGTATACGATCCGTTTAAGAAGCTGGAAGTTGTAATGTATTGTGTAGCAGAAGTGTTTTCACCAGAGGTAACAACGTCCTGAATGGTGCTGACTCTACTATTTCCAATATCAACCTGTAAATACAGGTCTTTAAGTGCAATGATATCGTTAGATTCTGGAACTGCTTCGATTTGAACGAATCCAGAAGCTAAATCAGTACCCGTTATATTTACCACATCTAAAAGAACCTCTCCTTCGTCGTACTTCACAATGCCTGCATTGTTTTTGACGATGATTGGAGTGTTATTTTCCAGTTTAAAGAATACTAGTCTTCCTCTAGTCAAAGTTTGTGGAACATCACCAATGTAAATGGTTCCAGAAACACCATCAATGTTAAATCCAGAAGATTTGATGCTGTAACCAGTTCTCTTTTGATGGAACTTGTTACCAAAACACAATTCGTAAGTTGCAAACGTGTTTAATTCAGGAATCAGATCTCTCCTAATACGAACTTTAGTAATATTGGATGTAACCCCCTTATCACTATCATCAATCAATCCAACAACCTTAGAATATTTAAATCTCCCACCAAAACTGTTAATGTCAGCAGATTTAGCATATGCATTAAGAGTGTTAATCACCTTTGTTCTCAATCCAACAGGATCAGCAACAACGTTTGCGTTATAGTAAACAGAAGAATCAACTTCAACATAGAGATATTGAAGATCAACCAATTCTGGTTTGATTCCAGCAATGGAATACTGTTTTAACTGTCTCAAAATACCATCTTTTGTAATTTGAGAAAGATAACTACCATTTTTAGGTTTTACTGAAATAAAAACCTTTCCAAATTCAGGAGGATCCAATTCTTCCCCGCCATATGCGGTCACAGTCTCCACGTTTGAGTAGATTAGGGGAATGATACTCTTATAATCATTAGCAGTGACTGCACGGTACTGGGCTGCGTACACACGAGGCGCCAGATACTTGATAGAGTCAATAGATTCTACAAAATCTCCCCCATTAGAACTGTCATTAGTGGTAATAAGAGAAACACCACTAGTAATTGTTGCTCCCTGATCGTCTTTTAAGACTCCAGCGAAGGAGAAGTTAGCTGAACCATTACCATCTCTACCATTTGTAACAATATAACTTACATCAATTGTAGAATTAGCGGGTGGTTTCTTGCCAAGGATGTTATCACCGAAGAGAATTTCGTATTTTTCGTCTTCAATCTCTTGAACAAGGAATAATTTGGAGGTTGCATCCACATTTAGGATGTTTGAATACTTCTGATAGGTTTCAGAAGTAGTAGAATTCACTCTAACTCGGATAGACTCGACATCAACGTTCGAGTTAGGTACAATATAACGCTGATTTGGTAAAGAGTAGTCAACTCCGAATGATTTGGTGAGGTAGATTCCTTCATAAACACTAATTTGATCAAAAATTGCGAGGTTTTGGTCGTTTACAGCGACAACAAAGTCCTCGGGAATGGAAAAAACGTAACTTCCACTCTGAACGTTACCCAAAACAACCGTTCCAGCCTTCAATGTAACAGTTCTAGTTTCATTTGTACCCAAATCTACCGTAAAACTGATAACAGCTTCTGCAGATCTAGAGGATCTTGGGACATAACCAATGTTTCTTGCAAGTGAAACGACATTTTCACGCAAAGTAGCGCTGTCAAGGAACACTTCATTGACTGCCATGTTAGTATTGTAGGCAGTAATGTAAGTATTATACGCAAGAATGTCAATCAGGACCGAAAAGTTTGATCCATCGAAGTCAAAATCGGAAAAATCCGTGTTAGTTCGAAGGAAATCCTTTACTTGATCCCTAATTCCATTAAAATCTAGGTTTGTAAATTGATTAAACGCCATTATACTCTAGTTGGCTGGAGGAGGAACTCGATATTTTGAGTGGGAAAGGGTAAACCCACTATGTCATAACGTATATTTACTAACATTTCATTAGAATCCATAGGATATGACACCAAAACTTCACTAGTTTCAATCCTAGGTTCGTAGTTTTCAAGTAAAACCCTTATTTCTGTCTCAACTGACGCAGCAATTTCAGGTGTTTGGTTCTCAAACATCTGATTTTCTACGTTTGCACCCAAAATTGGTTGGAAAAAACGTTCGCCCATACGAGTACGAACAAGGTTTACCACTGCTCTCTTGATCGCATCCTCATTTTTTAACGGCATAATGTCGTTAGTGACTGGATGGCGACGAAAAGTTAAGCTTATATCCTTAAATGTCCTCGAAATTGTAGATCTACCAGCAGTAGTTGTTATTCTCCTACTAGCATCGTAGTCGTTGGGCATGGAAATTTCCCTGTTTAATTACTATCTATAAGGGTTTTGTTCCATTTTTGACCGTAAATGGGTTCAGTACCATATTCCCAGTCATCATAATCCTCATCATTACGAATTCTTTCGTGAAATTCGTTCTGTTTTTTAAATTTTTCACCATCGTGAGCAATTTCACGAATCTGGTTTAGGTATCTGTCCGATTTTGGGTCAGTTATAAGCGTCATTCCCGAATTAATAAACTCTTCGCTCATATCTGGAACTGGATGAACAGACATAATTGCCTCCTAGAGCTCTGCGGACAGAACTTTTATGGAGGTTTCTATCTCCAGTTCTATTTAGAGTCGAATTTCCAATGGTTATTTGGTTGTTCCCACCAAAAATGCAAGTCTTCTACTGCATCGTTATAGTATAATGTTACAAAGTCACTCTTAAACTTACTTCCAAGGTTCTCACAAAGAGCAACTGTATAGTATTTGTTACTGGAAACCAGCTCCATTTGCTGTGTAATCCATGTATAGTTACCGCCCCTGATAACTCCAGCTTCAATCAGGACGAAATTATCCCATTTACGAGCCCAGTCAATGTACTTTTCCGCGAAATCGACCTTGTAGTCCAGACTATCTTCATCGGGGAAGGGTACATTTACCGATTCAATATGAAAAATCTCCCCATCCATGGATAATGAATGAGAGAGATGTTGTGTAACAACCGCAGAATAGTCAGGAGACACCATCAAGAAGCATGTTTTTGATGGATGAATGTCGATATCGGACATTTTGATTCGATATGACATCTCTTGGATCAGAGCCATCTCCTGATCCTGCGATATGAATTTAAGTTTTTTCACTACTCAACCAGCAGCAAGTGGTGAATGTACAGATGGTTCTGCTTTCGCTGCCTCTCTACGACCACCACCTACGACATAATTAAACTGCATTGCGTCTTCTTTAGCTGCAGGTTCTGCATTTGGAGACATTCTAGGATCTGAATCAGCCATTACTTTCCTTGACCTCGGTAACGTTTGCGTTTTGCGTTTGCGGAACTAGCAGAATATTTAGAATTCTTGCCATTTCCCTGCCTCGTCTTCTTGGGAGTCGATTCAACAAAGGATTGACCTGAACGAGAGATCTTCTTAACAGCCATTATTTAGTCCTTAGAATTTGTTTTCGCGATTTTTTTGGGTTGACGACGCGGTTGAAACGCGCCGCCGCAGAATATAAGAGATCAGATGACTCGGGTCTTTTCGTGACCAACACGAATCAGAGGATCACACCAGATCTCATAACCAGCCTCTTTGGCATCCAGACAGAAGGAGACATCCTCTCCACACATGTCTTGAAC